>Ga0114999_10005900_pt1 | contig 14298 bp, 11 predicted proteins | sample ArcticOcean_MG_C_3_FD_89820 | JGI IMG/M metagenome (GOLD analysis project Ga0114999, IMG submission 89820) | Marine microbial communities from western Arctic Ocean - ArcticOcean_MG_CB8_126 | ecosystem: Environmental > Aquatic > Marine > Oceanic | place: Arctic Ocean: Canada Basin | collected...
AGGACCTGATGGAGAGTGAGCTCTTCGGTCACGAAAAGGGAGCATTCACCGGAGCTATCAAGCAGACGCGCGGACGCTTCGAGATGGCTGATGGCGGCACCCTTCTATTGGATGAAATCAGCGAGATCGACCCGTCCCTACAGGCAAAGCTCTTGCGGGTGTTGCAGGAGAGAGAATTCGAGCGCATCGGCAGTACCCAGACGATTAAGATCGACGTCCGTATCATCGCTACCACCAACCGCGACCTGAACAAGGAAGTGGAAGAAGGGCATTTCCGCGAGGATCTGTTTTACCGCCTGAATGTCATTGACATAGCCCTGCCCTCCCTGCGCGAGCGCCGCGAGGATGTCACCGCCCTGGTCAAGAATTTCGTCGAACGCTACAACGCGGAGAACGACAAGAACGTGACCGGCATCGATGACGAGGCTCTTGAGCTACTGACCCAGTATGACTGGCCGGGCAACGTCCGGGAGCTGGAGAACTATATCGAGCGCGCCGTCGTTGTCGCGCCTGGATCGATACTTGGGCCAAAGGACTTCCCCACCAGGCTCTCTGCGGGGCCGATGGGACGCGAACGCGACGACGGGCTCCAGGTCGGCATGAGTGTCCACGAGATGGAGAAACGGCTGATCATGAAGACCCTGGAGTACTATCACGGTAACCGCACGGAGGCTGCGAGCCAGCTCGGCATCAGCACCCGTACCTTGAGGAACAAGCTGCACGAGTACGGGGCGATGGAAGCCTTCAAGGAGACCGGCTTCGAGGCCGAACAGACGTTGCCGGATCCGGCCATGGCCTAGTACCTTCGGGCGATTTGCAGGCAAAATATGGAAAAGGGCCGCTGCCACATGGTAGCGGCCCTTTTGTATTGGCTTCGGCTGGAGAGCCCGTCGAGTTGATTTCTCTGGCGCTGACGACTAATATATCATATTCCGGAAGAGCGTCTGCGTGCCCACATTTAACAGTAGGAGGCCTCGTTGCCCGCAGAGACAGCGAAAGCGACGGGCAATCCCCTTAATCGTCATGGGGGACAAAATCGCCGCTAAGCCCCACCTGACGGCGTTTCTGAAAGATCTGCGAACAGAAAACGCCATGCTCGAACCGCAAGAGTCGATCATGTACGCGGTTTGTCAGGACAGCAATGAAGTGGCCCTTACCCTGAAAAACCATCTCGACAGCGTCAAGATGGTTTTGATTGGGCCCGGCTTGGTAGGCAACGGTGTGACCGTGCCCGGATGCTGGGAAGCAAGGCCCATATCGTGATGGTCGTGGATCCCAGGGTGAATCCGTTGGGACCCGATCCGGAGACGTACACCAAGATCCAGCGCAACTTGGAGGAACTCGGTGTCGTCATCGTGCTCACCGAGGACGCTACCAATAGCTTCTACCAGCCGCTCATTCACGAGTATGTGTTGTCAGGATTGGCCGCCGGTGCTGATTTCGGCGAAATGACTCCGGAAGAGCGCGCGGCGATGATCGATAAGCGGCTCGAGGCGGTCAACTCGTTTCCCTCACTGCCGGATACCCAGCGCAAGGTAGCGGAACTCGACGACTTGGACCCGCCGAAAAAGTGGACTGAGGCGATTGAGCCGGATCTACCTACCAAGACGGTCATTCTAAAGATTCTCAACAGTGCCCGTTATGGCTTTCGTTCCCGCGTCGAAACCATCGACCAGGCGGTCGCGCTCGCCAGCGCCAGGACGATCCGAGAAATCGTTACAGCCTGTCAGATCCGCCAGATTTTTTCGAAAACCCAGGAAAAATCGATCGACCAGTTCTGGCGTCATTCTCTGGCGGTCGGGTTCCTCGCCAAGCTATTATCGCTGCCTGCTGATCCAGCACAACAGGAGTCGCAGCAGAAGACCGAATTCGAGCGCTATCAGCTCGAGGAGGACCAGATCGCGGTCCTGCAGGAAGCCAAGTTGTGGGAGAAGCTGGACCTGAGTCCGAAGGACGACTGCTTTACAGCCGGGCTGCTACACGACATCGGTAAGGTCTCCATGCAGATGTGCCTGGAAGACTCGCTCGAGCTAATCATGGCCGTGATTGAATCTGAGGTGCAGGAGGCCCAGGCCGAGGGCAAATTGTGGGCTAACACCTGCATCGATGTCGAACGCCTGTTAATGAGGGACTTGGATCACCAGGTGATCGGTGGGCGCATCGCCGAGAAGTGGGAGGTGGACCCGTCCCTGCAATCGGTAGTCACCAGTCTCCACGAAGTACACGCGAACTCCATGGACATCGTCAAGGTTGTCGCGTTCGCCAACATGGGAGCAAGCTGCATCTTTCCTTATCCGGCTGCGGAAACACAGCACCCCTTCCCCCAACTGTTTGCACGAATCGATGCCGCGGTAAAGAAGTCATCAAAAAGTGGGACCGCGGCCGTCGAGGAGGCGATCAGTGAAGAAATCTTCGAAGACCTAGTAGACGTGCTCAACCGACTGAAGATCCCGACGTTCCTCTGGGAACTCGTCGACTTCAAAACCTTCTTCCGGGTCGTTTATACGGTCGCACCGAAGATCAAAGCCGCGACCATAGGATTCCTGCAACAAACGGGCGGCTGAGGGCCAGACCGATGGGGCCACAGATCGATTCCCCATGATGGCCCAATCCCACCGATGAGAGCGGATCGTTCTGCCTGATGGCGATAGCCGATTCCCTCCAACTATTCTCGAATAGTCGTGATGTTACCGTCCTCGAGGACTTGCTGAGGTCCCTATCGGCCTCTGGTCGCGCCGGCAAGATGACGGCGACCCAAAAACGGATCTTCATCAGTCGAATTCTGCACCTGCTGGGAGAGTCGGAGCAGGGGCAGTTGACTGACTGCGTGCTGGCACAAGCCGAACACCGCGATTGGTCCGCCGCCTTTGGCGATGCCGTGGAAGCAGAGCTGCCGCGAGCCCTTGTCATGGCGCTCGAAGAGCGCCATGACCTGCCGCACGGTGTTGCCTTCCTCTTGGCATCGCCGGAGCCTCGCAAGGCGCTGGTTGGCGTGTTGAGGACGCTGGATCAGCACCTCACGACTGTGAGCGGTAGCCGCCGCCTGCTGGACGGCATGCGGGTAAGCCGAATCATGGCTGACGCATACGCTTTACTGTCCCCCGACTCCTGGCGCCGTAGACGCATTCCCTCCTGTGGCATCGACAGCGATCCTATCGTTCGACTGAAGGAGAAGCGCGCGACAGACGATTTACCACAAGCTTACGAATTCCGCATCAATGAACTTCAACGCCAGGACATGCAACTCAGCCTCGGGCTGTTCACGACAGAGGCAGTAGCGCACGAAGTAACCCACTTGCAAATGCGGCAGGCAGACTACGCCACACTCTTTCGCGTTGTCTCTCCCCTGCGCTTGGGCATTTCCAGTGCCAACGCCTCGGACAACCACGTGCGCACGAAGGAACAGGGTGGCAAGACCCTGAACGCGGGAATCGACCTGGCCATTGGCTCAGCGCCACCAGCACCTCCCCTGACGGTCACTGTGCGTCGGCTTGCGGAAGCCAGGCTCGTGTTGCGTTCGTTGTCGAGCGACTTCAAGGCGGATTTTGAGGCCAACAGCAACGGCGATGCGACGGCGCAAGCCGGTCTATTCTTTGCTTTTCGACGGGGTGGCGACGAGGCCTTGCGCATGGTCAAACAAGGACTAGTGCACGCCGGTATCGTCAGCACGGACTCCGGCGACGTGGTGGCCGATGTCAGCCGCTTTACCGGTGGTGGTGGCCTCGAAATCATCACCTCGAGTCAAGTCTTGCAGGGATCTGGCCTGGGCACCAGTAGCGTTCTGGCGGCCGCCATACTCAAAGCCCTTTACCGGGTTGCGGGGGTAACCCCGACCGGGGAATCTGAAAGCGATTACCCCGGGTTGTACGACCAGAGCGTTCTACTCGAGCAGAGTCTCGGCCTGAATTCGGGTTGGCAGGATGCCCGAGGTGTGTTTGGTGGCCAGAGCGCGGTCAAGGATTTTTACGCCCCTCCCACGGCTGGCCTACCGGCGCCGATTATTACCTTTGTCGATGTCGACGAGGCCCTGTTTAGCGACCGTATGATTCTGTTTGATACGGGCATTAGCCGCGCGGCCACGCGCGGGCTCAACGCCGTCCTCGACGCCTATCTCAGCCGAGACCGCCGGCGCTATCCGGCCATCGCCGAGTCAATGGCGATCCACGACGACATGGTAGAAGCGCTGCGGTCGGGTCGCTACGATGAGTTGGGCCAGCTAGGCACGCGCTACTGGCAACTGCGCTGTGCGCTTGATCCGGACGCTACCAACAACGCCTTGCAGTATCTTTTTGAGACCCCCAAACTGCGCGACCTTTCGGCAGGAGGTCTCATGACCGGGGCTGGTGGTGGTGGCTTCGCCCTGATCGTCGCCAAAGAGGGCACGCGTGATGAACTGAGCCGGCGGCTGAGCAAGCTTACGCAGCGGCCGCAGTTTGCCCGCAGTGCGGTCGTCGGGTATCGCCTCAATAGCGCGGGCATCCAGCTTTTTGAGGAGAGCCAGTAATCCCGGTGTCTGTATTTGTGATCCGGTAGCTGAATAGCTAACCTGAGCAGACTACCCCACCCAGCACGGAGAGCTACCATGTTGATGGAAGGTAAGACCGGCTTCATCGCCGGCGTGGCAAATCACCGCAGTATCGCCTGGTCGATTGCTCGCTCGCTTGATCGCGAGGGCGCCAAGCTGGCCCTTGGGTACCTGAGTGATCGAGAGAAGCAGGGCATTGAAAAGATCGTCGATCAGCTCGACAATCCGCCATTACTGATTCAGTTGGACGCCAGTGACGATGATTCCGTTGGACGCGCCTTCGACCAGTTGTCGAACGAATTTGAGCGAATCGACTGCCTCGTTCACGCCATCGCTTTCGCCAAGCGCGAAGACCTGGAGGGGCGCTACGTCGACACATCGCGGGACGGGTTTCATTTGGCACTCGACGTCAGCTCGTTCTCGCTCAATTGCCTGGTCCAAGCCGCCGAACCGTTGATGACACAGGGCGGCAGCGTCGTCGCCCTGACTTACCTGGGCAGCGAGCGCGCGGTGCCCAGGTACAATGTTATGGGTGTCGCCAAGGCGGCACTCGAATCCGCTGTGCGCTACCTGGCCAGCGAATTGGGCGAAAAAGGAATTCGCGTCAACGGCTTGTCAGCCGGACCGATCAAGACGCTGGCAGCCAGAGGCATAAAGGACTTTAGTACCATGCTCCACCTGCACGCTGAGCGTGCCGCACTAAGGCGCAATGTCGATGTCGAAGAGGTCGCCGACACGGCGCTATTCCTGTGTAGTTCACTCAGCCGCGGCATTACCGGCGAGATCATCTTTGTCGATGGTGGCTATCGAATCATGGGAATGTGAGTTGTTTAGCCGATCACTTCCGTGGTCTCCCGCTCGATCAGATCCCAGTCCAGGTCGATGCCCAGACCAGGCCCTTGCGGCATGCTGACGTAGCCGTTTTCGACGCACAGCGGATTGCGCACGATCCCGTGAGTCTGCGCGAACGGCGGATGGACCTCGAGGAGGACCATGTTCTCTATCCCCCCGTTGGCGTGTACCGGAGCGAAGCCCCAGGTGATGTCCGATGCCTGGACATGGATCGTAGCGCCAAACCCGGCAGCCAAATGGGCTAACTTGATGATCTCCGTAATCCCGCCGACCTCAATCGGCGGCTTGATGCCATCGACCGCACCCAGAGCCAGCATCTGAGTATAGCTGTGCAGTTGGTGTGGAAAGTACTCGCCGGCTACGACGTCGATCTCGAGCGCTTGACGGACTTGCCTCAAGCCGATGAAATCATGATCGCGTATCGGCTCCTCGATCCAGCTGTAGTCGGCCTTCTCCAGTGCACGGCCGACGCGAATCGCCTCCTTGACATTGTAAAACTGGACGGCGTCGTGCATCAGGTGAAAACCTGGTCCGACAGCGCTGCGCAGCTGTGCAGCAAGCTCAATCACGAACTGGGGCCCGGCATAGCAGTGATCTTTTGACCCGAGGTAGCCCTCTGCCTGCGTCTGCAGGGCAAAATCGATGAAGTGATCGATCCTCTTCCCTTCGGGGCCCAGGGTCCCTCCCTGTGTTCGGTAGGCGGGAACCTTGTCTCGACAGGCGCCCAGAAGTCGCCACACGGGTTGGCCGAGCTTTTTGCCGGCGATGTCCCATAGAGCGATGTCGACGCTGCCCCGCAGTCCCTTTGGGGACCATGAGAAGCGCTCCCACATCAACAGGTCGTGCCAGATTCGTTCCCTCGCCATCGCGTCACGCCCGATCAGCTTGTCGCGGAAGGGACCCGTGAGGGTGCGAGCCGTATCCTCAGTGAGCGGATAGGACCAGCCCTCGATTCCTTCCTCGGTGATGATCCTGAGGATGCCATGACGGATACCCTGCCCCGGTGCTTTGAGCATATGAACCTTGAGATCAACGATGGTCACAGGATCGCTGTCAGGGAAATTCGTCGTGATCGGTGCGGTGCCGGCGATTGCTCGATTGTCCGTTACCATTGCCCTCTCCTCGCGTACCTATGATCGACGCTCTGTGATCAACGGTTTCTGATAGCTTGTTACGATGGCGGTGGTAGACGCAGCCGATTGAGGACCTGAAGGCTATACTCCCCTTCACTTCCGCCAGCCAACTGAATCGCCTGCAGGTGGACCTTCAGAAAGGCCGCTTCAGCCGGAGAATCCACATCGTACCAGGGTGGCAGCAGACCAAAGCCCTGCACAGCGTTGCGCAGGGTCTGCTGCAACACTTGGCCCGTGCTCCAGTCAATCTGCCTGAAGATGCGAACATCAGGCGCACTCTGACCCAATAGATAGTAACCGCCGTCGGTACTCGGTCCCAGGACGAGTCCATGCGTCTGCAGAAGCGAGAACGCCTGGTCGATGATGGAACTGGGCAAGGACGGACTGTCAGAGCCAACGACGATGACCCGCTCAACTCCCTCATCGAAGCGATCCGCGAAAAGCCTCGCCATGCGCTCACCGAGATCGCCCTCGGGCTGCGGCACGAATTCGAACGCTTCCGCGGAAGCGATATCTCGCAACAGGTCGCTGACGGCCGCAAGGCCCGAAACCGGCGTATAGGCGATCACCTTGCGCCGCGCATTACAGCGGGCGAGGGTGCGGGCTGAGTCGACGACGAAGGCTCGATATAGGTCGGCAGCCTCCTGGGGGCTGAGATGACTCTGCAACCGCGTCTTTACCGAGCCCGGCGTTGGCTCTTTCACGAACATCATCACACAGGTCGTCATCGTGCGCACAAGCTCGCGTCCCGACCAGTAACAGCGAGCCACCTGACGTTGCCACAGGAGGTCCGACAGATGACCAGAGCGAGGCGGGTGGTTGGTTGGCCAGTGATCGGTGTTAGCTCAGTGATGGTTGGGTAGGTTAGCAAAGGAACGGGTCGAGCGCTCGACCGTCGAGCAAAGACAAGGCGTCCGCGACGACGCCACGGTGTATTAGAAGGCCTTTTTTCGGTAACGCTGGGAATTGATATTCAGCTGATCACGGTACTTGGCCACGGTACGGCGTGCGATCTGCAATCCGTCCTTGCCGAGAATGTCGGCGATCTCCTGATCCGACAGCGGCTTGGACTTGTCTTCGCCATCGATCATCACGGAGATTTGCTGCTTTACGCTGCGCGCTGAGACGTCTTCACCATCATCCCGCTGAACCTTGCTGTCGAAGAAGTATTTGAGTTCGAAGACGCCGTACGGCGTTTGCATGTACTTGCCATTGCTCACACGCGATATCGTCGACACGTGCATTTCCACAGCGTCCGCCACATCCTGCAGGACCATTGGCCGCAGGTGGGTCGGGCCTCGCTCAAACCAGTCCATCTGTGCACGAACAATATAGTTGGCCACCCTGAGCATCGTCGCCCGCCGTTGATTTATGGCGTTGATGAGCCAGCGAGCGTCACCCAGCTTCTTTGACACGTACGTGCGGATCTCGTCTTTGCTTTTGGCGCCGTCACGAAGCAGCTTGGCGTAAGCGCTGTTGACTCGGACCGGAGGCAGGGTCCCATCAGTCAGGCTGACCATCCAATCCTCGCCGGCCTTCTCGACGATTAGGTCCGGAGTAACGTAGGAAACGTCGGTATCGAAGGTCAGTAGGCCAGAGTAATCACTGGTGCTCGTCGTCCCTGGGTTGGGCTGCAGCTTCTCGATCAACTCTATTACGACCCTGAGGTCATCTTCGGAGATCGCCAACCCCTTGGTAATGCGCGAGTACCGCCTTTTCGTCAGGTCGTCCCAGTGGTAGCGGATAACCCGCAATGCAATGTCACTACCGGGGTCGTCGCGAAGTGCAAGCTGAATGGAGAGACACTCCGGCAGGTCGCGGGCGCCCACACCCGGAGGGTCAAACCCCTGAATCGCCTTGAGGTTGCGCTCGACCTCGGTCAATGTCACCCCCAGCGCTTCGGCAACCTCGTCGGCCGTGCAGCTGAGATAGCCGCGGTCGTCGATGTTGCCGATGATGAATCCGGCGATCTCCACATCTTCGCCGGCCAGGTCGCTGAGCGTTAGCTGGTCGTACAGCTGCTCCATCAGTGGCGGCCTGGTCGTGATCCGGTTCTCTTGAGGCTCGCGGTCCTGCTCCCAATTCGGATCGTACTCAGTTACTTCATTGTTATAAGAACTGGAGTCAAACTGGTCGTCGAGCAGAGCGTCCCAATCGACTTCGTCCATGCTCTCAGGTACCTCAGCCTCTTCCTCGAGGGAATCCGAGGGCGCTTCCTCCTCGGCCTCTTGCCCCTCTCCTTCTTCGAGTTCGGCGGCGTCCTCCAACAGTGGATTGATCTCCATCTGTTGCTTGATTTCCAACTCAAGTTCAAGCGTCGACATCTGCAACAGCTGCAGAGACTGAATGAGCTGCGGAGCCATCCGCTGCTGCATGCTTAGATTTTGAGAGAGTCGGAGCATCGATCAGTTCTCTATAAGTCTCTTATTATTGGCGACTTATGATTGAGCTGTGGCCGCGGTGTCAACCGCGGCCACCTTCGACGAACATAAATGTGTCCGTAAGGTACACTATTTGCTGCCCGACACGCAAGGGTCTGGGGGGGATAGAGGGTGGCGGGGCTGGTGGGTGTTGGGTGGGTGTTGGGTGGTTGCGTGTCGACCAACGCAAGGTCGGGTGGGATAGAGGGTGGGGGCCTCAATCCAACCGGAAACTGTCTCCCAGGTACTTTCGTCTGACCGTGTCATCTTCGGTCAGTTCGCGGGCGGTGCCCTCAGTCAAAATCTCTCCATCTGCCATGATGTAGGCTCGAGACGTGATTCGCAGGGTCTCACGCACGCTGTGGTCTGTTATGAGGACTCCGAGGCCCTTCTCGGTCAACTGCGAGATAATTCCCTGGATATCCTCTGCGGTACGGGGATCGATCCCGGTAAATGGCTCATCGAGGAGCAGGTAGCGCACATCGACGGCGAGGGCGCGGGCGATCTCGACTCTACGCACCTCGCCGCCCGAAAGCGTGTCAGCGCGCTGCTTGGCACGCTCTTGCAACCGCAATTCCTCCAACAGTTGCCCGACGCGTGCATTGCGGTCGGCCTTGCCGACGCCATGGACCTCGAGGATCGCCGCGATATTCTGCTCCACAGTCATTCCGCGAAAGATCGAAGTCTCCTGCGGCAGGTAGCCGATCCCCTTCTGAGCTCGGCGGTACATGGACAGGTGGGTGATGTCACCGTCGTCTATGAGTATGCGACCGCCATCCGGTTTCAAGAATCCGACAATGGTGTGGAAGGTCGTCGTCTTGCCGGCTCCGTTGGGACCGAGTAGTCCGACAATCTCTCCTTGCTCAACGGTGAGGCTTACGCCCTTTACCACGGGCCTCTTGCCGTATCCTTTGACGAGGTTTTGCGTTGTCAGCGACAAGGTCGTAGTCAGTCTCCGCTTGTGGGGGTTGGGTCATCAGCAGAGGCCGGCACGAACTCGCCCTCCACCGACTCCGACGCCTTGACCTCTATTACGATCCCGTCTTCGAGCGTTATCTGCAAACGGTTACCGGTGACTCGATTGACTGGACCGGAATGAGGGTCTGTTTCCGCGTTCCCCGGGGGCTTGGCAGCAGACTCCCCGTCGTCGGTATCGGAAAGACGCGATTGGACCATCGCCTCCCCTGCTGCCATCACGGTGACCAGTTGGCCTCCCCTGAAGTTCATGGTGACCTTCGTTCCCGTAAACCGGTTGATTGCGTTGCGCTGGCTACGGTGGGTGACGCGGGCGTTGCCGGTCAGCACGATCGTCTCAACGCGCTCTGACTCAAAATGCAGAAGTCCACCGCCTGCCTCGACCCAACTTGTCTGCGAGGCGCTGGTTGCAACCGATCCAGTCAGGGGGGAAGGCAAGAGAACATCGACGACTTCGCCATCCTTCAGGGTTACGACCATCGAATCGGAATGAATGGTGTCGAACGCCTGTTCGGTGAACTCAACTCCTTGAGACAGGGTCAGACTCTCTGTCTTTGAATCGAAATAACCGTGCCCAGCTTTCAGCGTCAGTCCGATTCCATTACTCACGAAAAAATCGCCATTCCCGGCCATCTGCCGGCCAGCGAGATCGAAGTTCAGCTCGTGCGCCCCGATGACCAGAGATGCCGCCGTGCGCTGCCTGATCAGGCGCGCAGATCCAGATAGTTGCGCCGTCTCACTATCCAGCGCCACTCGGGCTTTCTGTGCCTGGATCACCCCAACGAACTCTGGAGCCGTGAAGGCCACGGCACCGAACGCCTCGATGAGATCCATGCCACGGTGATAGGTGAGGCTGTCGGCGATGATGAGCCGTTCGCCGTCGCGAAACTCGATCTGCGTTGCGCCGGTCAGGTTGCCACTTGCGGTAAAAAACGCCAAAGCGGAATGGCTGTTGTAGCTCAAATGCGCGGCACTGAGGCTGCGCCCCTCCCACTCCACAAGGACTGGTGTGCCCGACGAGGTCCAGCGATCGCCGCTCCCGTCGACCTCAATCGCCTTGGCCTGCAGCCGCCAGTCGCGCTCATCTACTACGACCGAGCCCGAGGCCGAGGATGTCCCCAGGGCCAGATTGTGCTCCAGCCAGTCTGCGCTAATCGTCCGTGCGGAATCCACCAGGACGACGCCGCCTGAAAAGAAAATCTGCTCGTTCTCCTCGTCGAGCACTGCCAGGTCACTGCCAACGCTGCGCCCGCCGATGCGCACGGACGCGGTTTCGTAGGCGGCGCTCAGGTACCCTCCGGCGGGTCGTATGCTGCTATCACGTTTGGCACGGACCTGCAATTCGTAGGGCACGCCCTTGTCATCGGTAGCCCTCAACAACCCGGTCACATTTCTGGCCGACCACCGTTCCAACGAGGTATTGGCCGAGAGATCACGCGCCCGAAGCGACCCGTTTGACCGTGTTACGTCGGCCCATCCGGGAACTTCCAACAGATCATCGGTACGTGACCATCGGAGACTGTCGGTAGTCAGCAAAACAGAATCAGCGGTGACCACGGCAACGCTGCCGGCCAGGGCCATGCGATCATCTGCGTGCTCCAGTGCCAGTCGTTCGGCGCGGATTTCGATCCGCTGAGCGCCGGCACTGTCGGCATTTTCCTTAACGAACTCGATGACCACGCCGCCCTCGCCAAGTGTGAGCTGGCGTTCGTCGAAATCCTGAGAGAAAGGCAGCGTAACGGTGACGGTTGATTCAGGACCCTGCAGGTGCAGCGTCGAGTTCCAGGATTGGCGGTCCGCTTGGGGGACTGGTTCCAGAGGCACTTCGCGGCGGTCAGCGGCGTCACCGCATGCGACCAACCAGCCGGCGGCGAGCACCCACACAGTCCGTGCGAAATGCGGCGTATACATCGACCGGGATAGAGGCAATCGCGCACCCCCGCTAGGGCGCAGCCGTCTGAACCTTGGACACCCGCTCCTGCTGGAAGGCCAGAACGGCCTCGACAAATCCGGAGAACAGGGGCGCCGGGTTGTCCATGCGTGACTTGAACTCGGGATGGGCTTGTGTCGCTATGAAAAACCGATGATCGGACAGCTCGACGAACTCCATGAGTTGGGTGCCGTCCAGACGCCGATGATGCCCGGAAAACGCCAGGCCCGCCCGTTCTAACTGTTCGACGAATTGCGAGGCCACTTCATACCGATGACGATGACGCTCCAGCACAACGTGGTCCCGGTCCAGCACCACCGCTCCCACGCGAAAGGCTTCCGCGGGGTTACTCAACATCTGATCGATGCGCCTGCGGTCCTCGGTCAAGCGGCCGGATCGCTGGTACAATTCCAGGACCCGACTTTCGCGGCGCAGAACGGCAGCGTAAGCACCCAAGCGCATGCTGGCGCCGTAACGATTGCTATCCAGGACCTCTTTCTGTTCCTCCTGAACGGTCACCACCTGGCACGTGGAGTCAGAATCAAACTCACCAGACGTTGCGCCGGTGATGTTGGCGACGTTGCGAGCATACTCCACAACGGCAAGCTGGAGTCCGTAACACAGGCCCAGGAAAGGGATCTCGTTCTCGCGGGCATAGCGAATCGACTCGACGACACCCTCTGCCCCACCCTCGCCAAAAGCTCCAGGGACAATGATGCCATCGTATTCATCGAGTTCCTCGAGTTTGCGATCACCACGCTCAAAATGCTTGCCATCGATCCAGCTGATTGCGACCCGGGCATCGCAGGCGACGCCGGCATGCATGAGTGACTGGTTCACAGATAGGTACGAATCAGTCAGCTGAAAGTCACCGGTCGCGGCGTACTTTCCGACCATGGCGACGCGGACCTCATTCGTGGGATTCTTGCTGCGTCGCAGCAGTTGCTCCCAATGACTCCAGTCGGGTCGCTGGCGAACCTCAAGACCAAGCGTCTGCAGCAATTTTTCCCCGAGGTTCTCTTCTTCGAGTTTCAGGGGAATATCGTAGATCGTCGCCATATCCGGTGCGGAGATGATGTGCTCGGCCGGTACGTTCGCGCCTACTTGAATCTTCTTTTTTCTGACCTGATCGAGGCCAGTTTCGGCGCGGCAGACGATGAAGTCGGGGAATATGCCCTGTTCGCTCAGCTGTCGAATCGCCTGTTGCGTCGGCTTCGTCTTCATCTCACCAACGTGATGAGGTACGGGCAGATAGGTTATCAGGACGAAGGCGAAGTGTGCTTCGCCGACCTCCCGTTCCAACGCCTTTACGGCGAACAGGAATGGCTCGTTCTCGTAGTCGCCTACGGTGCCTCCTATCTCGATGAGGGCGACGTCATACCCATTCGCAGCCTCCGCGATTCGGTTCTTGATCTCGTCCGTTATGTGTGGGATCGGCTGAACAGTCTGACCGAGGTACTCACCGGCGCGTTCGCGTTCGATCACGGCATGGTAAATCTGCCCGGTAGTCAGATTGTTGCGTCGGGGTAAGTCGATGCCCAGGAAGCGTTCGTAGTTGCCCAGGTCCTGGTCGATCTCTCCGCCATCGTCCGTGACCCAAACCTCGCCGTGCTCGGTCGGGCGTAGCGTGCCGGCGTCGAAGTTTATGTACGGATCGATCTTGACGGCCGTCGTTGAATAACCGTACTCGCGCAGAATTCGACCCATCGAGGCAGTCGTCAGCCCTTTGCCGATCCCACTCATCACGCCGCCGGCGACGACGACGAATTTCGGCCCGGAGTATGTCCCGCCCACTATTTGCCTCATTCTGATAAAAAAAGTGGCGGCGACATCACTGCTGCCGCCGCCTCAATCAAGAATCGGTGGTACCATGAAATACCGTTCTCTTATTCGCGGAGCCTGCCCCAGGAGTTCCTCAACATGAGGGAACGCTTCCACTGTATCGCTGCGAAAAGCGTTAACCATCGGCACCACATGTGAAGTCGGTTCCACCCTATCGGTGTCGAGCTCGTTCAGCTTCTCCATGTATTGGAGAATGCGATTGAGTTCAAGCACCAGCTTCTCTTCCTCATCGGATGAGAATTTCAGTCTTGCGAGGTCCGCCACACGGCGCACCTCATCGACGGTAACAGCCACCTTAACCGCACTCCCTTTGTAAAATTGACGGCCAAAATATGGCCCATGGCCGTGGCTGGCGCAAGTTGGTAAAGAACCGGCCTCAGCGGCTGTCGATTGTGCCTTGCCCGGCGAGGGGCAGTCTCGCTATAATGCGGAGTCGTTCGACAGACTAGCGCGGCTTGCGTCACGCAGATATCATGCCACTATAGCTATAGTTTGGAAATAGATAGAGTTGGAAACCCGGCATAGCAAAGCGTTTACCGTTGACGAGGCGAATGCGACCGTAGCCGTACTCGAGGATGTATTCGAGCGCATGGACGGCAGAAGAGCAGCGCTTTTTGCCCA
>Ga0114999_10005903_pt1 | contig 14293 bp, 16 predicted proteins | sample ArcticOcean_MG_C_3_FD_89820 | JGI IMG/M metagenome (GOLD analysis project Ga0114999, IMG submission 89820) | Marine microbial communities from western Arctic Ocean - ArcticOcean_MG_CB8_126 | ecosystem: Environmental > Aquatic > Marine > Oceanic | place: Arctic Ocean: Canada Basin | collected...
CAGCACCCAGGCTTCTGCCTGTCCGGTTGGGTTGGCGACGAGCAGCGAGACCGTCGGGTCGGCCGCCAGGCGACGGACCTTCGGCGATCCGGCGGTCGTGAAGAACCGCGCCTTGTCGTCGGCCCACTCGAACCAGATCGGGACGGAGAGGGGCGGTCCCTCGGGCGTTGGGGTCGACAGCACGGCAATTCTGGCCTCCACGAGGAAGGTGTCGCGGGCCTCGTCAGACATGCTCATCGGTACCTCTGAGGTGTGTGCGTCGCTACTGGTCGTTGCTCGCCGACGGTAGCAGCTAGTCGATGATCGCCGTGCTAGTAGATGTGGCGGTCCCGATCGACCTCGATGTTCCGATGGTGCTCGATGTGGCCTTCACGATCGAGGAGGACATCCCGGTTGTCACCACCGTGCCGGCCCGCCTCCATCTGCCGATCTAAATCCAGATTGCCGACACCGGGGTTGATGTCGCTGGGTCCACTCCAGTGCACGGGCGCCTCGCGGCGGAGCAGCTTGAACAGCGCGTGCGCTTCGTTGCGCCGGCAGATGCCGTTGTCTGCGAGGTTGTTCTCGCTCGGCGACAGTTGCGCTGCCTCGGTGGTGGTCATGGATGCCTCCCTCTGGTCGCGCTCAGCTTGAGCGCCGGACTTGCTGCTCGGTCTGTCGGTTACTCCTGGAGTAGCGCGAGCGCCTGCTTCGGGCAGAATCTCACCGCGCGTTCGGCTCCGTCCCGCTGGGCATTTGAAACTTCGTCCACGAGTACGCGTTTCAGGTCATCGTCGCTCGCGTTGCAGGCATTCGCGCCTCCCGTGCCTCGAGATCTGGTTCGCGCTCGGCAGCCTAGTAGCCACGCCCGAGCTGAGACGGCGGCGGGCCGATCATCATCGGGCCATCAACCGGGGCCGGTAGTAGCATTTTCGGGTCGTGCTGCGAGGCATGCACGCACCGCACCTTCGCCGCGAACCGATAGGAGCCACCGATGAGCTATGAGACGATCCTTGTCGATAGAAAGAACCACATCACCGCCGTCACGCTGAACCGTCCCGACAAGCTCAACGCGCTCAACCTGACGATGGCTGCGGAACTTCACGAGGCGCTGGCGATCGAGGATCAAGATGACGACACGCGCGTCATCGTGATCACCGGGGCCGGACGTAGCTTCTGCTCCGGCGCGGATCTCACACCGGACAGCGCCGCCGCACCGCGCGCCTCGAACGCACCGGGCCTGGCGGACGCCACCTTCGAGGCGCTGCAGATCGAGAAACCGATCATCGCCTCAATCAACGGCGTCGCGGTCGGAGGTGGCTGCACGATGACGCTGTCGTGCGACATCCGCATCGCTTCAGAGAACGCGCGTTTCCAACTCCCGTTCACGAAACTGAGCATCAGCGCGGAGTTGGGTTCGACCTACCTCTTGCCGCGGCTGATCGGCTACGGCAGGGCGACGGAGATCGTACTGACATCGCGCATGATCGACGCGCGCGAGGCGGGTGAGATTGGCCTCGTGAACAGCGTCGTGCCTGCGGACGAGCTGGCGGCCGCGACAGCAGAGATGGCGGCGACGCTGGCCGCGTTGCCGCCCGCCGCAGTGCGACTGAACAAGAAGGGGATCCGTCTCGGGATGGGGTCGGAGCTCGAGAGCCAGCGCCGCTACGAGGAGCTGGCTGCCGCGAAGCTCGGCCAATCGGAGGACGCCGCCGAGGCGCGCCTCGCTTTCGCCGAGAAGCGGGACGCGGTGTTCACCGGTCGGTAGCGCCTCGTAGCGCCCTGGTCCTTGGTCGCTAGCCGCCGTGGACCGCGATGCGGCCGCTGTCATCGTGCTCCGCCTGTAGGCGCGCGATCCGCTCTGTGAGATGGAACATTCGGTCCCGATCTTCGGGCTGCGCGAAGAGGTTGTTCATCTCGGTGGGGTCGCGCTCGAGGTCGAATAGCTCGCTATGCTCCGCCCCCTGATAGAGGGTAAGGCGGCCTGCTCGAGGTACTCGATGGTGCGTATCGTGACGTAGGGGCTGGGGTAGAACTCCTGGGGCAGGGCGGTCTGGTAGACCTGGCCCCAGCCGTCAAAGGCGTCCAGGGCATTGTTCGGTCCCTGGAGTTTTTCGAGGGTGAGGCCGTTCTCGAGCAGCCACATGTCGTAGTGCCCGCTAGCCATGTCACCATGGTCGCTCACGAAGTCGACGTGTGAGAAGCCGTAGAAATCGTCGGGGTTCGCCGGGGCGTTCGCTTGTAGCGGTCGTAGTTCTCGATCTCGTCCCAGCCGGGAGCGTAGGGGACCGACGCCGCCTCGCCGACCTTCTCGCCATCAGGCTGAATCTGGAAGCGATTCACACCGAGGTTCTGGAGGTGCGACTTGCCGATCAACCCGGTGTCGTAGCCGCCTTCGCGGAGAACCCGCAGCGCGGTGTTGGGGTTCCAGTCGAGGGCAATGCCGTCGTGCTGCATCCCGTGCGCCGAGGGCACCCGTCCCGTGATCAGCGTCGAGCCATTGGGCATGCAGATTGGGTTGGCGACGAACGCAGCGTCGAACCGCATCGAGCTCTCAGACAGCTTGTCGAGGTTGGGCGTCTGGACCGTCGCGTTGCCGCCGAAACCGGTGTGATCCGGTCGGTGCTGGTCGGTGCTGATGAACAAGAAATTTGGCGTGACCGCGGCGTCCATGGGCGTGATCCTCTATGGAGACGGAAGGCGCACTGTAGTCGATCGGCCTCGGGCGACTGCGTGGCGAGTGACCCGGGATCGGCGTGCTTCGGTGGGTTATTCCTCGACGATCGGGTTCGCAGCCGCAGTTCGATAGGACGGGCGGGGCCTTCATCGGGAGACGCATCGACGCATGCCCAGCCGCTTCGAGGCGGTCTGTCGGCTGCCTCGAAGCGCTGGTCAACTCGCACGGATCGAGCCGGACACGAAAGAGCCCGGCTGGTAGGCCGGGCTCTCTGTCGTTTCGAGCGAACGACCGCCTAGCGGTAGTTGCCACCGCCACCGCCATCGCGGTAGCCGCCGCCGCCGCCGCCGCCGTAACCACCACCGCCACCGCCGCCGCCGCCGCCGCCGCCGTAACCACCACCGCCACCGCCGCCACCGCTGCGCGGCTCGCGAGGCTTCGCCTCGTTGACGTTCAGTCGACGGCCACCGAAGTCGGTGTCGTTCAACGCCGAGATCGCCTTCGCGGCATCCTCGTTGGACATCTCAACGAAGCCGAACCCGCGCGGGCGGCCGGTCTCGCGGTCCGTCGGCAGTGCGACGGAGGTCACCTCGCCGTACTCGGAGAACAGACGCTGGACGTCTTCCTCTGAGCTGTCGAAGGACAAGTTGCCTACATAGATCTTCTGAGCCAAGTGAAACTACTCCTCGCCGGCCTGAAGCCGACCGAATTCCGTCGAACCCGCTGGGGTTCGACTCAAACAGGACTCAGGTGCCGAAGTGGGAGATTTGAGAGATCTGACCGGAACCGGGCTGAGCACACGCCTTGCTGGCGCGCTGACCTAACCATAGCACGCTCGTCGGCGGTGGCAGCGAATCCACGGCAGCATCGGTGGTTGCCAGCGGAGGTACGACGGCTGACGAACGAGCCTGTTCTCACCCGCCAGCGCTGGACGGCTCAGCTGACCGGAGGCGATGAGCGTGGCGCTCACGCTCGGGACGAGGCAGCCGAACAAGCAGACCGAGAAGACCCGGCCGGCTGATATTGCTGGTACCGAAGGTGGGACTCGAACCCACATGGAGTTGCCTCCAACGGTTTTTGAGACCGTCGCGTCTGCCGGTTCCGCCACTTCGGCTCGGTCTCTTGATGATAGCGGCGAGCGACTACGTGAGCCATCGCGCTCAGTCCGCGTGTCGACTGCACGGTAATCAGACTCACGTCAGTGTGCGGACGGTGGCTGCGGCCTCGATTGATGCGGTGGAGAGAATCGCCTCGATTTCCGAGGAGAACAGTGCAGCGACCGAGGAGGTCGCGGCTGCCTCGGAGGAGCTGAGCGCGCAGGTCTCGGCCGCCGCGGGTGAGCTCGGCGTGATGGCCGACGAACTGCGGGCGCAGGTCTCGGTGTTCCGAGTCGACGGGTCAGGCTCGACCTCGCTCCGCACGGTCGGTGGCTCGGATGCCGAGGAGGGCGAAGCCGCGTAGACGCTGCGAGCTCCAGGACACAAGCGGGACAGGGGCGGCATTCCTGCCGCCCCTGTTTGGTATCGGGACGCCTCGCTAGGCGGGATCGAGAGCGAGTCGGTGCTCGGCCGCCTGCGCGATGTCCTTCGACAGCAGATGCATCGGGTAGCGCTTGTGCTGTCGCCAACTCTCAACCTGATCGTTGGCGTGCGGGCTACGCGGGTTGCCAGAGGCTCCGCCCGGTATCACCCAGCTCGCGTGTTCCGGGTCTCGGAAGTCGACCACCTGTCGGTAGACCGAGAGCCCACCGATCTTGAACGCCGGGCCGGTGGCCGGTTCAACGACGTTGATTGCCGCAGCCTGGATCGTCTCGCTGTCGCCACCGATCGCGGTCGGCGGCGGGTCGAGGGTCTTCGCAAGTTCCGGGAACGTCGCCGAGAGGCTGTGCTGCGTTGAAACGATGTGGGAGTCGGCCCAGCGCCACTCCCGAGGATCATCTGTCCCGGCGATCCGCGCAGCATCGCGCCACGCGTCACCAAGCGCCCTCGGTAGCGCTCGCGCGAGTACCGCGCTGAGCGGTCGCCGATCCGGCGCAGCCGGCGCCGTATCGAGTTCGGGACCCTCGATGGCAGCGCCAACGAAGTACATCCAACGGCGCACCAGACCCTCGGTGCCCGTGTTGCCCTCGGTGGCGATCCAGGCCCAGGTGTCAGCGCCGACGATCGGCTCGATCAATTGGCGTGCTAGCGTGCGCAAGAAGCAGCCGTACAGCAGACCGAGCGGGCCTTCCGGTGCGAGATTTCCGTCACCCGAGGCGAGCAGCGCACGCGCGCGCTCGGCGTCCCCAGACATGGCTGGTATTCCCGCGAGGTGAGTCATCCATCCCCGTGCGCGGACGGACGTGGTGTCGCCCTGGAGTGCCGCGATCGCCCGTGGGGTCAGCGGTTCGGCGCCCTTCAGCGATTCGATCACGCGCGCTGCTCGGCCAGCGGTGGCGTACTCGTATGCGAGGTACGGCTCGTCCTCGTCGATCACTCGCTGGTTGGCGGTGCCGACGAATCCCTCGGGCGGGTTGATCGCCTGCGGCATCTCCACGAACGGAACGTTGCCGGTCCATTCGTGCTCGCCGGTCCAGCCGGGCACGACGAACTGGCGTGCGGCGGTGGTCGGACGGACGGGCATCCGGCCGCGGTAAAGGAACCCGATGTTTCCCGCGGTGTCGGCGCTGAGGATGTTGTTGACCGGCTCGACCCACTGGCGCTGGGACTCGTGCAGCTCCTCGACGGTGCTGGCCCACAGCATCGGACGCAGGCACTCCCACTGACGACACGGTTCGTCGGTCGCCGTGTAGCGCATGGAGATTGCTGACCCGGTCCGAGGGTCGCCCGAGACGATCGGACCGTGTCGGGTCTCCCAGACCTCGGAGGTGACGGACTCGCCGCCCGCGACGCGCACCCGGTCGCGACGGATACGCGCGGTCGCCCAGCCATCCTCGGTGCGGTACCTCGCAGGATCTTCGGGGTCGAACTCTTCGAGATAGAGGTCCTGATAGTCAGCTTGGCCGTGGGTGATGTTGAAAGCCACCACGCCGTTGTTGCCGAAGTGGGGGAACGCTGGGAACCCGGCGAAGGCGCCGCCCGACATCTTGAAGTCCGGACACGAGACGCCGACCTGCCAGTAGACGTTCGGGGCGTCGAGCGGGCGGTGCGAGTCGTTGATAAGCATCGGCTTGCCCGAGGTGGTCTTGTCGCCATGAACGACCCAGGAGTTCGAACCGCCATCGTCGATTCCGAGCGTATCGAGGCTGCGGACCGCGGCGAGCAGTTCCTCGGAACCCTGTTGGATCGCCCTCGACGCGCCACTGCCGGGAGGGAAGATCAGGTCGATGCCGACCGGCTCGGTGCCCTCGAGGAGTGCGTAGCGCTCCGGACCGATACGGCGCAGCAGCTCCGTGCGCGCCAGCTTCATCAGCCGCTTGCCCATGATTGCGTGGCGCACCTTGAAAACGAGCACCGAGTGCCAGGGCTCCCAGTCGTCAGGCTCGAGACCGGTCAAGGCGTACTCAATTGGGCGCGGCTGGCCAGAGTGTATGAAGGCGTTCACGCCGTCCGCGTAAGCCTGGAACATCGCGAGCGTCTCCGGTGACATCGCCTCGACATCAGCCTTCGAGGCTTCGTCGAGCAGGAAGCGGCGGAACAGCAGGTCCGAAGCGACGCCCACCTCGCCGGCCGCTTCGGCCCAGGTACCCGTACCGCGGCGGCGGTACCACTCGATCTGCCAGAGGCGGTCCTGGGCGCAGGCATAACCCATGCCGAACCAGCCGTCGTGTTCGTTCTGGCCCTCGACGTAGGGGATGCCGAGGTTGTCGCGGGTGATCGTGACGCCGACCTCGACACCGGGTGCCGCGAGCTGACCGTCCTGCTGCGGGATGGCGCGTTTAAAGTCGGCGGCCGTCGGTTTGTGAGGGCTCACTGCACCGCTCCCGCGGCGGAGATCGGCCAGACGGCCTCAACGACGCCGTTGCGCACGGCATAGAGCGTGCGGTGCAGTAGCATCGTCGAGTCGGAGTAGTTCGGCACCATCGTGACGCGGTCGCCCGGATTGAGCGTGACGCCCTCGTCGAGGTTCAGGATCGTGTGTTCGGCGTTGAGGCCACGCACTTCGACCCCAGACGGAGCGACGACTGCGGGGAGTCCGGTGTGCATGCCGCTGCCCTTCCAGCCCATGTCGGCGACGGCGCGGCCGGGTACCGAGGTGCTGACAACCTGCGCCTGGATGAACAACGACTGCTGGTGGTCCGGAACCTTCATTTTCTCCTGGTATGTGCGATCGAGCAGCACACCACCACCAGCCTGGAGCTCGTTCGCGGCGCCGAGGGCGATGTTGAACCAGTAGTTCCCGGTACCTCCACCGCTCATGATCTCGACTTCGATACCAGCGGCTTCGACCTGGCTACGGGCTTCGGCGAAGACCTCGGCTGCGGCGGCGGAGACTGCCTCTTTCTCCTCGAGGTCGCTAATGCCGACGGCGTGGCCCTCGTAGCCCATCAGGCCGCGGAGGTTGAGGGCGGGTGCGTCGAGCACCTGTTGCGCCAGTTGCGGCGCGAGCTCCGGGGTGACGCCGCAGCGGTTCGCGCCGATGTTGATGTCGACGAGCACATCGAGGGTCAGACCAGCAGCATCGAACGCGGCCGACAGTTCCTCGATATTGCGCGGATCGTCGACGGCGACGCAGAGCCTCGAGGTCTGTCGGGCCACCTCGATCAGGCGCGTGATTTTCTGCGGGCCGACGATTTCGTTCGCGATCAGGATGTCGTCGATGCCACCGGCGACCATCGCTTCGGCCTCGCCGACCTTCGCGCAGGTGATGCCCTGAGCGCCGCCCGCGAGGATGCGTTTCGCAAGCTCGGGGGTCTTGCTCGCCTTCACGTGCGGGCGCCAGACGACACCAGCCTCGGCGCTGCGCTGGGCCATCAGCGCAACGTTGTGCTCCAACGCGTCGAGGTCGACGTACAGCGTCGGCGTGTCGAGCTCCTCGATGCGTCTGCCAACAGTGGAATCAGCTTGCGCGGTCGAGGTCATATGGCTCCTACCAGTGGTCGGCGGTGAACGGGGCGAACTGCGTGCGCAGCGTCTTGTCCCAGGTCGGCAACGCGTCGGGGTTGTTGACCGTCAGTTTCCCGTAGCGGGCTGCCTCGGTAGCGGTGATCTGGCCGAACAACAACATCGAGAGCGTGCCCGGTCGGAGTGAAATGTCAGGCGTGCCTGAATCCAGCTTCGTGACCTCGGCGTCATCGAGGCCGGTGAGCACCTGCCACTTGCCGGTGTTCCAGGTGCAAAGGTCGTCGTCGAGATCGAAAGTGAGGCGCTCGCTCTCCTGATAGCCGCGTCCTCGGAAGCTGCCTTCGAGGTCGACGATGCGCGCGAGGAGTTGGTCGCTGGAGCGATTGCGCAGCATGCGAGGCTCGAGCAGGAGATGCGGCAACGGGTCGTCCGAGGCGACATTGGGCCAGACCACTTTGTTAACGAGTTGCATGGTCGCGAAGTTCTGCCAGAACGCTCGGTAAGCCTGTGGGGTCAGCCACGCGATGTCATCGATTTCGAGCTTGTGGTCCGGCTCCGGCCAGGGCGCTTCGCCGGGGCCAGAGCGATAGATCGCGTAGCCCTGGAGTTCGCCGGCGTCCTCGTACACGAGAACGCTGCGCGTCTCACCGGGTTTCGCGGGCGCCAGGATGCCTGCGTCCCACATCGGCTTGCCACGATGGACCTCGCCGGTTCGGCTTTCGCGGTACTCGCGGTAGATGCCGACCAGCGTGCCGAAGTCGGCATCGGGAGCCGGGTCGACGCGGCGCAGGCGGCCCGGCACCTCGAGCGGTTCGTTGAACTGGATGTAGCGGGGCTCGATCTCATACCGGTGCTGCGTCGAGACGACGGCGTAGCCGTACCGCTGGTAGATCGCAGCCTGCGAGGCGAAGAGCACCACCAGCGGGCGGTCACCCTGCTCGTGCAGGTCCTCGAAGTGCTGGGTCACCAGCTTCCGGAGGTAGCCGCGCTGCCGGTCGATGCTGTCGGTCGACACGGTCGTAACGCCGGAGATCGGCACGGCCTTGCCGTTGAACCGCATCGTTAGCGGCCACGAACCATGCACCGAGACCGGACGACCCTCGTCGAAGGCGACGAGGGTGAAGTCCGGGGAGAGCGCTGCAAAGTTGTCGATCGGCTCGGCGAGCGACTCGGTGATGATCCGCAGGACGGCGGGGAGTTCGTCCGCGTTCGCAGGACGGATTTCGATGGCCACGTAGGCTCCGATCTAATGAGTGGGAACGCGGCCCACTGTGGATGGCGCGACTAGGCCGGCTGGAACACCGGTACGGAAACATCGCCTGCCTGTTCGAACGCCGTCTTGAGTGCCATGCCTACCTCGAGGGTGTCATTCGGCGCGTCGACGCGGGCGCTGATGCGCGGACCCTCGGCGAGTTCGACGACGGCAACGTTGTACGGCAGCTCGTCCGCGAAACCGGGGTGGTAGGGGTGATGCATGATGCCGAACGTGTGCAGCGTTGCATCACCCGAGGCCGCAACCCATTCAAGGTCCGCTTTGAGGCAGTTGGTGCAGACCTCCTGCACGGGCAGCGCGTACTGGCTGCACTTGCGACAGCGCTGGAGCATGAACTCGCCACGCGCGGCACCCTCGAAGAAGGCCGCGCTCGCGTCGTCCGAGGTGGGGGCGGGGCGAGTCATGCGTGGCCTCCGGTACCGGCGGTGGGATCCGCGCTGAGGATCAGGCTGGCGTGCATGTCGAGGATGCCGCCCTGGGTGCTCACGAGGACGTGGTCGTTGTCTTCGATTTGGCGTTCGCCGCCCTGGCCGCGGGTCTGGATGACCGCCTCGGAGAGCGGGGTCATCCCCCACATGTAGTAACCGGACAGTTCGCCGCCACCGGTGTTGGTCGGATGCGATCCGCCGGGGCCGAGCTTGCCGTCCTCGACGAATGGACCGCCCTCGCCCTTCGGCGCGAAGCCGTAGTCCTCGAGCGTGACGATCGTCGTGTAGGTGTAGCAGTCGTAGAGCTCACGCACGCCGATGTCCTTCGGGCCGACGCCTGCCATCGCGTAGGTGGTCTCACCGGCCTGCAGGGCGCCAGTGTTGACCTCGTACTCCGCGCCCGCATGGCGTGGGTTGCCGGGGTGGCCCTGGCCCATGCCGACGACGTAGGCGGGTGGCTGCTTGAGGTCCTTCGCGCGCTCGCGCGAGGTGACGACGACCGCGACCGCACCGTTCGTCACGAGCGTGCAGTCCAGGAGGTGGAACGGCTCCACGATCCACCTCGAGGCGTGATAGTCATCGAGGGTCATGTCGCCACGCTGCATCGCGATCGGGTTGAGTTGCGCCCACTTGCGGGTGGAGACGGCGACTGAGCCGAGCTGGTCCTGCGTCGTGCCGTAGAGCGCCATGTGCCGCCGCGCTGCGAGCGCGTAGCCGGTGTTCGCACCGAAGTGGCCGTAGTAACCGTTGAGGCTGGCGATTCCCGAGGACGCTCGGCCCGCGCCGCCATAGGCCGCACCCGCACTACCACCTTGGAGTGGGTCGTCGGCGAAGACGCAGACGACGACGTTCGCGAGGCCGGACTGCACCGCGAGCGAGGCGTATTGGACCATCTGGCCCGCCGTGGAGCCCTGACCGTTCATCAGCGTCTGCAGTCGCAGGTTCTCGATGCCGACTGCCTTTTGGAGGTCGGGGCGGAGGTTACCCATCACGCCCGGATTGACGAGTAAGCCGTCGACGTCCGCTTTCGTCAACCCGGCATCGGCGATCGCATCGCGAATTGCGAGCGCTGCGAGGCCAGTCGCGCTATAGGTGTACTCGCGGGTCATCTCGGTCATACCGAGGCCAACGATCGCGGCCCCGCCGGATGGGTTGAAACTGGCTTTAAAGCTCATATCGGTACCGCTCCTTGAGATCGGGCGCAATCATAGCTGCTGCCCGCGCTCCGTATACTCACAGCACTGTGTCGGCGGTGAGGACATGGACGGCGAGCGGCGTGTCGTCCGGCGCGCAGACGATCGCGAGCCAGGCAACGACGACGAAAAGGCGCGGGTGCGCGGCGTCCGGCAGCGTGCGCATCAGCATCGAAGATAGCGCGATCGCCGGGCTATACTCCGGCGCATTGTGCCCCGCGCCCGGTCAGAGCCGCTGGCCGAGTCTCGGGCTCAACAAGAGGAGCATGCTATGCGCGCGATCCCCGAAATCGCTGCCGACCTGGGTCTAAACTGGGACGACCTGGAACCATACGGCCATGATCGCGCGAAGGTGCCGTTGAACGCGTTCCCCGGCACCCCGCCCGGCAAGCTGATCGTCGTCACCGCGATCACCCCGACTCCCGCCGGCGAGGGCAAGACCACGACCTCGATCGGCCTGACCGACGGCATGCGCAAAATCGGCAAGAAGGCCGTTCTCGCGATTCGCCAGCCCTCGTTGGGTCCGCTGTTCGGGCGCAAGGGCGGCGGCACTGGCGGCGGCAAGGCGACGGTCCAGCCCGCGAACGACATCAACCTGCACTTCACTGGCGATTCCCACGCGATCGAGTCAGCGCACAACTTCTTAGCCGCGATGGCCGACAACGCGGCCCACAACGGCGACGTTGACGGTTTCGATCCGCTCCAGATCAGCTGGCGCCGCGTCACCGACGCCGAGGACCGCGCGTTGCGCCGCATTATCACCGGTGTCGGCGGCCGCGCAGACGGCCCGCTGCGCGAGACCGGCTTCGACATCTCCGCCGCGTCGGAAATCATGGCGATCATGGCCCTCGCTAGTGACTACGACGACCTCCGGTCGCGGCTCAGCGACATCGTCGTCGGCTGGACCGACGACAAACGCCCGGTCACGGCGCAGGAGGTCGGCGCCGTCGGCTCGATGATGGTGCTGCTGAAGGACGCGCTGAAACCGAACCTCGTTCAGACGGTTGAGGGCAACCCCGCCTTCGTGCATACCGGCCCGTTCGGCAACATCGCGCACGGCTGCAGCTCGATCGTCTCCGACCGGCTCGCGCTCTCCGTTGGTGACTACGTCATCACCGAGGCCGGCTTCGGTGCGGACCTCGGCTTCGAGAAGTTCATGGACATCAAGGTCCGTCAGGGCGGCGCCAACCCATCAGCAGCTGTCGTGGTCGCCACCGTCCGCGGCCTCAAGTGGCACGGCGGCGTGAAGCAGGAAGACCTGACGACGCCGAACGTCGAGGCGGTGCAGAAGGGTAGCGCGAATCTGCGTCACGCGATCGGCATCGTGAACCGCTACGGCCTACCGGCCGTGGTCGCGATCAACCTCTTCCCCGACGACAGCGCGGAAGAGGTCGCCGCGGTGCGCCGCGCGGCGCTCGAGGCTGGCGCACTCGCGGCGGTTGAGGCGAAGGGCTTCACCGAGGGCGGCGACGGCATGACCGACCTCGCAGAGGCGGTGATCGACGCGGTCGACCACCACGAGGCGGACGTACACCTGATCTACGAAGACGCCGACCCGATCATCGACAAGGTCGAGACGCTGGCCTCGAAGTTGTTCATGGCCGGCAACACGACCTGGGGCCCGATGACGCGCACGACCGCGCGCCGGTTCCAGGACAACGGCTGGAACTTCCCGATCTGCGTCGCGAAGACGCACCTGTCGATCTCGGCGAACCCGCGTCTCCGAGGCGCTCCGGAGGGCCACACGTTCCCGGTCGGCGAGCTGCGGATCGCGGCGGGCGCCCGCCAGGTAATCGTGCTCGCGGGCGACATCATGACGCTGCCGGGTCTGCCGAAGCGTCCGAATGCGTTCGACATCGATCTCACGGCTGACGGCGAAGTAACGGGGCTCCTCGGCACCTAGCGAACGCTACCCTGTCATCTGCACCGGCGCTCAGTAGGCGAAACGCGGGGGCTAGTCGCCCCCGTCTGAGTCCCGCCATTCGAGAATCGGCAGCAGGTGGTGCGTACGGTGCGTCGCGATCCCTCGGAGTAGCGAGCCGCGTTCCCAGAATCGCTCGGGCGGGAGCGCTCGCAGTCCGTGGATCGCACTCGCGAGGCGTGTGCGTGACGCCGAGGCGTAGGCGGTCACCGCCTCGAACTCTCTGTCGGCGTGTTTGGCGACCAATTCGGAGTTGAGAGAGTGGGTCTCCTCGGGGCCGGACCAGCGGCGTGTGGGATCGTCGTCGCCGGAGACAATCGCTTCGAGGTACTCGGCGTCCTGGTCCGTCCCAACGCTCACGAGGTGCAGCGCCAGCTCGCGACCTGGGACGGACCAGGACGCCGTACCAGCGCTCGCCTCGGAGAGTGGGCGGCGTGTCGCGAATTACGCGCTCGAAGTCGGCCTCGATCTTCGAGTTTAGGTACAGGAACTCGTCGACGAGATCTCGCACCGCCCGATGCTAGTCGTCGCCGGCGGCCGTCTCGGCGAGTTCGTGGACAAACGGCGAGCCGATCGCGCCTGCCTCACGCAGTTCGCCGAGCCCCGACGGATCGAGTCCGAGGTCAGCAGTGACAACCTCGTTGGTGTGTGCATCGAGCAGGGGAGAGTGCTGGAGGGCCTCGACGCCGCGCATCCGGATCGGGTTTCGCATGAGCTTCACTTCGCCGTTGATCGGGTGTTCGACCGTCTGGATGAAGTCGCGAGAGACCAGGTGCGGGTCTGTGAAGAGGTCGAGGGAACTAAAGACATAACTGACTGGGACGCCGGCGGGCCCGAGGATGTTCATCACCTCGCGCTTCGTGTGCTCGCGAGTCCAGGAGGCGACGACCTCGTATAGCTCGGCCTTGTTTTCCATACGTGCCGTGGGGTCCTCGTAGCGGGGGTCGATCGAGAGCTCAGGCTTTCCGATCGCTGCGCAGAGTGAATCCCACATCTGGCTGGTGACCACCATGATGAAGGCCCAGTCGTTCGAGTCGCCTTCGCCATCCTCCGGCTTGCAGGGGTAGGTCGCCGTGACACCACCGCCGTGGTGAATGCCGGTGCGCGGCGCAGCATCGGTGCCCCACTTGTCAAGTCCGAGCGTCCTCATGAACATCGTGGTGGCTTCTTGCATGGAGATCTCGATCTCCTGGCCCTGCCCGGTACGCTGCTGCTCGACATAGGCGGCAGTGATCGCCAGCGCCATCTGGATGCCGGTGCCGGAGTCGGACATGGTCGGGGCGGGGTGCATCGGGGGACCGTCCGGCTCGCCGGTGACAGAGAAGGTGCCGGCCGAGGCCTGGGCGACCCAGTCGTAGCAATTGAACTCGGAGTAGGGGCCGGTCAGCCCGAAGCCCTTGATGCGGGCGTGGATGATGCGCGGGTTCACCTCGGAGAGCGCGTCGTAGCCGATGCCCAGCTTCTCGATCACGCCAGGACCGTAGTTCTCCACGAAGATGTCGTAGTGCGGCGCCATGTCGAGCAGTACCTGGCGACCCTCCTCGGACTTGAGGTTGATCACGATCGACCGCTTGTTCGCGTTGTAATTCATGAAGTACTGGCGTTCGTCCTCGGTCTCACCCGGGGCGACGCGCCCGACGCCTCGACCCGGATCGCCGGTCGGTGGCTCCACCTTGACGACGTCCGCGCCAAGCCAGGCGAGGACCTGCGTGCACGACGTGCCCGCCTCGTACTGCGTCATATCGAGGACGCGCATGCCTTCGAGAGCACCCATCTATCAACCTCCCACGATCGAGATAACGGCGATGCTACTCGCCCC
>Ga0114999_10005904_pt1 | contig 14293 bp, 17 predicted proteins | sample ArcticOcean_MG_C_3_FD_89820 | JGI IMG/M metagenome (GOLD analysis project Ga0114999, IMG submission 89820) | Marine microbial communities from western Arctic Ocean - ArcticOcean_MG_CB8_126 | ecosystem: Environmental > Aquatic > Marine > Oceanic | place: Arctic Ocean: Canada Basin | collected...
ACACCATTTCTTCCTTATTATAAGAAAGATCTCCAACACCAATAAAATAAACCTTATGACCTCTATTAATAGCCTCAACGGCGGTCATTAGAATAGTAGACTCATTAATATCTAATGTCTTCTCAATATCATTCACTACAATACCAATCTTAATCGCTTTTTTCATAATAATTCACCTGCATAAAAATCGTGAATTTGCTTTTTAAACCTTTATCCTAGTTTTATTCATTAACCAATGATAAACAAGCTTTATAAACTGAATTTAAGAATTATCCAAGTTTTTCCAACTTAACTAAGGCTCTACAAGCCAACTTTGGAGTAACTTTTCTTATAGAATTTCTAACGGTTGACATATTTTCTTCTCCATTAAAATACATTGTGAATACAGGTTTACCTTTTCTAACCGTCGCTGCTCGACCCTCACTACTTCCAAAACTATTCTTCATTCCTGTCTGAACTCTCTCACCCTTACTTCCACCACTAAATATCCTATTATTTCTTAAAATATTATGAGGATATACGTTCACTCTCAAGAAAAAATCCTTACCAACCATTTTTGTTAGATCTTTATTCAACCCTTGCCTTATAGCTTCTAAAGCCAAGTCTCTAATCTGAATATTCTCACCAGCACTAATTGTAGCCTTAATTTTATATTCTCCAGCCTCAAACTTCTTAATATTCCCCATATTAAATTTTACAATCTTTTGTGGAGGAATAGTTTTAATATAACTCTTCTGTTGTTTCTTTGACCTTCTAGTGTTTGTTACAGGTTTTCTTTTTGAATATGCTCCAGCAGTTCTTGCATTAACCATATTTATTTAATACCTCCAATAAATATGGGTGCTAAAAAATTTATAATTTTTTTTGTAACCATTTTTAATGTATCGCCCCCGCAACAGAAGCCTCTAAAGAAGGTCCCTTGCTCCCACTATACCCTAAACCTGTAGTCTGCATATCTATAGACCTATAACCAGATCTATCCAACAAACCACTATCTAAAGGATCAGTTCCAAAAGCATAACTGCCAATTACACCCTCAGATTTCATTTTATAACTCATTTTAATATAATCCTCCACGAGAACTTTGACCATAACCACTAACTTTTGCAGACAATCCAGAATATCTCTGAACACTAGCATTACCATTTCCAACATCACAACTACCCATCATCTCATGATATCTCTGAACATCTTCAGCAGCCTTAGAACACCCACACCCCATCTTAAGCAGCATCCCTCCAACCATTTAAATCTTCATCAGTTGGACCTCCATCGTGTTCTCCACCCAAATCTTTCTCACTATCATCCATTCCACTAATATAATCTTCATCCGCTAATTCAACATGATCTCCCTGAGTAGGATCATAATCTTTATGAGAACCATCTAAATGAAAATAATTTGCTGGATTCTCACTCCTGGCTGCCCAATTAGAATGCCCACTAAATTCTGAAGTCAATAAAACTTCAATTCCTCCAGAATTTGAAAATCCTCCATACGCAGTAGTTTCTTTTCCCTTGCCTAAATCCAAAATAGTTGAACCTGGAACAGGCATAGGTAAATTATCAGGCCACTGAACTAAATAGGGTGAAAATGCTTCCAAGTCTTCCATTGAATAAAGAACGTTTCTCAATCTCCCACCAAAAGGACTTGGTCTTTCCTCACTAGCATCATTATCGCCATCATCACCATAATTCTCTCCATCTCCTCCTCCACCAGTATATATCCCAATACTCATCTTAAGCTTTTACCTCAACATCAGTATTCTTAGCCTGACCAGGTAACCCCTTCTCAAAAATAGCTCTAACTAATCCCTTATTTCCATGTGCAGAACTAACTTTTCCAGTAATGACCTTGCCAGCGGGGCTAGTCCAAACTATTTCTTTCCCAACAAATTTGTCAGCCTCTTCACGAGTTTTGCTGCCAACATTTATTAAAAAATGCCTTTCATGGATCCTTTTTAATCCTCTTCTAAACTGTACAACTTTTCCGGTTACCATAGTTCATAATATATAGAATTCAGAGAAAAAATAGGTTTAAAAACCTTTGGAGAGTTTTTTAACTCATTCAAAACAAACATTTCTAAGAAAATATTGTTTATTTTATAGAAACTACTTCTCTTGGCGAGGGCCGCGTAACTTTTAGATTATTTATCTTTAGTGTGCAATTCTGAGCATTATATTCTATAATGTAAGGACGATTATTCTTATCCAGCGCATAAACCTTCCCTTTAAATGAAGTTGGCAAACTAGCAGTTCTCAATTCCAAAGATTCATTTAATGGAAGAATATCTTTTTCTAGAGGAACTTCAGGAACAAGAATTCTAGGAATCTTAGCTATTTCTTCAGAAGGATTTGGTTTAGAAGCATAATCAATATATTGTTTAGCAATATACATCTGTCCAGCACCAATAGCCCAAGAACCCCCAACAACACTAGTTAAAAGTAATCTTCTTAACCCTCTTCCCATAGCCAATACAAGTAAACCTAATTTATAACTCTTTAGATTATCTAGAATATCTTAAATAAATAGAATATTTGGTAACTACAAACTTACAGAAAACTCGCCCAACTCTTTCTTCAAAGCTTTCATTGTCTCATTATCTAAAACAACTCTTCCGCCCCTATAATTTGCCAAAGTAGTATTCAACTCGTTAACATCACTATCAATTATCTTACCACCCTCAATCTTCTTAACTTCAGCCCCCTCAACTAAGAAAGCAGGCTTACACAAAAACAAATCTGCATGATAATCTTTCTTGCCCTTATCATATGTAACAACAACCTTACTCTTCTGTAACAATCCCAATTCCTTCCTCTGAGTATACTCAGTCATTTCATCAATCAAATAAACACTATCCTTCCTCAAATTCTCAAAGTCATATTTACTAGGGGCCTTCCTATTAGCAAAGTCTTTCTTCATACTTATCAATCTATTCAAAACTCTAAAATATTTGGGGTTTCCCTTAGCTGCCTTAACAATCTCCCTTTCATAATCTTTAACTAAACTAGTATGGGCCTTTTTTCCAAACATATTCTCTAAAATTTCAAATACATTATCATAAATCTCTTTAAACAATTTAACAGTCATTCTCTTTTCTAGCTCTTCTCTCATTTGTTTCAATCTCTTCAAGTAATCCTCAGAATTCTTCAATAACTTATCAACTTCCTTGCCACTAACTTCCTTAACTTTTCCATGCTCATATCCCTTATAATACTTAATAACAATTTCTTCCAAGATATCCCAATATTTCTTTTCAAGCATCTTTTCTTTATCCACAAAAACTCTCTTCATTTCAGCAACAGTTTCCTTAGGAGTAGTAGGTGGAACCCCATACATCATTAACATACCTTGGCTCGGAGTTATAACTCCCCAATAAATATCTCCCATAACTATATCCATCAATCTTCTCTTAGCCATTTCCTTAGTCTTATCTCCTGTACTCATAAACATATCAATAGCTTCAGGACTAGGCTTTATCTTACCCATTTTTAGTAATAATTTCCAAGGTAAAAATCCTCCACGATCATAGAATGGAACTCCGTCTCTCAAAAAAGTATAGAAGATTGGATTAGCATCTTTAACTCCCTCCCAGAATTCAGTTAGTAAATAAACTTGAGTAGACAACTTATTCTTAACCCCTGCCAATTCTCCAGCCTGCATAACATAACTATTAATTATATTCCTAAGCTTCTCTTTTAGTTCTAATCTAGGCATTCTCTTAACATCTGTATCATCAATTATTACTGCAACATCAACGTCACTCGTAGGAACAATCTCTCCTCTAACTAAACTCCCAACTGCAACATAACTATAAACATACTTCTCAAACTTTTTCAATACTAAACTCTTATGAATCTGTGCAACTCTTAATGCTCCCAAAATACCCTTATCAAACAATGGATAAGCCATTCCAATAGCCTCTATAACTGGATATTTACTATCCATAGCAATCTCCCACAAATCAGATTCCAAAAATATATTCAACCAGATCTTCAATCCATCTTCCTTAATTTTCTTCAAGATATCTAACTTAACTTCATTAAACTCTTTCTCCTTATCATTAGGCAAAACAACAACTAAATGCATAGGTTTTTCTTTTCTCTCTTGTTCATTTAACTCATTTTCATCATCAAAAAGATCTGCAGCTTGTGGAGGAATAATACCAATAGCACTAACTGATTTATGTTTTTTATTAATATATTTTTTCAATCCATCAAGCTTCTGACGAACTTTCTGCATTTCTTTACTATCTTCAGGACTTGGAGCTTGAGGAACATCCACCTTACGCAACTCAGGATTTTGATATTTCTTATCTTCAAGTGATGTTTCTTCAGAATTATTATGTTTTTCTTCTGCCATATTAATATTAACAATCTAATTTTGTATTTAAATCTTATTACTACGGCAATTGGATGGTATTTATATTATACCTTATAGCCCCTTAACAATCTATCAAGCTTATTCCAATCTTTAGCTTGATTTTTCATTCCAGACTCAACTTCCTCAAATGTGCTATCTCCAAATACTAAATCCCCTAATAATTCATAAGTATGATCCTCATCCAATAAGTCTGCATCAAGCCCCTGGATAATCTCTCCTGTTAAAATAGATTTATCCTCCTCCAGAATACTTGCTCCATCTTCTGAAACATAGATAATTGAAGGTATCCCTCCAACCCCATTATTAATTCTTGAAGATGCTATTGTAGCTTCAACCAATATTGCAAGGCCATCTTCTCTTCCAATAAAATCTCTATCATCTCTTGGCAAGCTTGTAACGTATGAAGATAGCACCTTATCAGATTCATCAGCACCAGAACCTATAGATCCATACTTCCTAGCGGTTTTTCCAGCAACACCATTCGAACTAACTTCATATATCTCAAAACCATCTCCATTTACCCCCCCCAATAGTATGGATGAAGTTGTATTTTCAGCAAGCTGACCCACAGCTCGACTTGCACCCTCTAGAATTTGGACATCAATTCTACCCCCTGTGGCGCCCAGAGTTCCTGTATTAAACTCATTTCTTCCAAATCCAAATCTTGCCCTCAGATAATTATCAATAAGCATATGATTATAATTAATAACTTCATTATTCACCAATTCATGAACCTGCCTCATAGAATAACCCCCCTTAGATTCTAATTTCTCAGCTGCTAAAGAGTATACATCTGCTAAATGGTCTGTAGGGCCGCTCCCTCCATAAACTATATTTCCAGGCAAAATTTTCAATTTCTGTGTAACATTATATTTTCTAATAGAACTTGAAGATTGTTCGTCAGCTATAGCTAAACCCTCTCTGCCTTTCAGCGATAACATATTAATAACTGTCATAAAAATTTTAGATTATTTTATTATTTAAACCTTTCTAGCGTAATCACTTAAGAAAGGTAACAATAGTAACCTTTAAAAGTAGCATTTCATCCTACTTTTTATGAAGAAATTGATAACTAAGAAGAAAATAAGCATAACTCTAGACAAGTCTATCTTGGAATCTATTGAAAGCCTATCTAATTCTCCAAATTTCAGAAATCGTTCTCATTTAATTGAATACTGCGTAAATAAATTCCTGGAGAGAGAAAAATGGGAAAATCACTATCTGAAGGTCAATTAACAAAAATCTATGAAGCTCATAATTTAAGAATGAGTATTGAAGATGCAGCAAGACACGCAAGAGTTTCTGGAGCTACAATACATAAATATTGGAAAAGTGAAAATTTAAAACCTCATTTTAAAAAAGAAGATCCCGGAAAAGCAAGAAGAGATGTTCTAGATTTAGTAGCCAATGAAATAGCACTCCATAGGGAGAATTCAATAGAAAAGATGGCATCAAATGCAGAAATAGCAGATATCTTAGATCTATCTATTGAAACAATACCCAAATACCTAAGAGATCTTCCAGATAACGATAGAGACTATAGGTCTCAAGTTCAAAGAAGAGAAAGCGGACTAAATGCAAAAATCAATAAAACAGGGTTACATGCAATGTCCTTAGAGGATAGGCAAGCAATAGGAAGCAGAGTAGGAAAAGAATCAGCAAAAAATGGTACAGGAATACATGGACAAACATTATCCGATAGAATTGATAATGGCAAGAAGGGAGGGGGAGCAGCAGTTAGAAATGGTACAGGAATACATGCATTAACTTTTAAAGAAAGATCAGAGAACGGAAAAAGAAGTGGAGCTAAGGCTGCAGAAAGTAATAGATTTATAGAATTTGAGGGAAACAATTATCATTCAAAATCTGAAGCAGCTATTGGAAGATTACTATCAAATTATATTCCAGGATGGGATATAGAAAAAGGGGAAACTTGGCAAGTTAAGGATAGGGAACTAAAAGTTGGAGGAATAGATTTTTATTTTCCTGAACAAGGGTTTTTCTTAGAATACCATCCCCCATTAGTATATTCTGGAAAAAATAATACTGGAGATCTAAAGAGTTTCAAAGATTACAAAAAATTCATGAAAATAAAAAATAAAATTAGAGAGAGAAAAGGTACTCAAAGGGGAATGGATTTTCAAAGACATATAGGGAACATTATTTCAAGAAAATATGTAAAATCTAGAGAATGCGCTATTGAAGATAGTGGATACAGAGGAACTCCACTTATACATGCGGCTTCTCCAGAGGAGGTCTACGATAAGATAATCTTAGCCTATTCTCCAGAACCTCCAAAAAAAGATTTATTCTTAGCAGAATTTAGAAGAATTAGAAACAGTTTAAGGCAATCTGCATAAATCTTCACCTAAAACTATTTCCAATATAATTAACCAACTTACTTCCAGTAACCTGAGTAGTCGCAGCACCCACCCTCATATAAAATTCCTCTTCCTTATGAAATTTTAAGAATACAGGTTTCTTTGCTCGCAAAACATCAACCTTCATAATATTCTTATCCTCGATTTGAATTAATTCAAAATGTAAATAGGGTAAATTCTCTCCACCCACATACTCCTTAATTAAATTAGTAAAATGTAAATTAAATTTATCATTACTTTGAAAATGATCTCTCTCAATGCCACACAAATGTCCAGTATCCATAACTCCAATCAATAAGCTTCCTCCTGCAGTATTCAAGAATGCAGAAATTGTTTTTAAGACTGAATGTTCTATTCGCCTATCTGATTCTCCAGTGTGAAGATTAGTTCTCAAAGTAGATTTAAATTCTATATTCTCACTCTCTCCCTTTTTAATCAAATCCAAAACTTCCTCTGGAGAATCTAACCTCTCAATAAATAAATTAGGATTCTTCTTCTTAAATCTTTTAATTAAATGTCTCAAGATCGGAATTTCACGATTATTTAGGTAAGCTAAAGTTAAGCTAGTTGCAACAAACGAACCAATAAAAACAAAACCTAAGCTAGCCATAGCATAATGATAATCTCCTAACCTTATTTCAAAACCTAGATAGCTCTTTAACAAAAACTTTGCTAGTTCAGAAAAAGCACCAATACCCATAGCAACACTAATTGCAGCAATATAGGTAAAAAACCAATGAAGCTCAATCTTACTATTCTTAGTAACAATTAATATAAATGCCAAACTAACAAATCCTAAAGCTATGCCAAAAAACGCCTGTATAATCATCCCCCTTATTTCTCCAAGAAAGAAAGAAAGAATCACAAAACCTAGAAGAATAAATTCTACCTCGCGAGGCAACTCAATATCATAACGCTTAACAATTGAAGGAATCAGCACCAAAACTAGTAATAATATATCTATGAATAAAACCCTCCATAAGTGAGCATATAGAGCATAACCTATAGATATTAGCAATACTATTCTAATCATGTAAGACAACGGCCTCTGCACCTTAGCAGCATTGTTGTCCATCATATCTTCAAAGCTCATAGGGACACCTTTTTGGTACTCCAATTAACAGTTTATAGGATATAAGGATTTTGGTACTAAGGGAAAATACAAACATTTAAAAGTAAAAATATTTTTTATAAGCTATGAAAATAGTAAAATGTAAAGATTGCGGAACAGAATTTGAAACCAATCCTAGTGCTAGATATCCAAGAAAATATTGCGATAAATGTAGCCTAGAAAGAAAAGAGGCCTACGAAAAAATTGACGAGATCAAGTTTGATGAATGTGATGATGAATAAGTTCTAAATAAGTAATTAATAAAAATATTAATATGCACCGCCGGACTTAATAAATTGCCTTGCAATTTCTAGGGCCCTTCATCACAATTTAACCTCACTTCGTTCGATTAAATATGCGCCGCCGGAGAATCGAACTCCGGTCTATTCGTTGGCAACGAATCATTCTACCACTTAACTAGCAGCGCATAATCTTACCTATTATTGAAGGTTTAAAAATTTAATCATCATAAAAACAATAGGCCATCATATTCTTTATAAGATGGATTGCCACAGGCATTTGTTTCCATCAAAATTCCTTAAGAATTTTGTGGCCACGAAAATCTTTTTGATTTTCATTGGTTAGGAGGTTCAAGGAACACTCCCCCCAAGGGAGGGATTAGATCAAGTTCCTTGACATCTAATAAGATTTATATACTATTTTTGTTACATAACACTAATGGTTACAAACAAAGATATCCTAAATAAACTTGAGGAACAAAGTGAGAGGATATCAATTCTAGAAGAACATTTAGGACTTGATAATAAACAGAAGAGCATGTTTGAAAATCCTCATTATTATGAAGATTCAGAAGAGGAAAAAGAGAGCACATTCAAGCTCCCAAAATTATCATTCAATCAGGTTATTACATTCATCGGAGTACTAGGAATTATTATTGCAGCAATATCCTTCTTCTTTTATGCAGTTGCTAATAACTGGATAGGTGAAACTGGACAAGTAATGGTAGGAATTTTAATTGGATTCCTATTATTTGGACTTGCATTCACGCTAAGAAAGAACAAAGAACAATGGTCAAACATCATATTTGGAGGAGCATACTTCATAGAATATTTAGCAATTGGGATTGGAGTCTTAGAATATGAAGTACTTCCAGAATACATAGGGATTATACTGTCAATAGTATTCCTAATCTCCTCAACAACACTGAGCATAAAATTCAAATCAAGAGTAATAGCCTACTTCACATTAGTTGGAGGTTTCTTACTACCATTTATTACAGGGACATTTGAAAACGACCTGTTCATAATGTTAGTCTACATAGCTCTATGTATTGGACTTGTAATTCTATCCTTCGCAGAAAACTGGTATGACTTAAGATTCACATCATATATAATTGTCAGTTTATTCATACTATTTTCATTTGATAAGTTCACAAAAGCAAGCAATAAACTGTTCCCATTAGCATTCTTAGCGAGTATATACCTATTATACAAAATTTCAATACTAATATTCTCTACAAGAAATAAGAAAGAGAACCTATCAATCTTAGATTCAATAATACTTGTTTCAGTATCTCTAATGTTCCTAATCTACACCTACAATCTCTACAATTGGTCACTAGAGGCATTTGGAATATTTGTAATGTTATTCTCATTTATCTATCTAGGAGAAATTTTCTACTTCAAGTCTCAAAAAACAAAAATCCTTAAATCAGTCTTATACACACTATTATCTATTGGGATTATAACAATAAATCTAGGTTTCTTAATGTTAATAAATAGTGTAAATACAGATTTCTTCCTAATTATATTTGCAGTAGAATATGTACTATTTTCAATAATTTCGCATAAATCTCAACAAGGAGAAATTTACAGATTTTATTCATATGCATTCTTAGCACTTATAGTCTACTGGTATATTCAAGTATTAAGATTTGATAATGGATTACTAAATGCAACAGTTTTCATGGCAGTACTATTAGCAACAGTAATATCTTTCTTAATCTTATTCAAAAAGAATATTAATTTTAAAGTCAATGCAGCAAGTTTCATAATTGGAGGATTTGCATTAATTTATTCATTCTATAAATATCTCTGGTTCTTTGGAATTGTAAATGAAACAGGACAGATCATACTATCCATCCTATGGTTAATTTACACCTTAGTCCTATATCCGCAAGTTGAAACAAAAGAAGGAAAATGGTTAGTAGGTTCCTTATTAGCAATAACTCTTGCAAAGATAGCATTCAACGACCTATTATATCTTGATGGAATATTCCGAATAATTGGATTTGTAATCTTCGGGATACTATTAATAATTGGAGGTTACTTCATAAAAAATGAAAACGATCAATAAAAGTATACTATTATTTACAATATTACTAATACTGCCAACAATTCTAGCATTTGATGTAAATGAATATGAATATTATTCAGACGTCCAAGTACATTGTGAAGAGTACAAAGGGTATGCTAAATTTGAATTACCTAGTAATTATTTTTCACTAAACACTCCAAAATCTTATATGGAGATTGACCATTATATAGAGAAAAATAGTGGAGGAGGAGATTATAATAAACAATCAAATTGGTTCATTAAACAAATTGAAAATAAACAAGTAAATGAAGTAGAAAAAATATTTGATAATAACTATGGATCATATCTAATTTCTGAGAACAGCGAGGATATTGAGTTTATTTTTGAGAACCCCTCTCAGCAATCTATTGAAAAGATATCAATCGATTTAAAAGATTCATCCATAAAATCTATCTCGATTTATAACAGGAACAAAAAACTAGATTTTCAAGAAAACATTAACAATTTTCATTATGAGATATTTTTCGATGCTCCAGTAAATTCAGAATCTCTAAGATTTGTTTTAGAATACGATGACATTATAAAAATTAAGGAGATATCATTCTTTGACTATTCCACATATAGTGATAAATCATTTGCATATTTCTATGTAGATAATAATTGTTTAGAGAATTTTAGATTTTATTTTGGAAATTATGGAGAAAACAATGCAAGGATGGGATCTAAAAGCCTACCTGTTGAATTTGATATTACTGTAAATACCTACAGAAACAGCATATATGAAGATGATTTTGATGATGATTTCATAAAAAATGATAAAGACAACTGCTTAAAAGTATCTAATACAGATCAAAAAGATATCAATTACAATAACATAGGGGATGCCTGCGAAGATGATGATAGAGATGGAATAAAAAACGGAATTGACAACTGTCCAGAAGATTACAACCCAGATCAGTTAGATGGAGATAAAGATGGCATTGGTAAGAAGTGCGATGATAGAGATGGAAGATTCCTAGAAGAAAACAAATACATAACATTCATGATTGCAGGAATAATTGGAATAATATTCATAATAGGATCCATAGTTTTAATGAGGAAAAAAGACTAATTCAAAATAGGATCTAAAATTCTTTTAACGGGTTCTAATTCATCACTCAGGATATCTTCTTTACCAAAACCCTCTAAAGCACCATGTTCAACAGCTTCATTCATCTTATCATGATAATTTGTAATTAAAATTATAGGTCCCTTATTTTTATTCACAACATAATCTATTAATTCTAATCCATTTCTACTATCCAAATCCCCAATCCTATTAATCAAGATCAAATTCAAATCCTCCTCATCAATAATCATCATTGCCTCATCCATACTCTTAATATCTTGAACTTCAGCATCATACTCTCTTTCAATCACAGACTTCATCTGAGGCCCGTCATAATCACAATTCCCAACAAGTATAACTTTCTTCATAACTCTCAGAAAATATCTATCTATTTAAGTTTTATTTCATTTAAACAAAAAGTTATAAGTAATCTAAAAAATAAAATTTGATAGAGGTACACAATGAATCAAAAACAAATCCGAAAAGAAAAAAAGAATTCTGCAAATAAATCTATTCTTGAAGGAGGATTTGCATCATTTAGTGCAGGGATAGGGGAAAGATATGTGGTACCTTTTGCCTTAGCACTAAATGCAAATAATCTCCAAATAGGATTTTTATCAAGTTTTGTAGGATTAATAAGTTCATTAGGTAGACTCCTTTCTAGCAAACTTCTATATACTCATTCAAGAAAAAGAATAATTGTTGGTGCAATATTTTTACAAGCATTAATGTGGATATTGATATCCTCAGTAGGATTGCTAGTATATCTAGACAAACTAAAAACAAGTTATGCAATCTATGGTTTATTAATATTTTATACCTTATATGCTAGCTTTGCAGCACTAGAGGGTCCCGCATGGTTTTCTTACATGGGAGATATCATAGAAGAAAAAGATAGATCAAAATACTTCTCTAAAAGGAATATGGTCATAGGGATTATTGCAATGCTAACAACTTTTGGGGCCTCATTCTTTTTAGATTATTCAAGATCTGCAGGAATTTTAATTGTAGGATTCTTAATCTTCTTTGCAGCTGCAGCATTCTTTAGATTTTGTTCAGGATACGTATTTAGTACAATGTATGAACCCAAGATAGAATTCTCAAGAGAACACCATTTTAGCTTCTGGCAATTTCTAAAAAAAGCTCCAACAAATAATGTTGGAAAATTTGTAATTTTTATCAGCTTAATAAACATAGCCACACATTTTGCAGCCCCTTTTTTTGCAGTCTATATGTTAGTAGAACTAGGTTTCTCATATCTAACTTTTGCAATACTAATATTATCGGGGGGATTCTTTACAGTAATTAGCACCCCCTTATGGGGCAAAATCAGCGAAAACTATGGGAATAAAGCACTTCTAACAATAGGTTCGCTACTAATCCCTATTGCACCACTATTATGGTTGGTATCTGAAAGTCCAATAGTTCTTATCCTGCTCCCACAATTCTTTGGAGGGTTAGGATGGAGTGCATTTAATTTGGCAAGTAATAACTTTCTACTAGATGCAGTCACTCCTCAACGTAGAGGAATCATCATGTCATATAGTGGAATTCTTACAGGAATATCTATTTTTATAGGATCTTCAATGGGAGGATTTTTTGCACAATACGCACCATTCACATTATTTGGATCAAATATATTCCTAACAATCTTTTTCCTATCATTCCTAGGAAGACTTACAATAGTGCTCTTCATGGTCCCATTAATAGAAGAGGTAAAAGAATACAAACAAAAAATCAGTTACACCTCATTAAATGCAGCATACATGCTAAAGAATATTCCAATAATGAACCTATATCGAGGATTTAAGATAAACATATATCCTCAAACATTATTAAAATCAAAAAAACAATAATTCAAAAGCCATTGTTTTTAGGATCCCGAGGAATTAAGTACAGTTTATTGTTTAGCCTTTAAATTCCTCAGATCAAAAAAATAATTATTTCAGATTTCCAGCTATTGCAGCACTAAGTGCTGAAGGGAAAGTTACAATAACGGTCCTCTTAAAGGCTAAAGTCCAATCTAAGGCCCATGGAGCCCTCTGAATAACAGTAAGAAGCATAGCAACTATTAGAAAGGACAATATGTAAATAATTACAATCCTCTTTACTAAATCTAACCAATAAAAGTCAGGAATATTTCTGGAAAAGTTCCTGTATGCAAATATAGCAATAAAGAATAAAGAGATAAATAATATGGAAATTATATTCCAAAGAGGCAAGGTCTCACCTAAACGCCAAGTCTCTTCAGTAAATCCAATAGGAACTGCCAAAAGAGTAGCTCCAACAATTACTTGTAAAACATGCTTCAAACCAAATTTGGTTTTAGCAGGTTCCATATGCTTTTGAAATGTAGCAACCTTATCAACACTAGAAACTCTCTTCACCTTCTTTTTAATCATAAATAAGAAAGTTAATTTAGATTAATAAATGTTTACAGTCAATCAGATCCTATTTTATAGTCCAAAGAAGACTCTGCACAACTTCCTGCAAATAATCTTTTCTCGAAATACCACTAATACTCCAATGAGGATCTTTAGCATCTTCAATAAATCCTTTTTCGGCCATAACTTCTCCAATAGTAGTAGTATCAAATCCTCTTCTACAAGCCTCTTCAACATACTCCTTTGGAAATTCAACTTCCTTAGAATATCTAACAACTGCAGTTCTAGAATTAACATCAAAATAAACTCCTACAACCATATCCATCCACCTACTTCCTTGATCAAAAATTCCATTCTCAAGAGAGATTATTCCATCCAAATTCAAATCCCCTAAATCCCCCATACTCTTTATCCTATTCCTAGCTCCTAACAACGTCTGATCCCCCACTGGCTGTTCACCCACTTTAGAATCAGTCTCATATCTGGTCACATTGGGATTCCACCCTAATTCAAAATATGCATCCTCAACAGCTTCTAATTTCAATTTATTCTTTGAAGTAACTCCAATATTCATTTTAAAACAATATGGACGCACCAGGGAACGATCCTGGGACCTTCTCGGTGTAAACGAGATATTCTACCACTGAACTA
>Ga0114999_10005908_pt1 | contig 14287 bp, 9 predicted proteins | sample ArcticOcean_MG_C_3_FD_89820 | JGI IMG/M metagenome (GOLD analysis project Ga0114999, IMG submission 89820) | Marine microbial communities from western Arctic Ocean - ArcticOcean_MG_CB8_126 | ecosystem: Environmental > Aquatic > Marine > Oceanic | place: Arctic Ocean: Canada Basin | collected...
ATTTGATTTTTGGACAACACCTTTTTATAATAGATTACATCACGAATGCCACCATGTACCCCTGGGTTAGAACCAGCAATAACGGATTCGTTTGATAAAAAGGGTGCAATGCCACCCCGAGTTCCGACCAATTCTCCATCTATAAAAACATCTAAAGTTCCACTGTCATAATTTATCGCGATGTTTACCCATTTCTGAAATGGGATGTCAACCGTCTCATAGATAATTGTTTTCTTGTCCCTATTTAACTGGACCTCAACCTGTAATGTTTTAATTGAACTGTTATACGAAATTCTAGGTTTGTCGCCGTAGCTTAACAAAGTTGTGTAACGATTATATGCAACGTTCGTATTCGGTGGTTGTGGATTTATCCATATCCAAAATGATAAAGCATAATTATAGCTAAAGGTATCTTCTCCGTCAGTCAAGTCTTCATATGTACCCAATATGTGTTCCGTATTTGTATAAACGGAATCCTTTAATAAATGTGTTCCTTCATGGTTGTTAATAATATTCAGTAACCACGGAATAAAAAATCGCATACCAACTAAAATGAATTCTAATGCCAATATTATCCACGCTATTTTGGGGGTAATCTTGTACTCTTCTTTAATGTATTCCAAAAAATCTAGAAAAAGACATGGAATATAAAAAATTATATTTAATATGAAATCTATTATTTTATTACTTGTAAAAGCTTTTGATTCTCCCACATATGAATTTCTTATATTGTCACCATAACGCATTATAAATAATGCTAAAAATCCTATTATGATAAGAATACTAAATATTACCTTAAAAAGAATAACAAATGCGCCAGAAGTGCTAAAGAGCCAAATCAAAAATATAATTAACAAAATAATACCAAATAATGCGGCAAAAACTAGACCGATAGTCCCCCAAGCCTCCATGTAGTGTTTTAGTTTATCCCAAAATTCCCCTTCGAACTTGCCTGTGCCATGAAAATACATTGATGTAATTATAAAAAAAAATAACAACATGGATGTTAATAAGGTTATCCCGCCATATTTTGATAGTAATTCCCAAGGATTATAGTGATAAAGCAGGAATATTAATATGGTAAATATTGCTAATATAACCATATTGATTGGGTTATTTAAAAAGCCCTTATTTGCTTCACCCCTAGAACTATTTGACATTCTATATACTATTATTTAACATTTTTATAGATATGCTTGGGCGGTTCTTTTTCCGTGACAATTTCTACATAAGGCATCTAAATTGTCCACATGATTGGAGCCTCCTTGGTCTAAGCGTTGTTTATGATCTACTTCAAATGTATGCGACAATTGTTCACCACAATCTTTACATGCCCACCCCTGTTGTGCCGCTACATATTTTTTTTTGGTTTCGCTTACCGAACGCTTGGTGGTGGCACCGCCAACGCCACCACCACCACCAGAACTTAACATCCGCTTATGTTGGGGTGCCGCATTCCCATTCCCCCCCACATGTTGCTTAGCAAAATTAAGAACAGGGGTTAACATATCGCCTGCCTCCTTATCTAATGGCATGTATTTCACCATGCCATTGGCATTATTTAATAAATCTTTCGCTTGATCAGGGTTCTTTTTAATAAAAAGAAACAACGACAGCCCAATAAATCCGATCCCCGCCATCTGATAATATTTTTTCCAAGATTTCATTATTTGGACATACTTGCCATCATAATATGTATTTACTATAAAAAACCCTGTTAAAATAAATATAAAAAATTCTATTTTCATATATATTTAAATAAGAGAACATTTATTTTTTTCGTTCGCATTTTTTTGTCTTTTTATTACGGTGTGTCCCTTTTGGACATCTTTTTCCTGCCCACGAGAAAGACCTCCTGTTGGACGCTGCTGCTGCTGGCGCTGCTGCTGCTGGTGCTGGTGCTGCTGCTGCTGGTGCTGCTGCTTGTTTTTTTTCACTTTCTTGCTTTATTACAGCAAAACCTGGTGGAGCTCCGAGATTAGGGTTATGTTTTGTTAATTGAACACGTTTTGTTGTGTTCGCCTTTGGCGCACGAAGCGAGGCAATGACTGTTGTTTTGCCTAAAAGAACATTAATATTGTTCATATCATGTAATAATTCGTTGACTGGGATTTTTTTGGCAGCAAAGGTAGAACTATACATATATTTAATAATAATAATCTGAAATTGTTCTTGGATCTGCTGCCCATGTTTGTCAGGTATGTTACTTGTGCTTGTTTCAATTAAAACATCAGTATAAACGCTTAATGCACCCCATATGTCAACATTGTGTTTGTAAACTTCATTGAAATAATTTTCTTGTTGAAACTGCCCGTCAAGGATGTATTCATCAAAAATTGTGGCTAAATAGTCTGCGATAATATTTTTCGTTAAAGCGTCATAAAATTCTTCGTTTGTCACACCAAATAAATAATGATTGCGAACATAGACACCCATCAAATCCGTGATTACTGAAAAATGTCCATTGCCTCTTTCTGTTCGTATGTGTCCAATAAAGTTATAGGCGATTATTTTTAATTTTTCGCGGTATATATCCTGAGTGAGATCACTATTATGTTGTACAGTTGGCAAAATCACCGCAAATTCTTCGTCAAGCCAGTGTTGCATGTGAGGAGAAAATAACGTATTTGAAAAGGGTACATTAAACTGAAATGGGCGATTCATAACAATATTAGGAATCTGTGTTCCTGTTTGCACTGCACTCAGTCCCCAATCTATTATTCTTAGATTCAGCTCGTCGTCCACCAATATATTTTGTGCTTTTAGATCAAAATGAAATAGTTTTTTTTTATTCATGGGCACAATGGCATAATTTATTAAACCCATCATCTTTTTATTAAGAATAGCGAGCAGAGTGGCTTTGTCGTCTTCACTCGCCCTCCCCCTTAGAACTGACATCCATTTATATAAATCTATTCCTCCATAAGGAATATTTATAATTTTCAACTCATCTAACACACGATTGATATTATCTTTTGTTACCAATTTGGGGTTGTGATTTTTAAAATTATTACATATTTTCATGTTTTTCAAATCACTTGCGGTTAGTGGTGCAGGGTCACATATGTCTATATCATGTATTATGAAATATTTTTCGTAATTCGGAATGGTTAATATGATCGGTCGTAACCTCGCCACTTCTTCCATTTCCTCCATAGCGTAACGTGCATACATTAACTTACTGATCCCCGTCGTTCTTTTGCTTCTCAAACGACATTTAAGCGCGGGTTTAAACACACAACCATACCCTCCTGCTGCGATGGCTTCCCCACCCAGACTGCTTCTACCCCGACGCCTATGCTTCTTGGTTCTGCCTCTCGTCCTATTATTTTTAGATACCATCTACTATATATTAATAATATTATTATAGCTAAATAATATTAAAATAATCACCCATATTATTTATATGGCAAAACGCGATCCTCTTGATTTAAAAAATATGTTTAATCAACTCGTCCCATTTAAACCAATAACCCTGAAAGATGTTTTATTATTAAGATTTGCAGGACATGTGAATGCATCATTAATCGGTTTGGCAATCTTGCCCGTTTTCAAATATTTAAAAATTTGTGTGGGAAAAGAAGGCTACGAATATTATGGTGAAGTTCACAAATCAAAGTTTAATTGCTACATGCATACTTTAGGCATGCCCTTTACGATATATGGCATTACACAGTGGTTGCCTGCACTCTTCTTATTGTCACCTAAACACTGTGTCCAATTTATACGTAATCTATTTTTTATGTATTTAACTCACTATTTATCCATTGACTATAAGGTGGCTGCACTGTACAGCTTAATTTATGCTCCAATTGCAATTCTTAGTTCTATGCATCATTATTATGGCAGGACAGAGCAACGAATCTTCCGGGGATTATTTATATCCATCGCCGCCTTGGTGTTTCAAGAAGGGATTGGGCATTGGTGGGGCGGAGATGACCCCAGTCGTCTAGAAGCGGTTCCTAATGCCATTCTTTATGCCAAATTTTTCTCATTGCATCATTTGAAGGGGTCCGAGGTTCCAAGTGAAACTTCCTCCGTTTTACCATAGATTTTTCAAAATCTATAAAGGTAAATAGATAATCCGAGTAAAATAACAAACAACGAACCACCACATAAATACTTTATGTGTTGATTTCTCTCTTGGGTCTTAATTTCAATTGGTTTATAATGTTCATAATAATCCACCATTGCTTCTTCCATGGTCTTTTCTGGTAGGCCTAGATACACATTTATTTTATTGTGAATAAAATGCATCCATTTTATAAAGGATTCTCGTGAATCTAAATAGGGAGTAACTGGATAACTATCTAAAAATTCACTAAACTTATTACCAATCTGAGAGATGGGTAAAAAAAGTGGAAGGTTTTGAACAAGGTCATAATATTTTTTTTTTGTAGTATCCGTCGGATTTAATGGATAGGATAGTGTGATTGTGTGTAAAACAAACCAGTAAAAGGGTCCCCATACAGTTGGATCTAATGCCATTACATTAAACAATATAAAAACATTGAGGATATTACATATAGGGTTTAAAAAAATGAAAACATATCATTTTTGCAGCAATTGTGGGAAAAATGGACATTTATTTCATCAATGTAAACAACCAATTACAAGTATAGGAATGGTTATATTTAGACAGAATAATGGGATACCAGAATATTTAATGATACGTAGAAAGGATACATTAGGATATGTGGATTTTATAAGAGGAAAATATTCTTTATACGATAAGTCATATCTACTAAATATTTTAGGCATAATGACTACAACAGAACATGAAAGGTTATTAACCTGCGATTTTAACAATATGTGGCGGGATTTGTGGGGCGAAAACATTGGAATTCAATATAGAGGTGAAGAGATTCAGTCTTGTGAAAAGTTTGAAACATTAAAAAGTGGCATAAATGATTATACTTTAGAGACTTTAATTGACGAAGTTACTGATAAATGGCAAGAACCTGAATGGGGATTTCCAAAGGGGCGACGCAATTATCAGGAAAAAGATATGCAGTGTGCATTACGAGAAATGGAGGAAGAAACGGGTTATCAGCGTTATCAGATGAAGGTTGTTCAAAATTTACTTCCATTAGACGAAATATTCATAGGAACAAATTATAAATCATATAAACATCGTTATTATTTAGCTTATTTAGATAATAATCATAAGCCCATCAACCCATTTCAAACAACAGAAGTAAGTAAGCTTATTTGGGCAAACTTAGACAAAGCAATTCATCTAATACGTCCTTATAATTTAGAAAAAATAGATTTAATAAAAAGAATTAATAAATTGTTATTAGAATATAGTTTATATGAATAATATATATGCCAAGGAAAAGGAAGCTTAAAATAGTTTTAAAACAAAATGAAGAGACTCCTGCAGGGGAGCATGAGGATGAAATGCATAAGGGGTCTCCCCTCATAGAGCATAAGGAGGGAGCCTTGTTAGACGCCAAACCTGAAATACTTGGGGTAGTGAAGTGTGCGTTTCGCGGAACAAAGGGTCAAACCTCAAAATGGGAATACAAGATTGGTCAACAAGCGGAGGAACCTAAAAAAGGAAAACCTAAAAAAGGAAAACCTAAAAAAGGAAAACCTAAATTAGTAGTAATCTCCGATGAGGAGTCTCCCGCGAAGGAACTGGAAGAGCTGGAAGAGCTGGAGTCACCCCCCACAGAGTTCGATTATTTATACCCACATTTAGATGACAATATGTTTAATGCAAAAATTTCAAAAAAGAAAGAATTTTATGATACACGATTTGATGGACAAATATATGATGTAGAGAAGCAAGGTAATATATTATGCAATGCACAGTTTGAACTATCCTCACATCAGTTATTTGTTAGAAATTTTATGTCGTTTATGACACCATACAACAGTCTTTTACTATATCATGGTTTAGGTACTGGAAAAACCTGTTCAGCGATAGGGATTGCAGAAGAGATGCGTGATTATTTAAAACAAATGGGAATTTCGCAACGCATAATTGTAGTAGCCTCCCCCAATGTTCAAGAGAATTTTAAACTACAATTGTTTGATGAAAGGAAACTGGAACTGATTGATGGAATCTGGGATTTACGAGCATGCACTGGTAATAAATTTTTAAAGGAAATAAATCCCATGAATATGCGTGGGTTATCAAAAGAAACGGTATCTAGACAGATTAAACGTATTATAAGCAACGCATATTTATTTATGGGATATATTGAACTGGCGAATTATATTCAAAATAAGTCCAAAATCGGCGCTGGAGAAAATAAATCCAAATCAAAAAAGAGGTTACAAAAAATATTTAACAACAGACTTATAATTATTGACGAGGTTCATAACATAAGGTCAACAGAGGTAGAAGAAGAGAATGACAACAAACGTGTATCTGCTGACTTATTAAAATTAGTCAAAAGCGTTGATAATTTAAGATTATTATTATTATCGGCGACACCGATGTTTAATACCTATAAAGAGATAATTTGGTTGATTAATTTAATGAATATAAACGATCGGCGTCCTCAAATGGATTTACGAGATGTGTTTGATGCTAATGGAAATTTCAAAATGGATGAAGAAGGGAATCCTGTTGGTGAGGAATTGTTTGAAAGACGAGCAACAGGATATGTGTCTTTTGTGCGTGGCGAGAATCCTTATACTTTTCCATATAGGATATGGCCAGCACAATTTGCAGTAGAAAATACCTTTAAACAAGTTGAATATCCCAGACTACAATTGAACAATAAACCCATTGTTCAGCCGTTGGAACATGTTGATGTTTATTTATCAGATGTCGGCGAATACCAGCAGAAAGGATATGATTATATTTTAGACGTAATCAAGGAAGAAATCGGTCTGGAACGTTTTGAAGAACGCGATACGTTTGGGTATACCTTATTGCAACGTCCATTAGAAGCGCTTAATATGGTTTACCCACATCCTAAATTAGAGGATGAGGATGCCAGACCCAATATAAAATATTTGGTTGGTAAATCGGGATTAAAACGCATAATGAAATTTACCGAGCGCACGAATCCTCCTGCACGAAATAATTTTTCTTATAAAAAAGGATATGAACATATTTTTTCACCAGACAATATCCACAAATACAGTGGTAAAATTGCGTCCATATGTAATTCCGTACGTAGTTCAGAAGGTATTATATTAATTTATTCTCAATATATAGATGGTGGTCTCGTCCCCATTGTATTGGCACTAGAAGAGATGGGCTTTACACGACATGGCAAAACAAAGTCTTTATTTGCTGAGTCTCCCACATCAGATATCTTTAATCTAGCAACACGGGAGATACACAAGGACACAGATGAAGTGTTCATACCCGCAAAATATGCGATGATAACAGGAGATAAAGCTTTGTCCCCCAATAATTTGGATGATATAAAAGCATTGACAAACAGCAATAATACAGACGGTCATCATGTTAAAGTGGTGTTTATATCTCAGGCAGGTTCTGAGGGGCTGGATTTTAAAAATATAAGACAAGTTCACATCATGGAGCCCTGGTATAACATGAATAGAATAGAACAAATTATTGGTAGAACCTGTCGTAATTGCAGCCATATGTCATTGGATTTTTCTAAAAGAAATGTTCAAATATTTTTATATGGGTCTTTATTGGTAAATAGAGAAATTGAGGCGGCAGATTTATATTTATATAGGCTTGCTGAAGGAAAAGCGATACAGATAGGAAAGGTAAGTCGTGTATTAAAAAAAACCGCGGTTGATTGTTTATTAAATCATGAGCAAACTAACTTTGTTGAGAGCAATTTTCCAAAGAAAGTTATGCAAAAATTATCAAGTGGACAAGAAATACAATATAGGATTGGAGATAAACCTTATTCGTCGGTATGTGATTATATGGAAAGTTGTGAGTATAAGTGTATACCAGATATTGTTATGGCGGAGGAGGATGTTGTTATGGACACCTATAGTGAGCCTTATATTGTAATGAATATGGATAAAATTATCACACATATAAAGAGGTTAATGAAAAATAAGTTTTTTTATAGAAAACAACAATTGGTTCGGGAATTGCAAGGCGCGAAGAATTATCCGTTGATACAAATAAATGCGGCTCTGTCCCAAATGATTGGTGATAAGAATGAATTTTTGGTTGATAAATATAACCGTGTGGGCAATCTTATTAATATTGGAAATTTGTATTTATTTCAACCACTAGAAATATCCAATACTCACACATCGGTTTATGATCGTTCCAGACCCGTCGCATATAAGCGAAATAAAATTCAATTCAAAATATCGGATATGGCGGAAAGAAAAAATAACGAAGAGAAAAAGGAGAACGAAATAGGTGCAACCGACGTTATAAAACAGTTTTCGGATAATTATGAGAAGACAACCCGCTCTAATTGGAACTTACATTCGGAAACCGATTGGTATAAATATGCGGGAGTAGTAATAGAATATATGCAAAGTAATAGTATTTATTTTCCACAAATAACCCGGGAAACTCTAGATAACATAATAATTAATCATATGATAGATAACGAAAAAATTACAACCATCATAAGCATGTTAGATTATTTGGCGAAAGAAGATTTAACAGAGTTTGAAGTGAAATTAAGAACTGTTCTATTTGCCAATATAATCGGTGTTGATAATATTAAAGGATTTTTCTGGGTTAAAAATGGACAACAACAATTATATATTGAACAAGATGGTGCGTGGATTGAAGCAAATGAGGAGGATTATATAAGCTTGATTGACAAGATTAAAGAATATATAATAAAAAAATCAGATATGTATAATTTAGTAGGTTTTTATGTTATTTTTAAACAGCGGGCATCTGAAAATCTCGAAATGGTATTTAAAACAAAGGATCTTTTAGATAATACAAAACGCGGAAACCGCTGTGAAAACAATAAACGAAATGAAGTCATTAAAAGTATTAATAAAATAATAAAGCCACACAAAATAGGTAAAAAAATTGGAACCCAAACCTATTTATGTGTATTTTTAGAAATAATTTTACGATTGAACAATGAGCTTGAAACTAATAATAAAAGGTGGTTTTTATCACCCATCGAATATATTATGTCGGGTATATAAAAAAAATTGATTAAAAAGAATTTCTGTAATAATATTATATAATGCCTCCAAAACTTGGTCATACTGTTAAGAAAAAAGGTCTCAAAACAATTTTTCATAATTCTATGCTAACTGAAACCGTGGAGTTACCCTTTATAAATGTAGGCAAAAATATAAAACAAACATTGGAAAATGTCCTATCTAGTAAAATAGAAGGAAAGTGTAATAATGAGGGTTACATTAAACAGAACACGGTTAAAATAGTTACTTATTCGAGTGGACTTGTGTTTGCGGATTATATTAAGTTCAATATAGTCTATGAAGCCGAAGTGTGTTTTCCAGTTGAAGGTATGTTAATTGGCTGTGTAGTTAAAGATATAACAAAAGCGGGTATTCGGGCCGAAACGAATGACGAGGTGTCTCCTGTAATTATATTTGTTGCACGGGATCATCATTTTGACATGCCTTATTTCTCTACGGTTAATGTTGACGACAATATAACAATTAAGGTATTGGGACAGCGTTTTGAGTTGAATGACGCCTATATTTCTATAATTGCAGAGTTAATTGTGCCAAAACAAAGTAATGCAAAAAAGAGGAAGCCTTATTTAGTAATAAATGATAAATAAGTATATAAGATTATATTATATATAACATAAATGCAACGAACATTAATCAAAGACTATATAGAAAAAATGGATAAAAATAATCAACTGGAAATTTTAAGAATAATTTCACAAGACGAAACTATATGTCTCAACGAGAATAGTAATGGAACATTTATTAATTTAACTAATGTAAATGATGATACTATAGAAAAAATAACCGATTTTATTAAATATATAACTAACCAGCAAATACAACTCAATAAAATAGAATGTCAGCGCGAAATTTTAACAAACAAATTTTTTAAAGATAATAAAGATAACAAGGATAATATAGAAGAGCATGATACTGCCACAACAGAATTATAAACAAAAATATAATCACGTAATTGAATTATTACAAGATTATATGTTAACATCAAAACACTTTAATCAGACCGATTATATTATTAATAAAAATATCAATATCAATAAAGAGGTCAACAAAAGACCTGGGGGTGTTCCAATTTTTAATAAAACTGAAAAGGTCGTTGGACCCGTAATTTTTTTTCCCAAGGAAACGGACACCCTGTTTTGGTGTTATTATATTATAGAAAATAACCTTTTAAATTATGACCTTATAAAAAATAATATATTTTCCACAGAATCGCAATATAAAATTGATTTTATTACAAAATTAAAGGGCAAGAAAGAACTTTTGAAAAGCGCAAAATTAAAAGTAATAGATATTGAAGCCGAATTTATAAATTGCGAAAAAATTTCAATCAAGGGATTGGAAGCTTTATGTATAATTAATAATGTCAATGTTTTTTTTGTATGGGATAACAAATACTACGAAATTATGACTAATAGCGACGAACCGATATATGTGATTATTGAAAAGGCAACATCACTAGGCATTAAATATGGTGTCATACAGGATTCCAACGTGGATACTATTATTGAAAAATATTGCCAAACACACTGGAAAGTAGATAATCCTCAAAAAATAATAAAATCCATTGGTTCTTATAAATTAAATGAATTACAAATCATATGTAATAAACTAGATATCCCTATTACAACTAATGGAAAGAAAATAGTGAAGAAAGTATTGTATGAACGTATACTACATAAACTATAAAATTGAATTAATATAAATATTAATTGGTTAATATATATATATATGACAACGGCAAAAGCTCCATCAGAGCATAAATCACCAAAAGATGAATTAGACGCACTTATTGAACTTTATTTAGATAATAAGACCGAGTTGGGTAATTATGAAATGGGCGAGTTTGAGGTGCGGTTTGGCACAAGAGGTGTCAAGCCGATCACAAAAATAGATCATGATAATGTTGTTAAAAAACTCGTCTCCCTTGGGTTTCAGGTGAAACCCAAAGGCAAATACATGTTGCGCATTCAAAATGAATATACAGATATAAAAAGCGGAACAACCCGTTTATCAAATGTCCGTACAGAAATAGAAGGTTTAAATAACATTCAAAATTATTGCAAAACAGACAGACTTCCCGAGAATTTAGAAGAAGCGCCGTATATTCGTTTTGAGCAAAAGTTTTTATTCAAAAAGGGTTCTACAACATATTATCCTGTAAATTTTGATGATTTTAATTTTCGGGTAGCCTTTAATGTGGAAAAGGTATGGGGAAATAATGCTGGTTTAATTCGTGATTTAGTTAAATCATGGGGACAAAATAAAAAGATTTATAGATTTATAAATCGTTACTCATTAGAGCATCCAGATTTTCCTATGCGGGTAGATATTAGCATAGTCAAGGATTCGCACCGGGAGGGAAGAAGTTATATCCCAGAGTATAATATTGCTGCGTCTGGGGTGTTTGATAGTGCGGAAAAATATGAAATAGAATTGGAAGTTGACGAAATAAAGATGATTTATACACACCAAACAAGCCCAGGTTTTACAGTTATGCTGAAAAAAATGATAAAATATGTTTTGTGTGGATTGCAAGAAACGAATTATCCCATCTCCTACGAAGAACAATCAAATACACTTATTGATTATGAAAATTTATTACACATGAAATCTAGGAATAGCAAGGATGCCAAGGATAATCAATATGGGCGTCGTGACCAGAATCCCCGCTATAAGCGTTATAAAAGGTTATTTCCGAGGGATTTTGCGGGACCGTCTTCCTACACTTTACAAATTAAGAACATTGCTCCTGTGAACCCAGATGCGGTCATTCCAAACATTCGCGGAAAATATACGGTTACAGACAAAGCAGATGGATTACGTAAGTTATTATATATAAATCCGACTGGTCGCATATATTTAATAAATACTAACATGTCTGCACAGTTTACAGGGGGTTTAGTTACCGACAAAACATTGTTTGATAGTTTAATTGACGGAGAGCATATTTTACATAATAAATTAGGAAATTTTATAAATTTATATGCAGCGTTTGATATTTACTTTAAACAAGGTCAGGATGTACGAGGAATAATATTTATACCCGATCAAGATACAGAAGAAAAACAACCATTACCATTTAGATTACAAATTTTACAAAAAACCATACAGACAATAACAGCATCCATGTCATCTGTGGTTAATAATGCGGTTCTTCCCATTAAAATCGTATCTAAAAAATTTTATGCCTCTTCAGAAGAAAAATCCATATTTTCAGGATGTGACACCATTTTAAAAAATGAAAAAGAAGGATTGTTTGATTATATTACCGATGGTTTGATATTTACACCAGCAAATACTGGTGCAGGAATGACGGGGGTTGGCGAGACTCCCAAACCATTTAAAATTACGTGGGATTTATCTTTTAAATGGAAACCACCTGAATTTAATACAATTGACTTTTTGGTCACAACCCAAAAATCTCAGGGTAACATCGATGAAATAAGCACACTGTTCCAAGAAGGTAAATCAGCCACACAAAACGAACAGTTAACACAATATAAAACGCTTATTTTGCGTGTCGGATTTGATGAGCGCAAACATGGGTTTGTCAATCCATGTGAAAATATCATAAACGATATTTTACCACATCCTGATGATCTTGATGCCAAAGAAGGCTATAAACCGACGCCCTTTATACCCACCAGTCCATTTGATCCCGACGCAAAATATGCACGCATTGTTGTTAAGACTGATCAAAATGGTAATAAAAAAATGTATACAGAAGAGGGCGAAGTCATTGAAGATAAAATGATTGTTGAATTTGCATATAGTATTACAAATGAAAAATTTTGGAAATGGATTCCTTTACGGGTTCGGTATGATAAAACGGCAGAATATAGAGCAGGTGGGAGAAATTATGGCAATGCATATCATGTTGCGAATAGTAATTGGCATTCAATTCATAGTCCAATTACTGAAGACATGATTAGAGGTAATGCTGATATTCCAAATGAATTAGGGGATGACGATATTTATTATAATAAAATTAGTGGAGACACAAGCACACGAGCATTGCGGGATTTTCACAATTTATTTGTTAAGAAGTTGTTAATTATCACTGTATCTTCGCGAGGCAACACTTTGATAGATTATGCAGCTGGCAAAGGCGGAGATTTACCGAAATGGATTTATGCAAGGTTATCCTTCGTGTTTGGTATTGATATCTCCAGAGATAATATAGAAAACCGTCTGGATGGTATATGCGCAAGGTATCTTAAGTATCGCAAACAATTTTCGGTTATGCCCAAAGGATTATTTGTAAATGGAAATTCGGGATTAAATATTAAAAATGGCGACGCCTTGGTAACCGAGAAGGGCAAAAGTATAGTAAACGCAATTTTTGGGCATGGTCCTAAAGATGTTGAGGAATTAGGACAAGGCGTGTATAATATGTATGGGAAGGTAAGCGATGGTTTTAACATTAGTTCTATTCAGTTTGCTCTCCATTATATGTTTGAGAGCGAACATACCTTACAAAACTTCATTAGGAATGTGAGTGAATGTACAAAAATAGGGGGTTATTTTATAGGCACGAGTTATGATGGAAGTTTAATTTTTGAACAATTAAGATCAAAGAAGGAAGGTGAAAGTGTTGCGATCAGAGAAAAAGGTAAAACCATTTGGGAAGTTACGAAACGGTATAGCGAAGAGACATTTGATGCTGACGAAACCAGTCTTGGATATGGAATAGACGTCTATCAAGAGTCCATAAATAAAACATTCCGGGAATATTTGGTTAATTATAATTATTTAACAAGAATAATGGAAAATTATGGGTTTGCTCCCTTATCGCAGGACGAAACCAAACAATTAAACATTCCTTCATCACAAGGTAATTTTTCACAATTATTTGAAAAAATGGAAAAAGAGGTAAAAAAAAATAACAGGGTTCGTAATGAATATGGACAAGCACTAAACATGACCGCTGGTGAAAGGCGAATATCATTTTTAAATAGGTATTTTATATTTAAAAAGATAAGTAACGTAAACGTAGAAACAACGGCAGCTTCTTTGTTTCACGAAACGAAAATGGATGTGGAAGAGCCAGTGGTGATGGAAGAACCAGTGGTGATGGCAGAAGAGCCAGTGGTGGTGGTGGCAGAAGAGCCAGTGGTGACAGAAGAGCCAGTGGTGATGGATGAAGAACCGGTAGCGCCTGCGAAACCAACCATGAAAATAA
>Ga0114999_10005913_pt1 | contig 14282 bp, 14 predicted proteins | sample ArcticOcean_MG_C_3_FD_89820 | JGI IMG/M metagenome (GOLD analysis project Ga0114999, IMG submission 89820) | Marine microbial communities from western Arctic Ocean - ArcticOcean_MG_CB8_126 | ecosystem: Environmental > Aquatic > Marine > Oceanic | place: Arctic Ocean: Canada Basin | collected...
TGGGGCCATGCCAAATTTTCACGCGCGTGTAAAGTCGACATTTGCCGACGAAAATGCAGAATTTCGTACAGGGTTACGATCCCTAACTGCAAGTCTTTAATGAGGTTACGTATTGTTTATTAGCCATGAACCCTTCGCTGAGCAGGGCTTCGAGCTTCTCCCTCAGGAGCAGATATTGATGGTCATTCACGCGCGTCTGGTATGGTATCTGGGCACTGTGCTCTCTCCGGAGCAGATCCACGCCGATCAGGTAAGACAAAAGCCAACGGCGACAATCAGACAATTCAGTGTGAGGCGGCGATCATACCACCATCGACGCGCATCATGCTTGCCGTGATGTAGTCGGCATCGTCGGAGACGAGGAAAGCGACGGCTTTGCCGATGTCCTCGGCTTGGCCCATGCGGCCCCAGGGAATCGTGTTCTTCTCCGCATTGGCGATGTCTTCGGGCGTCATGCCACCGGTACTTCCTGGTGTCTGCATCCATCCAGGTTCCAGTGCATTGACGCGAATTTTGTGCGGCGCCAATTCGAGTCCGAGTGTGGCGGCAAACTGGTTCAAGCCGGCTTTGGTGAAGTTGTAGACCGAACTGCCCGGGTAGGCGCTTTCGGCGTGTACTGAGGTGATCACGACGATGCTGCCGCCATTCACCTTCAGCGGCTCGAGGGCTTCCTGGCAGAGGTTGAAGGTGCCGAAGAAGTTGACGTCCACGACCTCGCGGGCGCGTTCTTCGGTGGTCTCCTCGAAATTCTTGAAGGCGTTGATGCCGGCATTGCAGACGAGAATGTCGAGGCGTCCATACTCGGCCATTGCGGTCTCGACCAGCTTTCGGCAGGTGTCGCGACTCCCCGCATCCCCGGCAACTCCGACGGCGGTGCCCCCTGCGGCACGTACCTCTTCGCAGGCTTCTTCGACATTCGCCGGTGTCGAGCTATTCAATACAAGACGAGCCCCCTCCGCAGCCAGGGTGCGAGCAATGCCGCGTCCCATGGCGTTCTTCTTTCCTGCGGCGGTAATGATGGCAACACGATCAGCGAGCTTCATCTGTCTGTGATCCTTTTCGTCGGTTTGATTCTCGGCATTAGCCGGCGGCGACACTGGTGGCACTGAATTGGGTGATCAGATCTTCGGCGACGGACATCATCCTGTCGACATTGTCCGCCATATAAACAGACAGGCGTTTCTCGGCACCGCTGCGGTCGCCGGCGTCGAACATTTGGCGTGTCTCTACGGCGAGGGGATAGGCACTGCGCACAAAGTCGGTCTCCATCTGCTGCCAACGATCGCGCACCGCTTCGATACGGTTCGGCACGTCCTCGCGTACCAGGTGCGCCAGCTGCAGGAAACGCCACCAGGGGCTGTGGGGTGTTGCGTGTTGCCCGCCTCTTGCTAACACATCGGGCAAGGTGCCCTCGAGAAAGACGGGGAAGAAGGGTGCCTGACACGGTGAGTAGAAGCTGCACCAGTAGATGGGCAGGCGTGTCATGTCGCCACACAGATCGGCAACGAGACTGGCCGCCGTGTTGCCGCCCTTCGGTCCGTCGTCGAAGTGGATGCAGATTCCCTTGCCCGTCAGATCCGTACGGAAGGGCTCCTGCGGCTCGCTTGCATCTGAATGGTCGCGTAGCAGGGCCATCATCGTCGCTGTGTCGATGCCACCGTCGCGCGCGCCCAGCATGGCGCAAGACCGGCGCCGGCGCATGGCGCCGCTGCCTTCATCGCGCGGATTTCTACTGTAAGCGTCGGCGAAGTTGAACTTGCCAACCTCATCATTCCGCCAGCCCCGATCTTGGGCGGTGGATTCGGCTGTGGAAGACATGGACTCGTAGTTGGTCTCGATACTATACACATTGCTGATGCCGAGGGCCGTGTCGATGCGCTGTACAGCCCATTCATGACCGGCTGTTTCGATGACGAAGGCTTCGCCTGGATCGGCGACGATGTAGCCATTGTCGTAGGTCCGCACGCCGGCATCGTTGTCGAACTTTCCCTGCCCGACTTCGCCGATGAGGCGGGTCATCCAGTCCACCGCTTCACGTGCGGTGCGGCCGCGTTCGAGACCGAGGCGCAAGATTTCCATGCCGATGAGCCGCGCTTCAGGGGCTGCATCGAATTTCGATGCGAGGCCCTCATTGCCGATCACCACCTGGTGTTCGTTGAAGCCGTGCTCGTACCCCCAGCACCACCAGGGCCTGGATCCCACGTGTCGCCAGGTGACCTCCACCTCAGGGAGGGAGACGAACTGACACTGCGTGATAGCGCCTGACTCGTGATGTTTCCGTTCGTGCAGCTCCAGGGGCTGACACTCATCCCAGGACCGGTCGCTGTTTTTGGCGAACAGGGTCTGCCGCTGAGTCGTGGCTGGCGGCAGGGCGACCATGGTATCGCAGCTCTTCGGTGTCATCTTCAAGACTCCCATCGATGGATCGCATCACATCCGTGCCTGAAAGGAAGGGTTGCTGCAAGGTTCAGGCCAGCCATTGGCGTAAGGTCACTCTGAATCGTTCTTGTGATCAAGAGCAATCCAAGAAATCATATCAGCTGTTTCGACACTAAGACACGCTCATAGGGAGAATTCGTCATGTCATTCAAACTGGGTTTCTGTGCGCTACACTGGCGCCAGCCGGATCTCGAGCAGGCTTTGCCAGCGCTCACCGAAGCGGGCTGGGATGGTTGGGAGTGTCGACTACCGATCGAGTGGATGGGGCCGGTCAGTCGTATGCGAAGACTGTGCGACGATGCGGGTATGCCCGTCGCCGTGGTGGGTGCCCATGGCTCACCGGACACACGTGACTGGGAGCACGTGGAGCGCAACAAACGTCGGATGGAATACGCCGCCGAGCTTGGCGCGGACTGCTTTCTGTTTATGAGTGGAGGCAAGCCGGACGGGTCTACAGCGACGGACGACGATATCCGCGCAGCGGCGGACGGGGCTGACGAATGGGCTGACTATGCAGCCCAGTTCGACCTGGAACTGACCTATCACATCCATACCAATTCGCTCGTGGATTCCATCGACGAGTGGCGACTGTATATGAGCTGCCTGAAGAAGGCAAAGCTGTGTATCGATGTATCTCACGCCGAGTTGTGGGACTACGACCCGGTGCAATCGATCGTCGATTTCTACCCCCAGCTCAATTACGTGCACCTGCAGGACTACTCGTCCTGCATCGTGCGCGAACCAGGCAACTACAATCCTGTCTGGGTCGATGTGGGTGCTGCCGAGTGTCTGGACTTCAAAGGGGTGTTGGATACGTTGGTGGACAAGGGATTCAACCGCTGGGTCACGGCCTGTCCGCAGGTGCCACCCGAGGGTGGTACGGAAGCGTCGCAGTCGGCACGAGACAGCGCCTCCATGCGACAGTATATCCGAGGCCTGGGATACTGAAACGCCGTGAGGGCCTACTTCAACAGCACCATGCGGCGCGTTGTTATTCCGTCTTCTGTCTCGAGGCGATAGAGATAGACACCCGGCGCGACGCGATGGCCACTGTCGTTATTGCCATGCCATAGCACTTGATGCTGGCCCGCCACATGCCAACCCGAGACGAGGGTTCGCACCCGTCTTCCGAGGATGTCGAAGACGGTGATCTGGGCGGCTGACTCCTGGGCAAGAGCGTAACGAATCGTTGTAGTTGGGTTGAAGGGGTTCGGATAACTCTGTTGCAGTTGGAAGAAGCTGGAGCCCTGAAGGGTTTCCCGAGCCACGTCGTCCAGCACGGCTGTTACGACCGGTTGCTCGCCTGGCAGGGGCAGAAACCGGTAGATCCAGCCGTCGTAGCCGACGACATAGAGCTCTCCTGCTTCGTCTTCGCCGAAGGAAGAGATGTTGGAGGGAGACCTCACGAGCCGAACTGAATCGGTGATCGCTGTGCCATCGTGACGGATCGCCCAGATACTGCCAGAGCCAAAGTCACCGTAGACATACGCACCATACAGATCTCCAAGTCGTTGGCCGCGATAGACATAACCACCGGTGACGGAGACGCCATGGGAGCGACCGTATTGCAGCACGGGCAGCAGCAGATCCCCGCGCTGGCAGTTGGAACCTCGGAAACAGCCGAAGCCCTCCTGAATATTCCAGCCGTAGTTGCCACCCCGCACGACTAGATCGATCTCTTCGAAGGATCCCTGACCCACGTCACCGGCCCACAGGTCTCCCGTCACGCGGTCGAAGCTGAAGCGCCAGGGATTGCGCAGGCCCCACGCCCAGATCTCTTCGCGCCAGCCGTCTGTGTTGCCAACGAAGGGGTTGTCGTGTGGGATGGCGTAGGACAACCCGGCATCGACGCGATCGACATCCAGGCGCAGAATCGTCCCCAGCAAGGTTGTGGGATCCTGGCCATTCATGTAACGATCGTTGGCGGCGCCGCCATCGCCGAGGCCAACATACAACATGCCATCAGGACCAAAGAGGATCATGCCACCATTGTGATTGCTTGCCGGTTGTGATAACTCGAGGATCACTCGCTCCGTGGAGGTGTCAAGTTGATCTGGGTCGTCCGACACCGCCATCTCGGACACTCGAGAAACCAGATTACCGAAGGTGTAGGAGATGAAGACGCGGCCATTGGTGGCAAAGTCTGGGTGGAAGGCCAGTCCCAGTAGCCCTCCTTCGCCCGGATTGCCGTTCACCGTGGCGCGATGATCAAGGAAGATTTCTTCTGTCTGACTCGTCGGATCGATCACTTTGATGCGCCCAGGGCGCTCGACGGCAAAGAGACGGCGGGAGCCATCCCCGGCGTGCGTGAGCAACAGCGGGTCGTCAAACTCGGCGAAAGCAAAGACCCTCTCGAGTTCACGTGGTGCCAGTGACTGAGTGCTGGCGGCAGATGCCATCAACAGCAGAAGGAGGCAGGTCGCAACTCTAGCCAACGGTGACCTGCACCTTCCTCGTTGACTTGCAGATCGAAGGAATTTTTTTCCCGCGTCCGTCATCTGCCAGTTGTCCATTTTTCCCCGTCTTCTCAATTCCGGTCTAGCCGCTACGCCAAGTATGGGCGTCGGGCGACAATGCGCAAGCGGTTGACGCCCCAGGCCCGATGTGCCACGCTTGCACACGATGTTATCAAGACCGATAGCCACGATAAACTGAAACGACCACGATGAATACCATATCTCTCGGCCACACAGGTGTGCAGGTTTCACAGCTCTGTTTCGGAACGATGGCCTTCGGTGGGGATGCGGACGAATCTACCTCGGCGGCGCTCTACAAGCGCTGTCGCGAGGCGGGCATCAACTTCTTCGACTGTGCCAATGTCTATGCGGGAGGTCGTTCCGAGGAGATCCTCGGCAAGCTGAGCAAACACGAACGCGACGAACTTGTGCTCACGTCGAAGGTTTGCGGACGCGTGGGGCCCGGGGCAAATGATCGCGGTCTGTCGCGGCGACACATTCATGCACAGATCGAGGTGAGTCTGCGCCGACTGCAGACGGATCGTCTCGACATCTACTTCATCCACAATCTCGACGCCGACACAGCCATGGAGGAAACGCTACGCGCCCTCGATGATCTGGTTCATGCGGGGAAGATTCTCTATGTAGGCGTCAGCAATTGGGCTGCCTGGCAGATCTCGCGGGCCCTCGGCGTCAGTGCCCGCGAGAGTCTGACGAGCTTTGCCTGTCTGCAGCCGATGTACAATGTCGCCAAGCGGCAGGCGGAGGTCGAAATCCTGCCGATGGCGCAGCACGAAGGGCTTGGCGTGATCTCCTATAGCCCCGTGGGCGGCGGGCTGCTGAGTGGGAAGTATGGGATTGGCGCGCGTCCCGACCACGGTAGACTGATCGATACGCCGACGTATCAGAAGCGCTATGGGGACGAGGCCAACTATGAGATCGCTGAACGATTCGTCGATCATGCGCGCGATAGCGGCGAACACCCCGTGTCACTCGCGGTTGCCTGGGTCATGGCCCATGCAGCAATTACGACCCCCATCATTGGCGCCCGCTCCGTTGAGCAATTGGAGCCGTCCCTGGCAGCTGTTGATGTTGAGATGAGCGACGACCGTTATCAAGCGATCAGCGCGCTGTCGCCGACGCCTCCACCGGCGACGGATCGCACGGAGGATCAAAGATGACAACCCAGTACTGGCTCGTGAAGTGCGAACCGCACGAGTGCTCCTTCGACGAGCTCAAGACACGTGAGAAACAGACTGGCTACTGGCGTGGCGTGCGCAACTATCAGGCACGAAATCTGATCCGTGATCAGATGGCAAAAAAGGATCTCGCCTTCTTCTACCACTCGAACTGCGATGAACCGGGGGTGGCGGGGATCGCCGAGATCGTCGCCGCCGGCTATCCAGACCCGAGTCAGTTCGACAAGCGCGACCGCTATCACGACGCGAAATCAAAACCAGAAGATCCACGCTGGTATTCCTTCGACGTGAAATGGAAGAAGAAGCTGAAGAGTTTCGTTTCTCTCGCAGATCTCAAAGTGCATGCGGGACTTGGGGAGATGAAGGTTGTACAGAAGGGTCAACGTCTTTCGATTCAGCCTGTCACCGCGGCCGAATGGAAGCAAGTCTGCAAGATGGGCGGGATCACAGCATGAGAGGGGAGACGACATGGTAACGATCACCCAGGTGGAAGCGATCCCCATTCTCGTACCCCTCACCACGGGGCTGACGACGAAGACGGCGCACGGTGAACACATCGATTCACCTTATATCGTGGTTCGTGTGCACACCGACGAGGGTATCACGGGCGTCGGCGAGGCGACCCTCGCTCCCAGATGGAGTGGGGAGACCCGTCCAGGATGCGTCGCTGTGATTCGCGACCTGCTCGATCCAGTGCTACGCGGGGCGAATGCGTTGGATGTGAATCTGTGCCGGCAGAAGATCGAAGGGGCTCTGCGTCTGAATCCCTTCACCAAAGCGGCAGTGGAGATGGCGATCTGGGACGTGGCAGGCAAGGCGGCCGAGCGGCCCGTCTGCCGCATGCTCGGTGGACGTCTGCGCGACGAATTGCCCATGAAAATGGTGGTCGGTGCCTTTCCGGTCGAGAAGGCGGTGACCCTCGCTCAGCGATTCCTCGATGGAGGGGTTCGTCATCTGAAGGTGAAGGTGGGTCTTGATCCGGCTCAGGACGTTGCGCGTGTCGCTGCCGTGCGGGATCTGGCAGGGCCCGATGTGGGGATCAGCGTGGACGGTAACTGTGGCTGGAGTGTACCCGTTGCGTGCCGCACCTTGCCGCTGTTGGAGGCGTTCGACGTGCGCCTCGCCGAACAACCAATCAGAGCCCCCGACGTGAAGGACTGGTCGCGACTGCGGGCGGCGACTTCGATTCCACTGATGGCGGATGAATCTGTGTTCAGCCTGGCCGATGCGTGGCAACTGGTGTCGAATCGTGCCGTCGACGTGCTGGCGATCTATCCGGGCAAACATGGTGGTCTGCTGGGGGCCCTGGAGATCGCCCACCTGGCTCGAGCAGCCGGTATCGTGTGCAGCATGGGTAGCAACCTCGAGTTGGGTATCGGCACGGCGGCGATGCTCCACCTCGGCGCGACGGCGGAGGCCATCGACAACGAGACCTATCCGGGAGATTACCTTGGCCCGCTCTATCACGAAGCAGATATGATTACCGAACCGCTTCGCCTCGGCCCTGAGACGGCGAAAGTACCGGAAGGACACGGCCTCGGTGTCGAACTCGATGAAGACCAGCTCGACCGCTGGCGGGACGGATGAAGAATACAGGAGCTTGTGATGTTTGATGATGAGACGGGTATGACAGAGGAAGAGAAATTTCGTTTCGACCTGACGGGCTTCCTTGTGCGCCCCGCTATTCTATCGCCCGACGAAGTGGCGGCGATCGTCGACCAGATAGATCGCATCTTTCACGATTCGGAGTCGCTGCCTCCCGAAGAGCGTGGCATGCCTGGTGGTGCGGCGCAACTGATCATCGATCACCCGAAGGTGATGGCGGTGCTACACGAGATCATCGGTCCGGACGTGCGCCTGGAGAACACGACCTGTATCTGGCGCAAGAAGGGAGAGCAGCATGGTGATCTTCATGGCGGCGGCCCAGGACAGATCGATCCCATCTTCGGCTATCGCAGCACCCACGGTCGCATCCACGCGGGGATGGTGCGCGTTGTGTTCGAGTTGACGGATATCAGCCGGCACGACGGGGCGACCCACTTCATCCCCGGTAGTCACAAGGCCAATTTTCCCATGCACCCGGATCACATGTCACTTGAAGAGGGGGAGCGCTCCGAGTTTCTCACCTCCTACGACTGCCCCGCGGGCAGTGCCGTTTTCTTCACCGAGAATCTCTGCCATGCAGGCCCGCCGTGGCAGCTCGATCGGCCGCGTGTGGCGATCCTGAATGCGTACTCACATCTGGCGACACACTGGCATCGACTCAAGGTGACCCCCGAGGTAATGGCTGGTCTGCCGCGCGAAAAGCAGGCTTATTTTCGCGAACCCTGGATTGCGGATTTCCGCTCGTCACCAGCGACGCACAACACCTTCGAGCGCTTCGTGGCTGGCGACGAGCCACCCGTTGACACAGACAACGAGCCGTAATATTTACTCCCAGATGGGCCAGTCGCTCTCCTGCAGTCGTGTCCACAGGCTGTTGAATTCGGCGGACCCATCGTCCTCCCATTCGTCAAGGCGCACACCGGCGGCGAAGGTCTCATCCACGCCTTGCTTCATCAGGCGTTCTGCCTGCTGCAGGTTGCGGTAGTAGTGCTTCAAGCCGCCCGGCAGGGTGACGATGGACAGATGGCGCGCGAAGTCGGGAGCTGGTTGCGCGGAGATGGCATACCGTTCGATGGCGGACTCATCGAGGACGACGCCCAGACCTGGCCCCTCAGGCACACGCATGAAACCTCGCTGCATCGTATGCGGCTGTGTGATCAGATCATCGACATAGGAATGATGGGCCGTGACGGCGGGGATCGTCGCCGTCGGCATGACAGCACCCAGTTGGCTGGCGAAGGCGGTGGTGATCCCGGTGCCGACGTATTGCAGCAGGATGGGTGTGTTGGCCGCAGCGAAGGCCCACCCAGATGTCAGGGCATCACCCACAGGTTCGTGCGAACACAGGGCGCCTTCGAAATCTCCCGCAAGCAGTCCGATCCACGGTCCTGACGGTTGGCGCGACGAGGGGGGACTGATGACCCGCGTTCCGTGCAGGTAAAGGGGGATGCGAATCTGCGCATGAAGTCGGCGCCAGCCTTCGATGTCGTAGGCAAAGATTGGCTCCTCCACACCTTTGACGACAGGAATCTCTTCCAGTTGACGCAGGAGCGGCAGTGCCTTCTCCACACAAATCAGTGAGCCATTGAAATCGAATTCTACGCGGAAGTCGGGTGGGGCCACTTGCTGCATGGCCCGCGCCGACTCGACGACATCGTAGAAAGCGCGTGCCTTGCACTTGAGGCCTCGATAGCCGCGAGACGCTGCTTCCTCGACTTCGGCGGCGGAATCCTCCGGTGACATGCAGGGCATCCACCAGCCCATGGAGACCCACTGGCGCACCTGGGGCCCCATCAGCTTCCATGCGGGCTGTCCCAACTGTTTGCCCACCAGATCATAGCAGGCCATGTCGAGATTGAAGCGACCACTGCCCATCAAGTGGTCGACGGGATCGGTGCCGATGTACGGCGCCAGCAATTGATCATCGAAGGGCGGTCCCACACTTTCGCCGAGTCCGACCAGTCCACTGTCGGTGTGAAATCGATAGACCGTGAGTTCTTCGGTCATGGCAAAGTGATGATATCGCGTGCGGATACGGTCTTCGTAGGGAACACGCAGGTGCAGACACTCGATCGAGGTGATCCTCATGATCAGGGCTTCCTGTCAGTGGATGAACTCGTTGGCAGCAGCAACGATAGTGGATCCAGGGCCGACGCCCCAATACGAGAACTTGGCAGGGCAGCCGAGCGAACCCTGCGCATCGTGCGTATTGTCAAACAGACGGTAGGATCCAAGCGTCCAATGGACGTGCATTGGAAAGAGACGGATTTGAGCTACAGCAGATCGCTAATGTTCATCACACTACTGCTTGCCGGGATCAGCTCAGTTGATGCTGAGTGGCCCTATGATGATGCGCCGCGTTCACGCGGCCTGCCGCTGGAGATCGGGGTCAGAGTGGGCCACGATTATGATAGTGAGGCACCCAGCGGCGGGGGACAGGTGCGAATTCCGATTCCGCGATTTCGTGGATTTATGTTGGTGCCCAGTGCCGACATCTATGACGCCGATGATGGGGTCGACTGGCAGGCGAATGTCGACCTGCTCATGTCGTCGGGGCCCCGAGGTGGTTTCTATGCAGGGCTCGGTTTTGGCTGGGCGGAAGAGGGCCGCCCTGAACGAGAGCGTGCGATCAATCAGATTCTCGGACTGCGGCTACCGATTGGACGAGGGGGGTTGCGTGCTTATGTCGAGGGACGCTGGACGGAACTTGCGCGTGATACGGTGTTCCGCCTCGTAGGGGGTGTGAATGTGCCGCTCTTTCGCTACTGATCGTCAGCACGACGCCAGCCTAGAGGGGCCAGACGCTGCCGGCCATGATGCCACCATCGACATAGATCACCTGGCCTGTGACGAAGTCAGACGCTGAGGCGGCGAGGAAAAGCGCCGTGCCCACCATGTCCTGCGGCGTGCCGACGCGGCGCGCAGGGGTGCGGTCGAGGATCCAAGTGTTGAATTCCTCGTTCTCCCACAGATGGTTGTTCAAGGCGGTGGCGACGAAACCTGGTGCCAGGGCGTTCACCTGGATATCGTGCTCGGCCCATTCGACGGCAAGTCCTTTGGTCAGTTGGCCGAGAGCACCCTTGCTGCCGGTGTAGACGGTGATTTTCGGCAGGCCCATACCTGTGGCAAGGGACGCAATGTTGACGATCTTGCCGCCTTGGCCGCGAGCGATCATACGTTTGCCGACCTGCTGAGACAGGAAATACGCCCCCTTGAAGTTGACATCCATCACCTGATCAAAGTCGTCTTCCGACAATTCAGTGGCAGGCTTGCGGATGTTGATCCCTGCTACATTGAAGAGGATGTCGATCTCGCCGAGTTCGTCGATCACACGATCTACGGCCGGTTCGAGTTCGTCCACCTTGCTCACATCGAGTTGGATCGCGACAGATCGACGACCGCGCTCGGTGACCGCAGCGGCGACGGTGTCAATATCACTGCGAGTGCGTGCGGCAATCGCAATGTCTGCGCCTGCATCAGCGAGTCCCAGAGCGATGGCGGCACCAATGCCACGGCCGCCACCGGCAACGACGGCCACCTTGCCTGTGAGATCGAACAGAGCTGTCATGATCAGGTGGCCTTCGGTTCGTTGGATTGAATTGATCCCGTCGCCAGTTGACGAGCCTCCAGCCGATTCGGTCGGAAGCCGACGACGATGGTGTTGCGGTTGCGCTCCAGCACGTTGTCCGCGTCGATCCGGTGCGGATCATCTTCGGCGCGACCGATGGGCCGCAAGTCGGTGTGGTGGTAACCGAAACGCACGGCCTTGCGCCACTCGTCGGTGCGATTGCAATCAGACCAGTGAATGGTGAGATAGTTGAAGAAGATGATGTCTCCCGCTTTGGCGGGAATCGTGACGGTTTCCACCTTGTCAGGATGGTAGATGTCAGGGGGCAGATGAGGCGCCGTATCCGGGCCCAGGACGTGTTCGAGTGGGCCCTTCTCGTGACTGCCCTTTACCACCTGCAGTGCGCCTGAGTCGATGGGGGCGTCGTCGAGGTGCAGGAGGCAGTCGACGTAAGCGGTGCCATTGTGTGGGTAAAAAGGGTAGTCCTGGTGCATGGGGAAGGGCGTGCCCCTCTGCGGCGGTTTGGCGTGCAGCACCGTGTGATGCCACTGGACGCTGTCACCGACGAGGTCTGTCACGCAGGATAGCATTTTTTCATGGAAGATGACTCTACCCCAAACGCCGGAATAGTGTTGTGGATTGTGCAGGAAGACGGCCTTCGTATTCTGGCGCTCTTCGTCGGCCAGGTAGCGATCACGCCATGGACCCTTCCAGCCGATGGTCTGCTCGCCCCACTCCTCAATAATTCGAACCATGTCGCCACTAAGGGCTGTGACTTCGTCGGGCGAGAAGAGACTTTCCACTTTGACATAGCCATCGCTGTGGTAGGTATCGATCTGTTCCTTGCTCAGCATGCTCTCTATTTCTCCGCGGGCACGGCGATGCCGCGCATGATCGTGCGTTGGGTGACGAGGAAGACGGTCATGGTCGGGACGCTGACGATGAGGATCGACCCGAAGACGGCCTCAGAAGGTGCTTCCTGCTGGAATTCGCTCAACCACACGGTACCGGCTCAGGTCCGTGATCGAGGATCGCGTGCGGTGGGTTGCCCGACGAGATGCCCATCAAGGGCGCCGTGTCCATCGCCTGCCCTTGAATTCGAGGCATGACAAAGGGCTTGAAGACGTAGTTGGGGTGTTTGTACAGAAAGGCACGCAGGACGGCGCGCTGAGCAAGAGCACCGGCACGGACATTGTCTGGCAGTGGCAGATCGCCCGAATCGAGGACCTCCTCGCCCGAATCAGGAAGTTCATCGACGGCAACGGCAGGCGATGTACACAGCAGAAGACCAGCGGCGAGCAAGCACGTCAAGCGGCCTGTGCTGATGCGCCCCACGGCTCCTGACAGGTGATGATTTCGCATGACTCGGATGGTACAGGGCGTCGCCTGTGGCGGCAACCCTGAGCGGGGCAAACAAGCGTTGGCTGGCTGCGGCGTCCAAGGGTGACGAGTTTAGGCTACATGACAAGAATCGATCCACGCGCCATGCGGAAGATGATGGTGCGTAAAAATTTTCTCTTCAAACATCAGATGGCCAACGGTCTCGGGATCAGCTACGAACGGCTTACGGCGATCCTCGTCAACGGGGAAGACGACGTGGAGGAAGAGCTCATCGCTCGGATCTGCCAGTTTCTCGAGTGTGATCGACAGGATATTCTGCATCACGTTTCGACCTGAGGAAAGACCGCGACGGGTCCACGATAACACGCGCACGCAAGGCCTGGCGCCCGATCGGAAAGATGCGAAAGCGGATCGCACAACGCCTTCATCCAAAACCTGCTCACATTCGACGGCATGCAGATCTGACGTTCTGGCGCCCGTATCGATCTTGCCTTTGATCCGCTCGATCCCCCACTCGGGCAGGCCGACCCCTTCGCGCCATCCAATGAGCAGCCCTCTTGTCTGGCCGACGATGGCGTCCTGAGCCTTTCCACTACAAATTGTTGGTCCACCGCCTTGTCACACAGAGATACGCTCAGCCGAGGAGAGCAGGATGAGTACGAATGGCTATGGTCATATGGTGCACGACGATTTCGTCGAACGCGTCCGTCGCATCCGATCCGAGCGCCAGGATCGTCTCGCCGCCATTCATACCCCCGCTCAGGCGCACGCCTACCAGCGTCGTGTGCGCAAGTCGATCCGCCAGGCCTTCGGTTCAAAGCCTGCCAAGACGCCGCTGAAGACGCAGGTGACGGGGGTCATCGAGACCCGCCACTATCGAATTGAAAAATTGACCTTCGAATCTCGCCCCGGATGCCTGGTGACGGCACATCTGTATGTGCCCAATCAGTTGGACAGCAAGGCCCCCGCCGTGCTCGGGACGTGTGGTCACAGCGACAATGGCAAACTCGAACCGAAATACCAGGGTTTCTGCCAGCGGCTGGCACGCAATGGTTATGTCGTGCTGATCTACGATCCCTTCAACCAAGGCGAGCGTGACCAATACGCCGGCCTGCCGGATCGTACTGCTGTCACCAACTGCTGTCACGCGCACAATATGATGGGCAAGCAATTGGAGTTGGTGGGGGAATGGTTTGGTATGTGGCGCACGTGGGATGGAATTCGCGCCCTCGATGTTCTGTTGGCTCGAGCGGAGGTTGATCGCAGTCGTGTGGGGCTGACAGGGAACTCCGGTGGGGGCACGATGACATCGTGGCTGTGGGCGATGGAGCCGCGCTTCACCATGGCCGCGCCAAGCTGCTTCGTCACCACCTTCCTCAGCAATCTGGAGAACGAGCTGCCTGCCGATTGCGAGCAGTATCCGCCCGGCGTGCTGGGGGCAGGATTGGAGTTGGCGGATTTTTACATCGCCAGAGCGCCGGATCCGGTCATACTGCTGGGACAGCAGTATTGCTTCTTCGACCGCCGCGGTCTGCAGGAGTCCTATGACGAGTTGCGTGCCTTCTACGATGTGCTGGGAGCTCCTGCCCATTCGACGCAGCTATTCATTGGTGGTCACGGACACGGTTTCTTCGAGGACAATCAGGAGGCGATGGTTGGCTTTTTTGGCGAACA
>Ga0114999_10005916_pt1 | contig 14279 bp, 11 predicted proteins | sample ArcticOcean_MG_C_3_FD_89820 | JGI IMG/M metagenome (GOLD analysis project Ga0114999, IMG submission 89820) | Marine microbial communities from western Arctic Ocean - ArcticOcean_MG_CB8_126 | ecosystem: Environmental > Aquatic > Marine > Oceanic | place: Arctic Ocean: Canada Basin | collected...
CAGAGCTACAATTCTGTCTACGGTCAGTCGAACAATCCATGGGATGTGTCGCGCACCTGCGGTGGGTCGTCAGGCGGGGCGGCGGCGGCACTTGCAGCGGGCTTGACGCCCCTTGAACTCGGCTCTGACATCGGTGGTTCGATCCGTACGCCAGCGCACTTCAATGGCATCTTCGGGCACAAGCCGAGCTACGGCATCGTCTCGCAGTATGGCCACCTGCCAGCGCCCACGTCGTTGACCGAGGGTGACCTGTGGGTGTCAGGTCCACTGGCGACTAATACCCGCGATCTCAAACAGGCGCTGGCGTTGCTGGTTGGCCCAAACCGGGCCAAATCGGTCGCATGGCGAGTGGATCTGCCCGCTGCACGGACTGAGGATCCAGCCCGTTTGCGGGTGGCGACGTGGTTTGATGACCCGAATGTCGTGACCGACACGGAGAGTCTTGCGTTACTGGAGACGACCGCCGCGACCTTCGAGCGGATTGGCGCGAGCGTTACGCGGAGTGTGAAGCCCGACTTTGATACCGCTGATAATCACGACGTGTATATGCGTCTGCTCACGGCTTCGATGTCGACCGGGCTGACCGCTGCGCAGCGCGCGGATTACGACGCGATCAGCCACGCCGCTGACGACCCGGTAGAAGCGATGGCGAGGTCAGTGAATCCCAACCACGCCGACTGGGTCGCGCTCAATGAACGGCGTTTGCAGATCGCAGACAAGTGGCGCGTCTTCTTTCAGGACTATGATGTTCTGCTCTGTCCGACCGCTGTTGTGCCAGCTTTTCCCCATGATCATAGCGAACCGATGATCGAGCGCCAGCTTGGCATCAATGGAGCGATGCACTCTTACATGGGGCTTGTCGTGTGGGCGGGCTTCTCGCTCGTGTCCTACCTGCCGGCAACTGTCGCGCCGGCGGGCAGGACGGCCGCCAACCTGCCGGTGGGTGTGCAGATCGTCGGCCCGTACCTTGAGGATCTGACGCCGTTGGCCGCCGCATCAATGTTGGAGGAGCACCATCAGGCCTTCGTGCCGCCCCCGGGTTACGCGATCGAGGTATGAGTTCGCGTGACGCCGATCAACTCTGGTTGAGGGACTGCTTGCGGCCCTGCTTACGGTAGCGAGGGGCCTGGCCCAGACCTGCGGCACAGTTGGACCCTGCTCGGTCCCTTAACAGATGGCTGATTCCTGTCGCGGAACTCTGTTCCGGGGCGTGCAGAGAACGCTAGGCTTGCGCCTCCTGATAGAGAACGCCCGCGGCGGTCAGGCGCTCGACGGTGTCGGCATCCATCCCCTGCTCATGCAGGATCTCGAGGTTGTGCTGGCCGGCGAGCGGTGGTGCGCCGAGCGGATGCGGCGTCTCGTCAAAGGTAACGAGTCGACCGTGCCGCTGGTAATCGCCCCAGACGGGGTGCGTTACCCCCGAGGTGAGCCCGAGATCCCGGGACTGGGGATGCTGCAGCCAGAAGTCTGAGGGGGTACGGCCGTCGGCGCGCACGCAGCCGACGCCCCTGGGTACGAAAAGCTGCTCCCAGGTGTCGGCATCCTTTGCCGCAAACATGGACGCGAGCGCCGTGCTGAGTTCGCTGTCCGCGGCCGCGTCGCCGGCGTTGATCTTTGCCGCATCCGGGCCGCCGATCGCGGCACCGGCCAGCGCGTCGGCGAGCGCCTTTCGTTCTGCTGGGGAGACGGCAGCCAGGAACACCCAAGTGTCATCGGCACACGGGTACAGCCGGTAGGTCGCAGACAAGCCGTGCATCAGGGGATCTGGCATCGCGCGCCCCGGCTTGCCGGGATAATCCAGGAAGTCGTCGGCGTTGGCGTACGCGTTGGCACCGAACATGTCGACAAACACTTGTTGGCCCGCGCCTGTTCGCTCCCGTGCAGACAGGCCCAGCATCGCAGATGTCGCGATAACAAGGGCTGTATTCGGGTCAGGATTGACCTCGTTGGCCCGCATCAGTCGACGCGTCCACCGCCGTAGCGCGTTGACGTCCTGCAGTTCTTTTGGCAGGTTCTCGCCCATCTGGTACATCACCCCGCCCATGGCAGCGCCAGGAATCGGATGGGTGCTCGGGCGATTCGCGCTGCGTCCTTCGGGGCCGTAGCCATTGCTCTGCACGTACACGATGCGGGGATTGCGTGCGCTGGCTGCCTCGTAGCCGATCCCCAGGCGTTCCGGCACGCCGGGGCGGTAGTTGTGAATCAGGATGTCAGCCTTTGCGATCAGATCGAGCGCAATGCTGCGGCCCTCATCGGACTTCAGATTAATGCTGATGCTGCGCTTGCCGGCGTTCACACGGGCGGAGCCAATGCCGAACGCGAGTCCGCGAAACGGGTCGCCGCCAATCTGCTCCACCTTGATGACCTCGGCACCCATGTCCGCGAGGAACGATGCGCTGAGGGGCGCAGCGATAATGGTCGCGAATTCGATCACGCGGACGCCCTTGAGAGGCAAATCGCTGCTCGCATCGCGGCCTGGTGCCGGGCGAGGGGTTTTCGACCACAGTTCTGCGAGTTCCGTATCGGCGGCGGCGTCCGGACCTGGCTCGGCCGGGGTTTGGGATAGACGGGCGATGGGTCCCAGTTGACGGCCGCCGTCGTCGCGCGCAATGACGTGGCCGTTGGCAACGATGTCGGGGTCGGTCAATGCCTCCTGTGAGGTCTGGTAGATCGTCGCGGCAACCCCGCCGTCCTCAATCAGGTCTTGCATCCACTCGCCAGAGGATCGCTCCTGAATGCGCAGGAGCATGCGTTCGCGAAAAGCCTCGTGCTTCTCCGGTGATGTCAGAATCATCTGTTCCGGGTCCCAGTCCGGGTCTGTGAGCACGTCCATGAGGCCCGTCGCGATCAGGAAGTTGTCGAACAGATGCGGCAGCAGGTTGCCAAACTGCATCCAGCGACCATCGCCGGCCTGGGCCGGGTGGTAGTAAAGGCTGGGCATGGGTGGCTCGTTGGTTTCACCCGTCATGCCGCTAAACATGTCGCGAAAGTGTTCGAACTGGTTAGCAATCAGACCGAACTGCTCATACGGCAGCATTCCCTGCAGCATACTGGTCGCGACGCAGCGGCCGGCGCCGCTATGGCCCCGTTCAAAGAGCGCGGCCATCACGCCTGCGGCAGCGGATTGCGCGCAGGCGTGCACGCCCACCTGCAGGGCCGAGAACACCGGGCCGTCGCGGTCGACGATGTTGGCAAAGCCGCTCATCCGGCCTGTCGCGGCAGCGATCAAGTGCTCGTACCCTGGCAAATCCGCGAGGGGCCCGCTGGCGCCGAAACCGGTGATATGGCAATAGACGAGATGGGGGTGACGGGCGTGCATGGTGTCGTAGTCAAGCCCGCTGCGGACGAGCGCGCTTTGACGCCAGTTGCAGATAAGTACGTCGGCACCGGCGAGCAAGGCCTGCAGCCGGTTCAGCCCGTCGTCTGTTTTGAGGTCGAGCGTCAGCAGCTTCTTGCCGCGGCGCCAAAGTGGCGCAGCGGGCAATTCGTTGAAGCCAGGTGCGTTTTCATTCGCCGGGCGCTCGATGGTGAGGACGTCGGCGCCGAAGTCGGCGAGGATCATGCTCGCCATGCCACCTGTCGGGCCGCTCGTGAGATCGATGACTCGGATGTCGTTGAGTGCCGTCGTCATGTCAGGGGTCCTTTCGCCGTGAACGTGGGTTGGAAATCGTCGGGGGGTGCATCATAACTGGCGCCGCGCATTCATGCGGTGTTGGGGCCGGGTGGAGAGATGTGGTCCCTGACTTCTGGTTTGCGCCGCAACTGCGCCCCGGCAATCGCACGCCGGCAGCCATCCACCGGTTTTCAGCCAATCGTTCGACGCAACATCGCGTGGACCCGTTCCCAGTGTTTCTCCGACGCCTCACGATGGTAGCGAGCGCCTGCAGGGGCAAAGCCGTGCTCTGCTCCTGCCATGAAGTCGATGCGGTAATCGATACCAGACGCACGCATGGCGGCATCCATCGTCTGCATTTCCTCGGCCGTCGCGGTCGGGTCGTTGTCCGCCCACGCGAAGTAGACCTCTGCCTTGATCCGGTCCAGCTGTTTGTGCGGCGAATCCGGTTTGTCGCTGACCACCCATGCGCCGTGCACCGAAGCGATCGCGGCAACCGTATCTGGCATGGTTTGCGCCAGACCCAACACGAGGGGCCCGCTCATACAGAAGCCAACGGCACCGACTTTGCCATCGCTGGCCGCCATCGGGTTGCCAGCCGCGTGCGCGAGCAGCGCCTGGGTATCCGGGATGATGCCCTCACGGGTGACTGACATCATGAGTTCGCGCCGAAGATGCATATCCTCGTCGCTGGCGCCGAACTCCCGGAATTCGCTGTGGCGATAGTAAAGGTATGGCAGCAATACGTAGTAGCCCGCGGACGCCAGTCGGGAGGCCATGTCCTTGAGTGCTGGCCGGATGCTCGGCGCGTCCATCAGGTAAAGGACAACCGGGTAGGGGCCGCCTTCTTCCGGGTGAAACTCGAAAGTGGTCATGGTGCCTTCGGCTGTGCTGATCTCAAGCTGCGCTTCATGCATTGTGGGTTCTCCAGATTTCGGTGCCTTACCGTAGCATTCCTGGCCTGGAAACAAAGCCCCGCTTCCTGGGGATTTGACCGGCGCCGGAGATGCATCGAGACTCGGCATCCCGAAGGACGACAATTCTCCGTAGTGAGCGAGGTAACACATGGAACTGAGTGAATATCGAATCAGCAACTTCACGACGCAGGGCGGAGTCACGCTTGATATCGCTTTGGCCTACGCACGCCACGGGGTGCTGAATGCGCGCAAAGATAACTGCATTCTGGTTCTAACCTCCTATGCGGCCACCCATGAAGACGCCGCTGATCTCTTTGCGAACAGCGAATCTCTCGACCTGTCGGAATACTGCGTCATTGTGGTCAACATGCTCGCCAATTCGGCGTCGTCATCGCCCAGCAATACGCCCGCGCCGTTCGATGGCCCCCGTTTTCCGCTGATGACCGTGCACGACAATGTCCGCTGTCAGCACCAGTTGATGGCCGACGGCCTCGGCATCGACCGATTGCGACTGGTCATGGGTTACAGCATGGGCGCTTTGCAAACGTTCGAGTGGGGAGCCCAGCACGCAGACATGGTTGATGCGATCCTCCCTATTTGTGGTGCCGCCCGGGTGTCGCGTCACAACTGGCTGTTTCTGGAGGGTGCGAAGCGCGCGTTGGTGGCGGATCAGACCTTTGCCGGGGGTGATTACAGCGAGCCGCCTGAGGCCGGTATGGAGGCGTTCGCAGCGGTGTATGCCGGATGGGTGTTTTCACAGGGCTTCTTCCGCGACGCACAGTACCAGTCGATGGGTCTTGGCAACCTTGACGATGTCATTGCGTTCATGAAGGACTATTTCAGCCGTCGCGAAGCCAACGATCTGCTGGGGATGATTGACACCTGGCAGGCGGCAGACATCGCGCAGAACGACACCTTCAACGGCGATTTCGACGGGGCACTCGCAGGGATTGCCGCCAGGGCAATCATTTTGCCCGGTGCGGCGGATCTCTACTTTCGCGTCGCGGACAGTGAATATGAGGTTAGCAAGATGCCGAATGCGCAATTGCGGGTTATCGACTCATTGATGGGGCATGTGGCGGGGAGCGGTGCAGACCCGGTCGGCAAGGCCGCGATAGACCGCGCGATCAGTGATCTGCTGGAGCATTGAGGGCGGTACTTTGTCAGACAGAAAATCCCTGACGGGGGCGCTGTAGCGACTCTCGTGCCAACCAGATAGGTATGCGACGTGTTGACGAGCGAATTGAGGCGAGCAGAAAAAACCCAAATCTGCTAGTGTCGGCAGGTTCGGCCTTGGACCTCTTTTCCTCCCCTCGTTGATAAACGGCGGTCAGTTGTCTTTGTCGAGACGTCTGACTCCGTCCCTGGGATTTCCTCCGGGGCGTAGAGTCAGTACCATCCAGGAGAATAATGTGCCTCGCCGCATTCGGGATTTAATGCCCGCCGACCTAGAGTTCCAGATGTTCGTGCTCGACGAACTTGCCGACGACCTGAGAAAAGATGGCGCAGATGTCATCAAACTCACGATCGGCGTCTCGGAACTGCCCATGCCTGAGCGCGTGCTCGATCGAATGATCTCAAGCCTCAAGGACCCGGATTTTGTGCGGCGGGTCTATCCCGAGGGACTTCCTGAGTTACGCGAAGCCATCGCGAATTTCTACAACAAGAGATATCAAACCGACATCTCCGACTCGAACGTGATCGTCAATACCGGCAGTTCGCCCATATTCCGCAACATATTTCAGCTCTTGTCCGGGCCTGAATACGAAATCATGATTCCACGTCCGTATTACGCGCTCTATCTCTACTGCGCCACCCTGGCCGGTGCCACGGTAAAGTTCTACGACATCGACGTCACGACCAAGCGGGTCGACATGGACTCGTTCCGCAGAAACTTCTCGCCCGAGAAAACATCCCTTGTCGTGATCAATTCCCCCGGCAATCCGATCGGCAATATCGTGACGCCGGACGAGATGCGGCAGATCTATGACATCGTCGATAAGAACGCTTATGTTCTCAATGACGAGATTTACAACAACACCATGTTCTACGACGACTATGAAACGCCGCTCACGCTTATGCCTGAGCAGAACGACGTGACCATAGTGACCAACAGTTTCTCCAAGGGCTACCGCATGTACACGAAGCGCATCGGCTTCGCGATCCTGCCCGAGCAACTGCAGAAGAACCTCCGGGTGATTCAACAACACACGTTGCTTTGCACTGACCCGTGCTATCAGCACGGCATGATCGAAGCGTTGAACGACGAAGAGAGTCCCGCTCATCTGACCGACGTCTATCGCGCCCGTGCGGAATACACGGTGGCGAAGCTGGCTGGCTCGGGCTGCGAACCGATCGCTGCGGAGGGGGGCTTCTACGCGATGTTGCGGTGTCGTGAGGCGATTGTTAAGCGCGGGTTCGCTTCATCAAAAGAGCTCGCACGGGACATTCTGAAGAAAGTGCACGTTGCGGTTGTGCCCGGCACAGACTTTGGCGTGCCGAACGATCTGCGGCTTGCATTTTGCGACGATCGTTATAACGAAGGCATTGATCGGTTGCGCGAGTATTTTACCGCCGACGTAGACGTCAGGGAGTCTGTTAGTCAGACCGCTGAGTCAACTGCGGGAGCGGAAGTTTGACGAGTAACACGGCCGAGCGTCAGTCAGGCGGTATCGCGGTTGCGTTGAGATCGGAACCGCGGCCGGTGCGTCGCGCAGTCATCCTGGCGGCAGGCAGAGGCAGTCGGCTGCATGCCAAGACCTGGGATGCACCGAAGTGTCTGGTCGAAGTCGGCGGCGAATCGATTCTTGAACGTGCGCTGCGCGCGCTCGCGTCCGAGGGCATCACCGAGGCCCTGATTGTGGTCGGCTACAAAAGTGACGTCCTGCGCGCGAGGATCGGTGCGCGCTACGCTGGCATCGACATCCGCTATGTCGATGCGCCTGACTATGCAACGACCAACAATCTGCGCTCCCTGTGGGATGCAAGGGCCCACCTCGACCGCGACGTCGTGCTGCTTGAAGCCGACATCGCATTCGACCCGGGCGTTGTGGCTACGCTTTTTGCGGAGCCAGGCAGTGCCGCTGCGGTTGCGCCGTACGATCCGTCGCTGTCTGGCACGGTTGTGCGACCGGATGCGAGCGGACGGGTTACGAGCTTTGCGCTCGGTTCGGATCAGGGTAAGGGTTTCGACCACTCTGGTACCTTCAAGACCGTGAACATCTATCTGCTGCGCGCCGAGGCGCTCGCCGAAATCGTGCCGCGCCTAAGCGCGGCGCTTGAAGCAAGGCAGGTGGATGCGTACTACGAGACCGTGTTCAAGGACTGCGTAGACGAGGGGCTGATCGACATGGCCGCCGTCGACGTGTCCGGCAGTCGCTGGTCCGAGATTGACGACGACCGGGATCTCGATGCCGCCGAGTTCCTGTTTCTGGACAGGGATCTGCAATTTGATCGTGTGCAGAAGCTACATGGCGCTTACTGGCGCTACGGCTTTGTCGACCACTCGTATCTCTACAACATGCATTTCCCGCCCGAGGCCATGCTCGACGTCTTCCATGGCCATCTGCGTGAGATTGTCACCAACTATCCGGTGGCGCAGTCTGAGCTCGCTCGCCTTGTTTCCAACTGGACGGGTGCCAATCCTGACCAACTCGCGGTCGCCAATGGTGCTGCCGAGTTGATCAAGGTGCTGGGTAATCAATTCCAGCAGCGTCTGACGATTCCGATTCCGTCGTTCAACGAATACGAAGAAGTCATCGAACCTGCGGAGCTGAACCGATTTCCTCTGGACCCGGTGACATTCGAGCTTGATGTGGACGCCTTTGCGGCCTCCGCCATCGAGTGGCGGTCCGATACAGCAATTGTGGTCACGCCGAACAATCCCACAGCGTTGTCGGTTGATCGTGGTGACATATTGCGGCTTGCAACCACGCTTGCGCCGCACAATTGCCGTCTGATCGTTGATGAGTCCTTCGTCGAGTTTTCGCGGGACGGCAGCGCTGGCAGCGTCGAGGACGTCGTCCACGAGCACCCCAATCTTGTCGTGATCAAGAGCATGAGCAAGGTCTTCGGGGTTGCGGGCATTCGGCTCGGTTACCTGCTGAGCGCAGATCAGGCGTTCATCAACGCGGTGCGCGCCTGTTTGCCGATATGGAACATCAACGGCCTGGCGGAAGACTTTCTGCGGACCGTTGGCCGATACCGCACATTGTTCGATGAGAGTTGTGTTTTGACACGGCAGGCATGCGTCCGGTTCTACGACGACCTTGTTGCACTGCCCGGGATCGAGCCGGTGAGGCCAGACGCGAACTTCATTCTCTGCAAGCTCACGGAGCCAGGCTGCACGGGGCCGGACATCGCACGCCGGTTGTATGTCGAGCACAACATTCTGGTCAAGGACTGTGCCGCCAAGAGCATGCCCGATGCGGACCGTTTCCTGCGCATCGCGTCGCGAACGCCGTCTGAGAACGTGGAATTCGTAGCAGCGCTCCGTGCGCTCTTGCAGGACGACAGGGCTCGCGTCGATGGCTGAACGCAGTAACGCGAGCAACGATGAGGAAAATGCTGCGTTAATGCAGCACATCGAGCGGACCATTCCGCCGATGGACATCGGCGATGCCGAAAAACTGCTGCTCGAGGCCAAAGAGGTCTTTGATCAACACGGCATCGTCTTTTTTCTGCGCCAGGGAACGTGCCTGGGGGCCGTGCGCGACCACGCGATGATTCCGTGGGATGACGATCTGGATCTCGGCTCCATTGTTGGTTTGCACGGCTTCGATGAATCTGCGATTGAACCCGCAGTCGCCTCTTTCCGGGCGATCGGCTGCTATGTTGAGGTGCTGCACGATGGCATGTACACGGCCGTCAAGATCATGAAGTACCTCATCCGGATCGACTGGCAGTGCTATCGGGTGGTCAAAGGCACGATTGCGCACTATCCGGGCGTGCCGTTTCCCGTCAGCCTGTTCGAGTCACTCGAGGAGGTGGACTTCCTCGGTACGCGCTTCCCGGTGCCCAGCCCGCCTGGCGACTACCTTGTTTACAAGTACGGCCCGGACTGGCAAACGCCCAAACGTGTTGGTTATGAGAAGGATGTGCTCGATGCGATGCCGACCGGCATCGTCCCGGGACGGCCGGGGCGCTTCAAGCAGTGGCTGACGCTGCTTTTCTCGCCCGCAAGCGGTGCGCGGCTCCGGATTCTGGATGCAGACGGCAAGCCGGTCGCCGGTGCTACCGTGTTGGTCGCTGGCCTCGGCCAGACGACAGCGGACAGAGATGGCGTCGCGAAGTTCTATTTGCCGGGCAAAGACGAGTACGCGCTGAAGCTGAATTGGCCCGGCCACGAAGAAGTGCTGTACGAAGAGGCCATGGTGCCAGGCAAGGCCTACGTTTATCGACCTGATGCCGAGAAACCAGAGGGTCGGTACTTTGTGCTGACGGAAGCGTGATCGACCCGGCGCGCTGCAGGTGTTGCAGGATCAAAGCCGTCTACAACCGTCTAAAGAGCCTTCTAAAGCCTCGTTAGATCGTGCACCATTTCGGTCAGTGCACGGGCTTTGAGGTTGATGTCCGCTGATTGCAGGTCGGGAACGCTCAAGATTGCGAGTAGCGGGTCAAGCAGCTCTGGTTTGCCGATCCATCCCAATTGCTCACCCAGCCACTTGTTGTAGGCGAGTGGATAGGTGCGATGTCAGATGAAGAGCGCTTGAAGTTACTGGCGAAATGCCTTGTACAGACGGTCAAATGCCTGCAAATGGAGCGTTCGGCGAACGTAGAACGGTACGAATTCAAGATCGAGCAGGCATCCGTCTATAGCCATCCGCAGTCTGGCGTCTCGCCGGACGGGGTCATAGTAGGGTAGCCAGGTCGCGTTCAGTTTGTCGTATGCCGGACCGGGTGCGCCCAGTGGTTCAGCGTAAGCAACCCGGTTGCCGATCTCGATTTCAAAGTCGTCGGGGCCGCCGCCGTCATCCCAGATCGACGACTCGAAGGTGCCATCGAAGAAGTCGAGGTGGACCGCCGAGAATGCTGATCGGTCACGGAAGTCTGTGAGCGTGGCATCGGTTGACAGGTGGGTGTGCCACTCGGCTTCGAGGGCATCGGCATCAACCGGAGTGGACATCAGAATGGCCATATCGAGGTCGCTCTCGGCCACCGCTTGTCCTCTTGCGCACGAATTGACGACGAGGACGCTGTCGACACCGCCAAGGCGCGCGGCATACTCAACGACCAAGTCTGCAACACGCGCGTGATCCGGGGTTGGAAAGTCAATCATGTTGACGACCGAGGGGGTAATTGGCGTTTGCAGTGGGATCGCGTCCTTGCCTTGCGTGCTCTCTTCGGCGGCCTGCTCTAGTACTTCTCGCCATCATCGCGACGTTGCATCATCGCGGCGAGGTCAACGGATGGCAGTGATCCCCGGGCAAGCACCGCATCCACCCGCGCGCGGACATAATCGTCCCAGGCGGGATGAGGCAGGACGTACAGTCGGTCCTCCTCGATGGACTGGAAGACGATGTCGGCGATCTCACGGGGTTGTTTCCCAGCCTTCAGCATGTTTCGTATTCGTTCCCTGCTCTCGCCAGGGGCGGTCGGCGTGCCATCACTCGTCAACTCATTCGGTCGATTGCGCTCGGCGTCGAAGATGTTGGTGTCAACAAAACCGGGACACAGGACGGATGCGCCGATATTCGCCTTGTCGGCACGAAGGTCTGACGCCAGCCCTTCGGTCAGGGCGAGCACCCCGTGTTTGCTGACGCCGTAAGGTCCGCCGCCGCTCGTCAGGCCAGCGAGCGATGCGGTGTTGACGATGTGCGAGGCCTCGCCATGTTCAAGCATGTGCGGCACAAACACCTGCAGGCCATAGAGCACGCCGTAGAAGTTGACGCCCATCGTCCACTCCCAGTCCCGGTCCGGGACCTCCCACACACCTTTCGGGGATGCTGACATTGCAGCGATTCCCGCGTTGTTGCAGAGGATGTGGACATTGCCAAACTGGCTGATGGTCTTTTCCAGCAACTCCGTAATCGATTCCTTGCGCATCGTGTCGGTCACAACGCCGATGACCGAGTGCTGCAGATCCTGCATCTCTTTGACCGCGCGGCCGAGGGCCTGCTCTTCGATATCCGCAAGGACCACGTTCATGCGGGCTTCGGCGAACCGGTCTGCAAGCCCTCTGCCGATGCCGCTGGCGCCGCCGGTGATGACCGCGGTCTTTCCTTGAAAGTCTTTCATTGGTCTGCCTCGGCGTGTGACATCGTCGTGATTATTTGTTCTGGGCGCGCGCCAGAGAGGGTCTTGCATAGCACGCCTGGGCCCAGCGGGTCACATTGGCGAAGTTGGAATAGTCAAAGCTCACCATGCCGAGCAGCAGCATGACCGCAGCGACATTGAGGTCCGCGACACTGAACGCGTCGCCAATCAGCCAGTCGCGCCCGGCGAGCGCATCATCCAGAACCTGGAGAGGTCGCTGCAGGCCCTTGCCTGCTCCTGCAATGACTGCGGGATCTCGCTTGTCTTCGGGCGTGAACACCTGCTGGATGACGATTTGCATTTGCAGCGGCTCGATCTCGCTAATGCCCCACACGCTCCACTGCTGGACCTTCGCCTGGTCCCGGGGGTTGCCTGGGTACAGATCGCCGCCGTAGGTTCGGGCGAGATAGGTGTTGATGGCCATGGACTCAAACAGCGCGAGGTCGCCGTCAACCAGCGCCGGAATCCGGCCGTTGGGATTCACGGCCTTGTAGTCGTCAGTTTTCGACTCCGCACCGAAGTTGGTCGGCACGTGTTCGTACTCAATGCCAACTTCTTCCATGGCCCAGATTGAGCGCAGCGCCCGGGAGCCCGACATGCCGTAGAGGATTGGTTTACTCATCTTGTTCGCCTGTGATGTGGTGGTGTGTTTGGATGGTTGATCGAAGGAATCAGCTAGGGCCTCAGCCAGGGCCCCGGCGAGGGCGTGAGTTTTGCATCAAACTGATCTTCATTGCCACTGCTAGTCGCCGGTGCGCCATAACGCTCGCCTCCGCAAGGTGGAGTGGCTCGCCGCCAGGTGCCTGTTTTCAGATCAATCGCCGTCCTCTCGCTCGATGTCTTCCTCCTGTCCGGATGCGGAGGCCTCTTGCTCGAGCAACGCGATCACGGGAGCGGGATCGTAAGTGGCAGGCAGGCGCACCCATGTCATTGCTTCGCGGACCGCAGGCTCGTCAATCATTTCTGCGCCGGTACGCAAGTCACTGAAATCATGAAAGCCGATGCCGAGGACCAGCAACTCAGCGTCATTGCCTGACAGTTGCGGGAAGCGCACGAGAAACTCGGCCATGTCGATGAACTGGCGCCAGCGTCGTTCGCTGACGCCGTTGATGCCTGCGCGTCGCGTGTCTGCTTCCATCAGTGCTGCAAGGTCCGGAATTCCCGCATCGGTCAGCCGTTCCGAGAGTTTAAGGTCGATGCCCTCGATGCGCTTCAGATCGAGATCGGCCGGGGCTGACCTGCCGATCCTCGCGTCCGCACAAACAAGGTCCTGGGCAGCTTCGTCACCGTAAAGCGGCGCCTCCGACGTAATGCCGAGATAGCTCATGCGGTCGGGGTTTTGTTCAGCGGTCGCGAGCAGCATGTCACGTAGTTGATCGACGCCGAGGGCGAATGCCCGCCACCGGGTTATTCCGGCACCGCCGTGACCACCGCTGCGAATCTGCTCTCGGGCGATCGAGATGACATCGTTGATGCTGCGGCTGAAGCCTGCGAGCGCTTCTGATTCACCCGCGGGCGATGATCTCAGTGCAACTTCCTTCTGACGATTGGCGTCTTTCAGATTCTTGTTGTAGGCGTCTTCGAGCTCGGTCGCCGTCTTGGGCTGGTATTTGTCGTGCAACGCCTTCTTCGTCTTGGGTTTGACCTTTGTACCGACGGGGGCGGTCGAGTTGACCCTTGCCGGCATCGGCGGGTCCTCTTGGCGGGTAGACGCTGAGAAATATCTCCTGCACCTTGGCGGCAACGCGTAGCAGTTCGGTCCAGGCGGCAATGTCCTTGCCCAGATTGACAGCGACGGTTGCAAACTCGGCAAAGAGGAACATGAACGGCCCGTCCGGTTCTCCCGGGCGCCCGTTTTTCGGCGTGTCTTCCCTCAGTTCACCATTGGCAAATCGTGCGAAGCAGGTCTGAATGCAGTCGAAGTCGATCTTGCCCGCGCGCTTGTAGTGCTTTTGTACAGTGCGAGCTGGGCCGATGCGAGTCGGCCCGCGGCCTGCTTCTCTTTGGCTGTCAGCGTTGGCGGCACTTTGCCGTCGGCACGAGCATCGCGCCGGTTCAGCAGTTTCTCAAGAATCGTCTTGATATCAGCATCGACCTGCGGTGGCCGATTGTGGGCAAAGACATCGTCTAGCTCCCTGAAGAAGTTTGCACATTCCTTCTTGGTGCACATGCCTTTATATCTCCTGTATCGCCGGTCGTCTGTTCCAGGTCCAAGTGTGCATAGTGGGCGCTTGAACTGCCAATCAGGATTTATGCCCGCCGGCCGCAGACAAGCATTCAGGTCCAGTCCGGCGGATGCAACGTGTGGAAGTCGGTCGAGGCTTCAAATGCGCTGCCGAGTTGCACCAGCACCGACTCCATCTGGGGATGCGCGGCGAGTTGCACGGAATAGGGGAGGTTCTCGGGTGACAGGCCGCATGGCAGCGAGAGGGTGGGGTAGCCGTTGAAGTCGAAAGGAACGGTGAAGCGTGAGTGCCAGCTCTTGTCGCGACTCG
>Ga0114999_10005917_pt1 | contig 14279 bp, 14 predicted proteins | sample ArcticOcean_MG_C_3_FD_89820 | JGI IMG/M metagenome (GOLD analysis project Ga0114999, IMG submission 89820) | Marine microbial communities from western Arctic Ocean - ArcticOcean_MG_CB8_126 | ecosystem: Environmental > Aquatic > Marine > Oceanic | place: Arctic Ocean: Canada Basin | collected...
ATCATCTGCCTGGAATCTTCGTCGCCCGCCTTGGCCAACTTGAACTGGCGGACCTCTTCCTTGCGACTAAGCGGCTTGGAATGCCTGATATCCCTCCAATAGAGATCCGTTATGGTCTTGTTATGAAGATCGAGGTCGGTCGTCCGGTCCGCCTTGGCGGTGTCGGTATTCGATTTTTGCGTTTTCATAAGGCAGTGGCCCTCAAATAGGTGCCGGAGTTAGCACAGCGCGAGTTGGCAAGTTCACCTACAACCTACAAACGCCCTACCGGCGTCCCGGTTCCAGAATTAACATTAACGTTAACGTTAATAACCATACCTGGCTGTCCGAACAGACGCAAGTCCATTATTCAAAAATGGTGCTATCGATCCGAGTCAGGCCGGGTCCGTAGCGTCTTTTGCTGAGAATGGGCCTTCTTGCGGTCCAACCGCTTAGCCGTGGATGCTCGGGTGGGGCGTGATGGACGTCGCTTCGGCGGTGGAGGGCGTAAGGCATGCGCCAGCAGGGCGGCAAATTTCTCAAGACAATCCGCCCGATTGCGCGTTTGGGACCGGAACCGCGACGAGCGCAGAATGAGTTCACCTGCTCCATTCATTCGGGTGGCTAGTTCCGCGCCAATCAGGCCCCGCATCGAGAGAGTCAGGCTCGGGCTCGTTGTTACGCCGAAGCGGAGCTCCGCCCTGGTGTTGACCTTGTTGACGTTCTGGCCACCCGGACCTGGGCTGCGGTCAAAGCTAAAGCGCAACTCGGAGAGTGGGATGGCCAGTTTTGCGTTGATCTGTATCGCGTCTGCTGCAGGCATGAGGCAAAGCTAAGCCCACACTGGTACATTGGCTTGTCAATGGGAAAAAAAGAAACGCTCCGTCGACGAAAACAGTTGAGTCGGCGAAGCGTTGCAATTTTCCAATACCGCCTGACGCCTCAGGGGGCGCCTGGCGGGGCCGGTTCGGAGGCTGGGTAGGCCTCATTTGCCGGGGAGATATCAGGGTTGGATAGGCCCTGAAAAGGAGGACTATTTGATCGACCGGAATACGAATGGAGGTTCGATAGTAAGTAGTATCAAATATATACTGGTTATACTATTGGAGGGTAAGTGATATTCCTTGAGCACAAATAAAGGGTGTGTCTAATCCGTCGGGACGGTTAGCAGGGCTACCTCGTTGACACTCTGCCCATGAGCGAGTAATTTAAGCTCCCGGGATCGTCCATTGCGCAAGAACAATTGACTGGCGAGTGCGGACCTCTGCGTCCCATACACAGGAGACAACATCATCGCACGCTTCAACAGAAAAGAATTTACGGCAAAGCTCAAGACAGAAGAGATCGACTACAAGAAACTCGACGTTCTAGTGCGCTACTTGAATCCGATCGGGAAGATCGATGCCGCCCGCCGTACCGGCGCCAACCGCAAGCAGCAGACGCGAATCGTACAGGCGATCAAACGAGCTCGATTTCTGGGGCTGTTGCCATACTCACTCAACGACACGCGTTGACGCGCCCCGTCACCCTCGTTGATTTATCTGGCGTGACCGATTGATGAAAAGGTTGATATGGTGACCGATCGAGCCGACGGGATGTGGGAAGCCCTGTTGAAGGGTCTGCAAGATGGCGCCGCGGTCGCTGTGGCAAAAGCGGAAGAGCTTACCCAGCAAAGCAAGGCTCGCCTTGATATCGCTGCAAGCAAAGCCCGCCTCTCTCGCCTGCAGGCTGCACTCGGTGTTATCGCCTACAAGCAATCGGATAATGGCGGGGATGCTCTTGCGAGAAACGATGAAACGCGAGCCCTGTGCGAGCAGATTCGCGCTGCTGAGGAGGATCTAGCCGCTCAGATGCTGGCGCTGCGCAGACTGAAAAGTGACTTGGATACTGACTTGGATGAAGAAGAAAAATGATGGAGGTAGTACACTAGGGTAGGACGGGACGACGCAATAGCGTCGGACGAAGCTGTTTGGGCGGCCATCTTTTACGAGGGCGGCCTTTTTTTCTTTTTCTTCTTTTTCAAAACTGGCTCATCTTCGCCGGAGACCCTCTTTTTCTTCGGGCGTTCGACATCGCCGTCAACCGGTAGGCCCTCCAGATCTTCATCCTCCATATCCGGTGCCTCTTCTTCGGCGAACATCGCCCGCGCCTCTTCCATCTCGTGCGCCATCTGCTTTTCGTTGCGCTCTTCGATTTCAGCATCCGACATAGGTGGCCACGTCAAGAAAAAATCTTCGACTGCCACGGACAACAGGGTTCTCTTGAGGTAGCGCTCAAAAGAGGATGCCACAATGTGAGAGTGCACCGGCGGGTACTCGGGATTGGTCTCGTCCAGTATGAGCTCAATGAGCTCGTGCAGCAGCAGCGTATCCAATAGGCTGACCTGCTCAACGCCGCAGCGTTTGCTACCCCTGCCATACCGGTCGGTCGCGCATATCGCCAATCGGGATTGCTATGCAGTTCGGAAATGGCCCACTAGTCGGTAAGGGGTGGGAAGATCTCCCTGGTCTGGCGCCGCACCGAGTCAGATCGACCCCTGAGCTGACGGTGGGCCGCTTTCCGAACATTGCAGCCCCCCCACCATCGTCTATCGTGTGCTGACGGTGCCCCGCACGTAAGACCCCTCTTCAGAAGCAAGAAAGCATAACACCCGAGCCACCCCCATAGGGTCCCCAAGATCTTTCTTTGCCTCTTCCATGGCTGCGGCCGCGTCTTTGCCTTGCTCTGCAGCGGCTTGACCGATATTGGCGAGCTTGAGCGGTGTCGCGATACTGCCGGGGCAGATAACGTGAACCCTGACGCCGTGTGGTCCGAGTTCGGCCTCCAGATTGAAGTGCATGCCGTGCATGCCAGCCTTGCTGGCCGCGTACGCATAGGACGAACTACGACCGCGGACGCCGGCACCGGAGGAAATAAGGAGCAGGACGGCGTCCACTCCCTTGATCAGCAACGGTGCCGCGTGCTTGGTCGTCAGGTAGGTGCCCTTGAGATTGGTATCCAGCGTGGCGTCCCAATCCTCTTCGGCGAGTTCGTTGATGCCACGATGCGCGCCCTTGATCACTCCAGCACAGCAGATGAGTACGTCGATCCTTCCATGCTGACTCTCGATCTGAGCGAACGCTGCGGCGACCTCTTCGTTGGAGCGCACATCCAGCTGCAGGAACGAGGCCTTTCCTCCCGCTGCGATGGTGCGGTCGACGGTGGCAGCGCCATCTTCACGGTTATAGTCGAGGATGCACACGGTGGCGCCGCGTTCGGCGAACAACGCTACGCAGGCGGCACCAATCCCGCTCGCGCCACCCGTGATAGCGACGATTTTGTTATCGAGTCTTGAACTCACCGTGTCAGGCATTGATATGATTTCTCCAGGTAGTGTGTGAGCGTCACCTCGGTGGGTTCGCTACTCGGAAAGCAGATTGCGAACGGCGGTCTCGATCTGATCGACCTGAGGTATCGCCGCCGCTTCCAGTGGGGCACTATAGGGCATCGGCACATGAGCCCCATTGACGCGCTTGATCGCAGCTTTGAGAACAGGAAAGGCTTCTTCCGTCACGCGAGCGGCGATTTCGGCGCCCATACCACATGGACCGAAACTCTCGTCGACAATAAGCAGGCGACCGGTCTTGTGGACGGAAGTGAGTATCGTCTCCATGTCGAGAGGGGCCACAGTGCGTGGATCGATGACCTCAATGGAAACCCCTTTGGGTACCAGCGTATCACTGACATCAACACACTTTTGCACCATCGCCGTCAACGCCACGACGGTCACATCATCTCCCTGCGTTCGCAGCGCCGCTTTGCCAAAGGGGACGATGTGCTCCTCTCCTTCGGGGACCGGTCCCACCGTTTTCAGCAGGGATTTGTGCTCCAGGAATAAGACCGGATCATCGCTGCGAATGGCGCTCTTCAGGAGTCCCTTGGCATCGGCCGGGGTTGTCGGCAAGGCGACGTGGAGCCCAGGGTGGTTGACGAAATAAGAAAAATAATTGCCTGAGTGATGCGTCGCATTCGCCCCACCGAGGCCAATGCAGCCGCGCAAAACGATCGGCATCTTTAGTCTGCCGCCGCTCATGTACTGAATCTTGGCGATCTGATTGAGTATTTCCCCCATGGCATCGAGGCCGAAATCCAAAAACATGTAGTCTACGAGCGGGCGCGAGCCGGTCATGGCTGCCCCAGCGCACATCCCGGTAAAACCACGTTCGTAAATCCCCGTGTCGCGCAGCCGCATGTCCCCGTACAGGGCGTGGAGTCCGGTGGTGGTGTTGAAGTTACCGCCACGAGCCCCGATACCCTCGCCAACGACGAAGATGGTCGGATCGATTGCCATCTCCTCGGATAGCGCTTCGAGCGTTGCCTCTGCATAGGTCAGTTCACGCACCGGCAACCTCCTCGCTGAAGACGTGGTCCATCAGGGTAGCCGGATCGGGCCAAGGGCTACTCTCGGCGAACTCGAGTGCTTCCCGCACCTGATTCCGCACTTCCTCTTCTATGCCGTTCAATTCGCCGTCCAATTCGCCGTCCAATTCGCCTGGCGTCGTAGCCGAATCGCCAAGCTCGGCAAGGTGTTGGGCCAATCGAGTGATCGGATCCTTCGCCTTCCAGCTGTCGATCGCTTCCTGCGTCCGGTACCCGGTCGCTCGCATGCCCTCGGCGTGGGCGCGTGTGCGATAGGTCTTGCACTCCAGCAGCGTCGGGCCCTCTCCGGCGCGGGCGCGACTCACCGCATCGGCTGCCGCGGCGTGAACGGCGAGTACATCATTACCATCAACGGCGACCGCGGCGATGTTGTAAGCGACACCGCGATTGGCGACCTCCGGGTTGCCGGTAGCCACATCGAAGGGGATTTCCGTGGCGAACTGATTGTTCTCGCAGACAAACAGGCACGGCAGCTGCCAACGGGCAGCCATCGTCAGACCCTCGTGAAAAGCGCCATTGCTGACGGCGCCGTCGCCAAAGAAGGCGACGCCAACCCGGTCGCTCTTCAGAAGTTTGAAGCTGTATCCCGCTCCGGCAGCCTGGAGAATGCAGGGTCCGACAATACCACTGGTACCCATCATGCCGACCTCGGGTTTGAACAGATGCATGCTGCCGCCACGTCCTCGGGAACATCCGGTTGCCCTGCCGAACAGCTCGGCGATTACCTCGCGCACCGGCACCCCCTTGGCGATGGCATGGCCATGCCCTCTGTGGGTGCTGAACACGGCGTCGTCATCCCGCAGGTGAGCGCACACCCCCGTGGCGATAGCCTCCTCGCCGACGTAGGTGTGGCATGCCCCCGGGATAAGTCCGGCCTGAAACGACAGCGCCAGCTGCTCCTCGGTACGCCGAATTCTCAGCATCCCCTGGTACAGCGCCAGCAGCGTTTGTTTACTCGGCGGTTTCGCTTTCGACATTATGAACCATTTTTTTTGGGAAAATTGACATCATCGCTTGCGCGTCGACCGAAGGTACCGTCCGCCTTGCCGGGGAGCAAGTTCGTACTGCTACAGATGCAGGGGTCAGGGTTTATCTGGGTTCGGGGCCACAGCCAATGATTCCTTCAGGCGCTTGACCCGGGTGTAGGCCTCCTCAATACGACCCACTGCTACCTTGCCCCTGCTCACCAGCGTACTGATCTCTTCGACCGTCCGCTCGACGAGGTCCTCTTCGTAGGTCGTCTGGTTGCACAGGCACAGCACGTCAACGCCAGCGACCAGTGCCAACTCCAGTGCTTGTACGCGACCGTAACGGCCGGCAATCGCGCCCATGCCGAGGTCGTCGGAGATGACGACCCCATCGAACTTGAGCCGGCGACGCAACTGACCCGTGATGATAGCGTGTGACAGTGTCGCCGGCCATCGAGAGTCCAGTTGGGCGTTAAAGACATGGGCCGTCATCACGGCGGCGGCCAGGTCCTGCTCGATGAGTTGCGCAAAAGGCCGAAGTTCGGCCTCATCCCAGGTCTGGGTTACATCCGTGAAACCTGTATGTGTGTCAGCCGTTGAACTGCCGTGCCCGGGGAAATGTTTGAGGGCGCAGCAGATTCCCGCTTCCCGGTGGGCCTGAATGAAAGCTGCCGCGTGCGCACCGACGATTTCAGGATCATCCGAGAAGCTACGCGACTTCTCACCGATTACTGGATTGCGAGGGTTTACGTTCACATCGACAACGGGAGCCAGGTTCATGTTGACGCCGCAGGCCCTCAGTGAGCCGGCGATCGCGGCAGCCTCTACCCGTGTCACTTCGAGGTCGTCGCGTCGGCCGAGCTCCTGTGCAGAGGTGGCTGCTGCGAAGCCGTGGCGCTCCTTGAGCCGCCGCACTTGCCCACCCTCCTGATCGACGGCGATCAGCAGCGGCGGCAGAGGGGAAGGACTGGCCGTTTTCGCAACGGCGGCCTGCAGGTCACATGTCAGGGCATACAGTTGCTCTTGGGAGACCACGTTACGTAGCGGTTGCCCACTCAGCCCGTCGACATCAAACAAAACGACACCGCCGAGATGGTGTTCGGCGATGTCGTCGATGGTGCCGGCCGCACCTACCTTGTCAATGCCCCTGAATCCGACCAGCAACAGCTGCGCGATCTTGGTTTCCAGTGCAGGCTCGTGGGTCCGGATTGCCGTCACTGACGTGGTTTCCACTCCTCGTGATATTGCCAGTTGGCGATACGCTCGAGGACCTCGAATTCCCGTGTCTTGTCCTGCAGAGCGGCCTTGATCACGTCACCGATCGACAGCAGGCCGATGAACTCGTCGTCCCTGTCGATCAGTAGATGCCGTAACCGCAGACCGAGAAACTTGTCCATCAGGTCGTACGCCGTATCGGTATGCGGGGCGAATTTCAATCCTCGCGACATGTGGTCGCGCATGAGATCGCGCTCAGTGTAAATGCCGACAATGCGCGAGCCCTCTTTGACCAGTGTCGATCCCACCTTGTTTTCCACCATCATTTGCAACGCCGCAGGGCCAGGCCCCGAGACGAGCCGGTCGATGGCCCATAGAAACGCAGTGAGCGTTTTGCCGCTGCCGGTCGGCGCCGTGATCAGCAGATGCTCGCCGTTGGCGATCCGCGGCCACGCCTGTTGCTGGGCCGTCGTGGGCACTCCGACCTGGTCGCAAAACCAGGAGGCCACCAGTGGATGGAAAAGCGCCAGTGCGCTCTCGTTGGTCGCTTCGACGGAGGATTGGGGTCTGAGACGTTGGTCACATTCGGGTTCCTTTGCGAGTTGACCAGCCCAACTTAGCCGCCGGCCTGAACCCGAGCAAAAGGCCGAACTCGAACAAAGGTGAAGATCAGGCGGTGTTTGCGGCCTTGAGCAAACGTTCGAACTCTTCGAAGGGCACGCGGATGTCGATGTTCTGACAGTCGACGGCGAGCGTCGAAGTGTTGCGCTGGGTGAAGGTCCACTCGATCGGCTGTTCAAAATGCCACAGGCGAAGGGATCGATAAAATCGCGACAGCAGCTCGTCTGTGCGGTCGTTGCGCGAGCCGCTGGGGTAGGCGAAGTGCTCCGGAACCATTCCCAGGCGCTGTTCAAACAATCGATTCGAGGTCTCCGCTTCGGTGATGATGGCGTCGTCGCCGAAGCTCTCATGAGAGTCGGCAACCTTACAATGTGTCGCCGTGTGCGCACCGATCTCCCAGCCGTGCTCAATCAACGCGGCGACCTGTTCCCAGGTCATGAACGGCTTCTCGACGACGCCTTCGGTCAACGTGCGCACGGCCGCGCTCCTGCCGGCCGTGGCCGCCTCGACGCCGTCCGTAATCGGGAAACAGGTCGCCTGAACGCCGCACGAGTCGGTCACCTCGAGCGCCGTATCATGGGTGTCGAGCCAGCCGTTGTCGAAATGCAGGGCGAACGCTCTGGCTGGCAGTTCACCCTTGCCTTCAAGCCAATCGACGATCTGCGTCGTCGAGACGTTGTCCCAGCCCGCGGCCAGCAGACATTCTATCTGTTGGCGCAGTGCGGACGCACTCAGGATACCGGCTGACTGCTCGCCCGACACATTCAGTTCAGGAGCGCGGTCCGGGTACACGTGATGATAGACGAGGATAGGGACGCTCTGAGTCATTCGTTCACACTCGCTCTCTATTCTGTTGGTGCAGGATGTGATAGGCTGCCACGCCCAGTGAGACATGAACGTTCAGCGATGCGCCTTTGCCGTACATTGGGATAAACACGGCCATGTCACACAGAGATAACGTGCGATTGGTAACCCCATGGTCCTCGTGGCCGACGACGAGACAAAGTTTGTCAGGGTAATCAGGCTGATCGTAGGGTACCGACTCAGCTGTAATCTCGAGCGCGCAGATGCTGAAACCGGCGGTTGCGAACTCCGCGACGGCCTCCTCCGTTTCCTCCACATAACGCCAGTTTACTCGCCGGTCTCGGCCACGCCCGACTTTCTTGATCAGCGGATGCGGAGGTCGTGCGCTGATCCCAGTCAGCAGAACTTCGCGGACGCCGCAAGCATCGGCGATACGGAAGGAAGAGCCGACGTTGACCGGATCTTGAACGTCCTGCAGAACGAAAACGAGTTCAATGTCCGGACGCTGCGTCTTTTTCAGAAACTGAGTGAGGGGCCTACCGCGAAGCTGCCGCATCAGGTCTGCGACGAGCCTCCTAGTCGATCCAGGCGGTCAAGCCCATGCCAAGCGGCTTAATCGTCATGTCCGAGATGCAGACGTTCGACGGCTGTGAAGCGACGTAAAGGACCGCCTCACCGATATCCGTTGTCTGCAGGATCTTTTTCTTGTGCTCGTCGCTGACCTTGACCGGGCGCTGGTCGAGGATCGGTGTATTGATCTCGCCAGGCGAGATGACGGTAGCCCGGATGCCGTTGCCGGATTCCTCCATGTCGATCATTCTGGTGAGCGCCGAGAGGGCATGCTTCGACGCCGTGTAGGCCGTACCGGCAAGCGTGCTGGGATGATTGCCGGCCAGCGATGATATGCTGATCACAAGCCCTTCCTTGCGTGCACGCATGTGAGGTAAGACCTCGTGCACGACATTGAACGACCCGGTGACATTGACCTGCATCATGTAGTCCCAGTCATCGGGCGACAGCACCTCAAGGGTTCGTTCGACGACGTTGACGCCGGCATTGTTGACGAGGACGTCGATTCTGCCGTGCTCGGAGATAACCTGGTTCACCAGCTCGGTGACCCGCGGTCGGTCCGTGACGTCGGCCGCAAAGCAGGTCACCCGATCGCCGATTGAAGTGGCTACCGTCCGCAGCTTCTCTTCGTTGCGTCCGACGATTATGACGCGCGCTCCCTCGCGAGCGCAGACTTGGGCAATGCCGGCGCCGGCGCCAGAGCCGCCGCCTGTGATCAGGACAATCTTATCGTTCAGTTTCATGGGTTAGATTCCTTAAACCGTGGTTTCGTCCAGACGCTCGAGCATCTGCGATGCCCGGGTGCGCTTGGCGGGATCCTCGTCGCGGGCGATGATGCGCTGCAGGGTCGAGCGCGCGCGTTCATCGCCCACAGCCGCCATTTCAAAGGCGAGCCGATCGCGCTCTTCGAGGTAGCTGAAGTCGTACTCCGAGAAATTCAGTTTCCAATCTCGCCAGTAGTACTGAAGGTAGTCGAACTCCGTCGACCAATCGGCGTAGACCTGGTCCCAGCCGACGGGTCGTATGTGCGGTTCCAGGCTCGCTTCGTGCACCGGATCGCTCAGGCGCTGGTAGCGTGCATCAACCGACATCCTCAGGCTGCGTCCGACATTCGGCGTCCCCTGGTGGACACACATGCTGTGGAAGAAGAGGACGTCTCCCCGACCGAACGGACCATTGACCCAGGTCCCCTCCAGAGGGTCCGTAATCTCCATGCCGCCGGCGCCCAGCGAGGGTCGAAATTCGAGCACACCCTTGCGATGCGAGCCTGTCGATACAGCGAGCCCACCGAGCTCGGTGGGCAAGTCGTGTAGTGGAAACCAGGCGCTGTAGGTATCGGCACTGCCCTGGATGGGGACGAAGTCCTGGTGCGGCGGTGTCGTGAACTCCTCGTACTGCGGGAATATCGTGCGGCCAATGATCCTCGCGTGCGGAAAAACGGCTTCCCCACACATGCGTTCCACCAGTTGCACCAGTTCTGGTCGGTGTTGAATCGAATGGAACTGAGGCAGCGCGTACATCTTGTGGTAGACGTCCATGTACTCTGGTGTTGGCTCGACACAGAAACCGTTCGGCTGGGCGATGGCCTCGCCCAGCGGAGCTTTGGTGTCTACCCAGCCCCCGTCGGCGGCGATCTGCAGCAGTTGCAGACGCAAATTCTCCAACAGGTTGCCCGGCAGCAGCCCGCGCACAAACAGGTAACCGTCCCGCTCCATGCGCTTGTGGAGCTCGGGGCCGTCGTCCTGAACAGCGGTTGAGTCGAGAAAAGGATCCATGTGACTGTCTGTCCTTGGGTCGAGGTGGTTGGTGAATCGAGGTGTGTAAGAATAAACCCGGTGCCGGAGGGGTGGCAAGCTGAAGCTAACTGGCGTCCTGACCGCCGCGCTCGGAATGCAGGTAACCCAGATTGAAGTAGGCCACCTGGTCATCGGGGTTGAGCTCCAGAATGCGTCGATAGTGGGCCTCGGCGACGGCAGCATTGTTCTTCATGCGCGCGATAGCAGCAAGGCAGTGCTGGGTTTTTATATGGTTCGGCAGCCTCGGTTCGAGCTGTTGAAGAAGTATTTCGGTGTCATCGAGGTAGTCGGGATAGCGCACCGCACTGGCGCCGGCTTTTTCCGGGGGTGGCTTGGTCAGCTTGCGAAACAGTATTGCAACCAGGCCGAAGATGCCACCGAGTCCGCCGCTGCCGCCCATTGGATCCGTCAATCGCTCGACGGTTTTCAAGCCGATGGAAACAGCCTCAGCCAGCGCTTCAGCCGCCTCCTCGAAACGGGTCAGTTCCATCAGCACATGGCCCCGATTGTAAAACACGGCCGCATTTTCTGGATCCTCTTCGGCGAGCAGGTCGTAGAGTTCCAACTCCAGCTTGCGATCGCCAGCAGCGTCGGCCGCTTCAACGCGCTCATAGATTTCGTAGAGCGACTCTTCCGTCTCGTCAACGATATCCGAGGCGATTTCTAAGTGCTCTTTGGGAACCAGGATCTGCAGGTAGCCGTCGCCGTCGCCTGAAAACAGCGGCGTTTGCACGGTACAGGGAATCGACACGCGCACCAGGTCGGCGACCACACTGTCGATGGTCTCGCGCGCGTCCGACGCCAGCAGCAGCTTCCAGTTGTCGAGATGGTGGGCTTCACCAGCCAGTTCCTGCCACGAGGTTAGTCGCAAGAAACGCTTCAGTAGTTCCTTCACTGCTGACGGGTCAGTGGCGAAGTGCGAGTGCTCATAGCGTTCGGCTTCATAGACGTGCAGGACCCAGGACCCCTGCTCTTTTTGTACTACCAGGGTATCGCCCAGGCAGCTCGTACACAGTAGTGCATCCCAGGATTGTAGGTCACCGTCCACCAGGGCGACGGCCAGATCGACAGTCAATTCCTCGGACGCCGCCTCGTTGAGGGCGACGGTGACGGTGTCGATGAAAATGGACATCTCGACGCCACGGGCTGCCAACTCGCTCTGGGCGACCTCGCGAAACTGAAGGCTGCTCTCATCCAGCTCGACGGTCAGAGCGCGGACGATCTCGGCGACCTCCATGGATTGGCAACGTTGTTTGATGAGATCCTGATTCATGGTCTACGAGGCAGGACGGGGGAAGGCGCGGGACCAATCAAAAGGGCTCACAAGCAGGGCTCAATTGAGCGGCAGGCGCCGGCGGGGGCGCTCCTGCGTAACTACAGCGCTCGTTCTTCCCTCATCCTCGCCATTGAGGCGTCGAAGGGTGTGGCGGGTTTTGCTGATCGCCCACCACCCAGTAAGGAAGAGGGCGGCAACGATGTACTCGAGGTAATCCGAGTCAAGGATGTGCTCAAGAGAAAATTTCATCAGGGGATCAGGAGGGCGGGAAAGTCAAGTGACCGGTGCGCTCCGTTCGTACCCGGAACAGGCACCCGCTGGCGGTGACGTACAGGCTTCGCAGATCGTCGTCACCAAAGGTGCAGTTCGTCGGCATGTCAACGGGCACAGGATGCGTTTCCAAAACCCGGCCGTTGGGCGCGAAGACGTAGATCATCGGTCCGGGACCGCTGACGTACGAACCCGCCGTGGCGATGATGTTGCCCTCCGTATCGAGGCACATGCCATCGATGCCCCGGTGGGGGTAGAAGTTGTGCAACACCTCGTATGGCCCCAGGGCCCCGTCACCCTTGATCGGGTACATGCGCAGTTCACGTGCGTTGCCCTCTTGGTAGTGGCTCTGCGCCACGTACAGCCGTTGCTGGTCTTGAGAGATCAGTAGTCCATTGGGTTTGGTGGTGTCGAAGGTGACCCTCGTTATCGTCCACGACTCGGTGTTCGCTGCCGGGTTGTGCTCAAGGCGGAACACCGATTGATGGTCGAGCTCGAGGTCGACCTCGATGTCACCATACCGCGGATCAGTGAACCACAGGCGCCCCTGCTCGTCAAAGGCGAGATCGTTGGGGCTGTTGAGCCGCTGACCCTCAAAGCGATCGGCGATGCAGACCGTCGATCCATCCGCCTCGTAGCGCACGACGCGCCGACCGTCGGGGCCACCTTCGCAGCCATAGAGCCGGCCATCCCTGTCAAACATCAGACCGTTGGATTCGTTGGTGCCATGGCGAAACTCTTCACACCCTCCCGTCGCCACGTCATAGCGCATGATGCGGCTAGTCGGGATGTCGGAGTGTAGAATTCCTCCTTTACCATCCCAGGCCGGACCCTCGGTGAATTCGAATGGACCGGCGACCTGCTCGAATTGCAGACTCATGGGTACTTGTCCTCTATAGAAACGGGTAAGCCTGTCGGGCGCGCCTGTTACCAAAATTCTCTAGGTGATCTGCGACATCACCGCGGTAGCGGCGGCGATGGTATCATCGATCAGTTCTTCCGTATGCGTATCGGAGATGAACCCGGCCTCGAACGCGGATGGCGCCAGATAGATACCGGCTGCGAGCATGCCGGCGAAGTACTGCTGGAACATTTCGACGTTCGATTGCTGCACTTCGGTGTAGTTGCGCACCGGACCTTGTCTGAAGAACATGCCCAGCATTGAGCCGCAATGATCGACCGTCACCGCCAGGCCAGCCTCATCGGCGGCGCCGCGCATACCCTCCACCCAGCGGGCCCCCAGCTGCTGCAGCCGCGGATACGGGTCCTCGTCCCGCAGGTAACGTAGGGTGGCGAGGCCGGATGTCATGGCCAACGGGTTGCCTGACAGCGTTCCCGCCTGATAGACCGGTCCGCTGGGAGCGAGCTGTGCCATGATGTCCCGGCGGCCACCAAAAGCGCCGACCGGCAAGCCGCCGCCGATCACTTTGGAGAAAACCGACAGGTCCGGGGTGATGCCAAACAATTCCTGGGCGCCGCCGAAGCTGACGCGGAAACCGGTCATGACCTCGTCGAACACGAGCAGGATGTCGTGGCGCGAACAGAGCTCCCGTACCGCCTGCAGAAAACCGCTTTGGGGCAGGACCAATCCCATGTTGCCTGGGATCGGCTCGAGCACGACCGCTGCCACGTTGTTGGCGCCGATCGATTGGATGGTCTGCTCGAGTAGGCCGATGTCATTGAACTCGATGCTGGCAGTGAGGCGGGCGCATTCGTCGGGGATGCCCGGACTGCCGGCTATGCCGAAGGTCGCTACGCCACTGCCTGCGGCCACCAGCAGGCTGTCTGAATGCCCGTGATAGCAGCCGTTGAACTTGATGATGTGATCGCGCTTGGTGAATCCTCGAGCCAGGCGGATAGCCGTCATCGCCGCTTCCGTTCCGGAGTTGACCATCCTTACCATTTCGACTGAGGGGACGGTCTCGGTGGTGGGTTCGGCGTGTTCGACCTCGATATCCGTGGGTGCACCGAAACTGGTTCCCCGGTTCAATACCTGGCGCAGAGCTTCGATGACGACGGGTGGGCGGTGCCCGAGTATCATCGGTCCCCAGGAACCGACGTAGTCGACGAATCGATTGCCGTCCGCATCGGTGATGAAGGCGCCCTCCGCCTCCTGGATGAACAGGGGATCTCCGCCCACCGCCTTGAAGGCGCGCACGGGACTATTGACGCCACCCGGGATGCGCCGTGTGGCGCGTTCGAACAGGGCGCGTGACTGCTGTCGTGCGGTGTGGGAATCTTTCATTATCAGAGAGCCCTCCTCCTTCATCTACCTTTGAACATGGTTACACGAATAAGCTGGATGTAGGTATCGGCGATCTTGGCCTTGAAGCCGCGCTCCTGGAGCTCGGTCTGAAGCTG
>Ga0114999_10005918_pt1 | contig 14277 bp, 10 predicted proteins | sample ArcticOcean_MG_C_3_FD_89820 | JGI IMG/M metagenome (GOLD analysis project Ga0114999, IMG submission 89820) | Marine microbial communities from western Arctic Ocean - ArcticOcean_MG_CB8_126 | ecosystem: Environmental > Aquatic > Marine > Oceanic | place: Arctic Ocean: Canada Basin | collected...
TATGGAATCGCTACCAGCGGCCATTATTACTCCTGCCAGCGACGTTCATTCGGTCGCCGCCTGGCGGTGACACAAAAGCCCCGCCTGATTTCAGTGCCCTGACACCTATATCGGGTCGTGATACGAACCGGTGAAGATACCTGGTTATTAGATTGCCCGGCAAGCGCCACTGCGCACCATTGCCAGACAGTCCTAAAGTATACCCGAGGGAAGCGCATATTCCTGTACCTAAATTACCAGGATGCCTTTCAGGGTCACATCTTCCGTAGCTACAAACCGGTTAATCACCGATTCGCCCCTCGAACTCCGATCGCTCCAGGTCAAGACGCTGAAGAAATCCCTCGTAGCTGGTTATGCCCTGTATGGCTTTTACAAGGTCTGCAACGTTCTCGACATACTTTCTCAACTCTTGTACCTGCTCACCTATCGGGCTGACCGAAGCGGGGTTGTCACCGTAAGAACCATTGAACGCGAAGTAAGCCTGATTGATTTTCCGTATAAATATCCCGTGGCCATGAAGCTCAATTCGCCTCTGTTCCATGTAGGCCTCGGCCCCGGATACATTGCCATCTCCTAGTATTTCGTCAACGTTGAGACGCGTCTGGCGCATGAATTCGTGGAAATTGAATTCCTCCGAATTCGGAGCTACCTCAGCTATAAATGGATCCGGGGGCGGAAGAGTCTCGCCGGTAATGTGCTCATAAGTAAGCCGTCCCACCTCTTCACCAAACAGATTGGCGACCGTTTCATTGAGCGTCGCGAGATCACCGCTGCTCCAGTAACCACGTCCCAACGGCTTGAAGATGAGATAGGCATGGAGCCACTCGTGCGCCGCGACATCCAACGTTGACAGCAGATCACGATCATGCGGAATTACGGTTGGGAACGTCGCGACGCCGCCAGTTCCGAGCACAATGGCCGACAGCCCTGAGTTGTCGTGAACCGCGTCTTCCACGGCTTGTCGTTCGGTGAGTGTGATTTCGGAATCGATCAATATCGATTGCAGCCGCTGGATGCGATCACGCGGTGAGGTGACAAGAACTCGCGGGGTTGAGTCCAGCCTGAAATCGACGGGGGGCCATGTAACCGGGCCAAGTTCGCCGATGCCCAGATCCCGAAGAACTGCATCGATGGCCGATTCCATCAGTTCCTCAACGTCGTTCCGTAGCCCGCGGCGTTCTTTCTCAAGCCGATCAAGATGATCTTGTAGCGACGTCAATTGATCGCTACCTGAATCTAAGACGGACGCTTTACGTTCGATATCGCGTTTTACCGTTTTAATCTCATCGTTTAGCGCCAGATAACGGCCGAGCCGTTCACGTTTTTCTTCGTCTGAGGTTCCAACCCATGGAATAAACTCTCTGGCGCGATGAGCCCACTTGTCCAGGAAGTTGGATATCTCCCAGCCAACAAGACCGAACTCGTAGCCTCGTGCTGCCGCATGAGCGGGCCCTAGGACCCGGGTGGAGCGCGGGGTGAAGACCAACAGCGCCACCACGACGAATATCAGGACGCCTCTGCTGAATCTTCGGTTTTTCAACACACGGCAAATGGCGCGGAACGGCCAGAACAGGGATTGAAGCAAGCGAATGAGGATGTGCATCAATCGGCTGATCTGGTTGCCAGCGAAGGGTGGCCCAACGTTTCCAGTGGTCAGTTCCTTGGGTTGAGATAGCGACGAATTAACATCGTTGTCTTGTGATGAAAGTGATTCTCTGTGGTTACTGGCCAAGACTGTCTCACGTATATACGTTCTTCGTTCGAGATATGGAGTCCAGATGAACCGACCGATCCGGCTGGTACGTATAACCTCGTGAAGGGGAAGGATCTTCGTTTCAAACCCGTGCGCGGCGAACAATCGCTCAAGCTACTCGACGAAGGCGCGTTCGCTGCCCGGCAAGTTCGTGATAACAAACCTGATCAAGTCTTGAAGGATTTCTGAGGGCAACTTACTCATTCATCGGCCCACCGTATCCGATGCTCAGACCCGGCACTCAGGTCGAAGGGGATCAGGACACCCGGCGCAGTTCCGCCGATGTGGCGTACGCGAGCAGCGGTGGAACCCCCGATCCAACGCCTCCGATAAGGAGGGCGATCTCGTTGCTCGTCACCTGTGCGATAACACCACCGAACAGAAACCCCAGTGAAAACAGCTGCATGGAAATCCCGAACAAACTCATAACCCGGCCCCTCATTTCATTGGGGGTGTGACTCTGCACAAGAACGCTGATCGTTACGACGTAGGCGAGGCCAGTGACGCCCATCAGTCCCAGGAGAAACAACGACAGGTAATAATCTCGCGAAAACGCGAAAATAACCATGCAGAGCCCAAACAGAACTCCAGTGCCGATCAACAGAAGTCCCTTGTCGAATTTGTCACCACTAACGAACAGCACCATTGTGCCGAGCGCGCCACCTATTCCAAACGCGGCCATCATCATCCCGAACCCTTCGCCGCCCACGTCAAATACGTCTTCTGCGTAGACCGGGACTAGGGGCATGATGAACCCGGCAAATAGTGAGAGCAGGTTCAGCGACATGAGTACCCGGATCATCGGGTCAGACTTGACGAACTTCAGGCCGTCCTTCATATCCTCCAAGGCTGATTTCGATTTGTCGCTTCGATGGACAGTCCGGTTTTTCACCATGAACAGCATCGGCAGCCCGACAACTCCAAGCCCCCCAACAAGGAAGTAGACCGAGTCAGCGCCCCACGCGCCGATCATGACCCCAGCGATGGCTGGTCCAATAATCAAGCCCATCGCGCCGGAGGATTGCATCATCGACGTGGCGCTCATCAACTTATCTCGCCCGACAAGCTCCACGACAAAGCTCTGGTTGGCGGGCATTCCAAACGCCACGACGCTCCCCTGTGCGAGCGCCAGTCCCAACAGTATCCATACGGTCATCAGATCGGCGGAGATAAGATAGGCAGTGAGGAAGGACATCGCCACAATTGCCCAGCGAACGACAAGCAGGATGTCTCGTTTCGGAAATCTGTCTGCGGCGAGGCCCCCAACGAGTGATAGCGCGATCACGGCGATGGCCGGCGCGCCGTTAACTGCCCCAACCCAGGCTTGTGATCCGGTCAGTTCGTACGAGAGCCAAGACTGGACCGCGGCCCGAGCCTCAAATCCGAACACCATGAAAACACTGGCGAACGCCATCCAGCGGAAGTCTGGTATCCGCATAACTTCCATCGGGCCGACGCGTGGCGCGAGCACGGGCGTATCGAGAGATTGGGGCTCCTCTGTGGGAAGTCGCCCTAGCGGCTCGGAGTTTTCTTGTTCAGCCTTTGTGGCGGCCATAAGTTGTGCTTAATTCGCGCTCAAAGAGCAGAATCGAATGACATGAAATGGTCATTTAACGTGAGCCATAGTTCGGCTAATTTGTTGATGTATCCCACAATACCCTCCGACGTGACTGCTGGCTCTGATAACAACACACTCATCTCGTATGTTTCAGGAGTTCTTGTGTTCGGGAATTTCGGTCGAAACCGGATATTCGCTGTATCTGTTGGTTTGATGCTTGTGGCCGCTGCATGTGGCGGAGGCAGCGGAGTCATTCCCACGCGCGATTCCGCGCTACCGCCGCACGTGGCGGACGCGGCTAACGGCCAGCGTTTGTTCAAGAACGAGAGTTGTTCAGCCTGTCACTCAACCGGCACGAGGCGCATAACCGGTCCCGGCCTCGCGGGGATCTACAGCACAGCAGCCACCCGGGATTCGGATCTTACCGCCGATCAATACATCCAGCAGTCGATCAGAAATCCCGGCACCTTTATCGTAGATGGATTTAACAACATCATGCCGAAGACCTACGCCCACCTGTCGCAGGATGATGTGGATGACCTGACCGCTTACCTAAAGAGTCTGGAATGAGCCGGGGGCGTGTGTCCCACACCCATGCCGATCTTTTCCGGTCATGAGAAATAACGGGTGTACGTGGGGCAAGGAACGTCTTTACGCTGTCCTGGGGCACGGTCTTACACCGGGGGATGCAGATTGTGGAAGTCGGTCGCTCGTTCGAAGGCGTGTCCGGCTTGCACCAGTAACTGTTCGGACAGGTGATGACCGACGAACTGGAGGCTAAGAGGTAAACCGTCGCCGTTCAGCCCGCATGGAAGTGAGATTGTGGGTAGTCCGGAGAAGTCCGCAGGCACTGTGAACCGAAAGAAATCCCAGGGGTCCAACTCCTGCTGGATCGTCCCGTACATATCGCCCAAAGTGACGGGGTGAGCCGAGGCGCCGGTGGATGGGCTAGCGAGAAAATCGATCCCTCGCATGGTCACCCGAAACTCCCCGACACATGCCGACCTGAGTACCTTGGCACCGGCATACTCAGCCGCGCTCAGGGATACCCCTCTCCTGAGCCACTCACGGAACCACGGACCATATTCGTCCGATCTTGATGGATATGTACTGGCGTGAGCTGCTGCTGCTTCGGACGCACAGATCGGCTCCCATGCGGCCAAGTATTCACGCAGATTAACCGGCATCGTTACCGGGACGATTTCCGCGCCCAGACTCTCCATAGTTTTCACGCTCTCGGCGATGGCGGTAGCTAGCTCCGGCTCTACATCCTCGCTAGCGTATCTCTCGTCGAAACCAATCTTGAGCCCTTTCACGCCCGCATCAAGAGATGCGGTCATATCTAAGACTGGATTTGGGAGTGTTGTGGGATCGTTAGGGTCAAGTCCGGCGATGGCCTGCAGGACGATCCCGGCATCGGCAGCGGAGCGTGTCATCGGGCCTATGTGATCAAGCGACTCGGCGAGGGCCATTACACCGTATCGACTCACGCGGCCCCATGTCGGTTTGAGGCCGACATTTCCACATGCCGCTGAAGGAAATCGTATTGAGCCGCCCGTGTCGCTGCCCAGAGTCCCAAACGCCATACCAGCTGCAGCGGCGCAGCCAGATCCGCTCGACGACGCGCCAGACCAGTAGCTCTCTTTCCATGGATTCTCCGGGATATCCAGCTTCGGGTTATAGCCGGCCATCGCTCCTTCGGTCAGGTTCAACTTACCGAGAAGAATCGCTCCAGCCTCATTGAATCGAGCGACGACCGTTGAATCGAATTCAGGCACGTTATCGGCAAATACGGCGCTACCACCCATCGTCCTAACGCCGTCTGTGGCGCACAGGTCTTTGACCGCCACTGGGATTCCATGAAGTGGGCCGCGGTAGTTGCCTGCAGCGATCTCCTCATCAGCGACCCGCGCCTGTGCACGAGCACTATCCGCCATCACCGTCGCGTACGCCTTGAGTCGACCGTCAATTCGGCCAATGCGGTCAAGTTGTGACTCGGTCAATTCGACCGATGACATCACACCATCGCGGATCCGTGGAGCAAGTTCGGTAATCGTCTTGTAGTGCAAATCATCAGCCATGGGATGCTCCTGATCGGCGTGGTCGCCTCTTTACATTGGCGGGTGCAGATTGTGGAAGTCGGTCGCCTGTTCGAAGGTGTGCCCCGCCAGAATTAGCAACTGCTCGGACAGGTGATGGCCGACGAACTGAAGGCTGAGTGGAAGGTTTTCGCTGTTCAACCCGCATGGAAGAGAGATCGTGGGTAGCCCGGCATAGTCCATCGGCGCGGTGAACCGAGATTGCCACGAATTGCGGCTCGGCGGTATGGGTCCGTACAACTCCTCGTGCGTAATCGGATACGGCGTGCGATGTGTAGATGGGCAGGCAAGGAGGTCGATTCCGCGCATTGTAAGACGAAGGTCTCCGATGCAAGCCGCTCTGAGCACGTTGGCGTCGGCGTAGTCCGCAGCCGTGTGAGCTGCACCGTTAGAGAGCCACCCACGGAACCACGGCCCGTATTCGTCTGCGCGTGAAGGGAAAGTGTCCGCGTGTGCAAAAGCGGCCTCCGACGAGCAGATAACCGGCCATGCATCCATGTATTCGCGCAGTCGTGAAGGCATTTTGACCGGTACGATCTGTGCCCCCAGTTGCTCCATCAAACGCACACTGTCGGCGATGGCACCCGCGATCTCCGGTTCAAGATCCTCCGAGGCATAACGCTCATCGAAACCAATCTTGATACCTTTAACTCCTGATCCTAGCGCGGCCGTCATATCTGGAACCGGCTGAGGAAGCGTCGTGGGGTCGTTGGCATCCAGTCCGGCAATCGTCTGCAAGACGATCCCTGCATCGGCGGCGGAGCGAGTGAGCGGTCCCACGTGATCGAGCGACTGTGCGAGGTCCATCACTCCGTACCGACTGACCAGGCCCCATGTCGGTTTCACCCCGACTGTCCCGCAAGCAGCTGCCGGGTATCGGATGGAGCCGCCGGTATCACTGCCGAGCGTGCCAAATGCGAGGCCAGCGGCGGTCGCCACACCTGATCCACTTGAAGACTGGCCAGTCCAGTGACCGTCTTTCCAGGGGTTCTCCGGGATGTCCAACTTAGGGTTGTATCCGCCCATCGCTCCCTCGGTGAGATTGAGCTTGCCAAGCATCACAGCGCCGGCATCGTTCAGTCGCTTTACAACCGTGGCGTCATATTCCGGAACGTTGTCTGCAAAGACCGCACTACCACCCATCGTCCGGACGCCTATCGTAAAGCAGAGGTCTTTTACCGCAATTGGGATGCCGTGGAGCGGACCACGGTAGTTGCCGCTGGCGATTTCGGCGTCGGCAGTACGCGCTTGGGCGCGAGCGCTGTCAGCCATCACAGTGGCATACGACTTCAAGTGGCCATCGAGTTGCTCGATTCGAGCCAGTTGCGACTCGGTAAGTTCTACCGATGACAGCTCGCCATCTCGAATTAGCGGGGCGAGTTCCGTGATGGTCTTGTAGTGAAGATCTTCGGTCATTTATTGCTCCGTGGTTGAAGTCCGACTACGCTCGGCTACTGATGGATTAGATAGGTTGAATGAGCGAACTTCTCCCTAATCCAAACCTTCTCCCGCTGGGAAGAGGAGATCTCTGGCGTCTACTCGAATCCGGCTGGTTTCTTGTCAGCCCAGGGTCGTGCGTCTTCAAACGCCTTGGAGGCCGCTAAAACTGTCTCTTCATCACCCCAGCGCCCTACGATGTGAAGCCCAATCGGAAGTCCATCGCTTGAGAACCCGGCTGGCGCGGTAGCGGCCGGATTCCCGCACATGTTGAATGGGTAAGTGAACGGCGTGAATCCCCAGAGCTTGTCGGGCACCGACTGCCCGCCGATCAGGTTCGGATGCTCACCGACCTTGAACGCCGGTGTTGCAAGCGTCGGGGTGAGCAGGAGATCGTAGCCCTCGAAGAATTCTTGTACGTAGTGGCGATAGAACTCCAATCGTGAGTAGGCGTCCCATAGCTCCTCACCGGTGACCTTCTGCCCGCCCTCGAGTCCATCCCGAAGATAGTCGGTCAGCAGCTCCCGTTGCTCGAGGAGGTGACCATTGGTTGAGAATGTGCGGCAGCGCCATATGGTCAGTAGCAGATCGAACATCGCTTCCGGGGAGTCGATCTTGAAGCCAGGCTCTTCGACGATCGCGCCCATCTCTTCAAACGACTGCGCAGCCTTCCCGACAACATCCCGTACCTCTGGATCTACTGCCACTCCGCCGAGGTCGGGCGAGTAGGCAATGCGCAGACCCTTCACGCCTCTGCCGAGAGATGCAATGTAGTCCGGCGGGTCTTCCTGAATGGTCAGGTGTTCAGCGTCCGGATGTGGTCCCGCAAGGACCTGAAGCATCGTGGCCGCATCGGTAACGTCCCGGGCCAGTGGGCCGACGTTGGAGTAGTTAAACCAGTGCCAGCTGTCGATTCCGGTCGAATAACGTGGCACCCGTCCTTGCGTCGCCTTGATACCGTAGACACCACACAGGCCAGCGGGGATGCGTATCGAGCCAGCGCCGTCGCTGCCCTGTGCCAGCGGTGTGATGCCAGCAGCTACAGACGAACCCGCTCCTCCGCTGGATGCTCCGCTGGTGCGCTCGGTGTTCCAGGGGTTCCGGCAAGCGTCGCCTAGTCGGTTCTCGTTGGTCCCGATATGACCGTATTCAGAGGTATTAGTCTTCCCGAGGATTACAGCGCCAGCGTCCTTGATACGCGTTACCGACAGCGAATCTTCATCCGCAATGCGGTCTGTGTAGATGAGCGACCCGGACGTGAATCGGACGCCCTTCATCGGCTCTAGGTCCTTGATGGAGGTCGGCACCCCATGAAGCAGCCCCAGATCGTCGCCGTCCATGACCGCCTGCTCGGCAGCACGAGCGGTCTCTAGTGCCTCTTCTGGAATGACGGCTAGATACGCATTTAGCTGATCGTTGAATTTACCGATCCGGTCCAACGCCGTTTGTGTGATCTCTACGGGCGATATCTCCCGATTTGCGATCATCTCCCGCAATTGGTGCGCGGGCGTCCAGGCAAGTTCTGTGTTGGCGTCAGGCATGGCTCTCTTTTCCAATTAATGGCACTGGTTGGCCGCGCCATTATGCCGCGCGCGGAGGCTCAGTGGAGAGTCAGTCTATAAGCGGTCAATATTTTCGGGATTACGCATACCCACCAGCGGTGGCGGCAGATTTCGGCGCATACGCCGTGCGCAGGTCCGCTTCCTGGAAAATCAACGGCTTCTCGCCACGGGCATAGTCGTACAGCGCAGCTTTGAAGATGCCCTCCATCGCCTGCACGCCACCGATGCCGATAGCGAAGACAACCACACCAATCGGAATCCCGATAATCGGAGTTATCGCGCTGAAGATCGCCGTAATAAGGCCAACCACCAGCATCACGCCGATGTAGATGATCCCGAATCCGAAGTTAGCAGTTAGCTGCCCGCCCCACGTGGCCGTGAAAAGGCTGCTTGAGCGTTTCATGGCCGTAATAGGACCGACTCCCTCTGTGACGAGGATCGGGATGACGAAGAACGTGATCATCGCCCACCCGGACGACAGAAGGCTCGTGCCGATCGAACCCATCATGTTTCCGCGTGACCGGCTCCGCAGGTACATCAAGATCAACCCCACGACAGCGGCGATGATTGACCAACCGAGGATTGTGTGGACGTGCTTTGCCGCGTGTGACAGGCCTGAACCAACGTTCGGGTCGCCTCCACGAAGACGTTCCTGGGCGGCGGATATGAGCGCGGCGTTGAAGAAAATAACAATGAAATACGCAGCGAAAAATGTCGTCCCCGCCAGGATTATGTCCACGGGAACGATGGTGCTTTCTTGCAGACCGGTATTCGGGTTGATCACTGATGGCTCGTTCAGGTGGTCGATCGTGCCAGTCGCGCTAGCGATGGCAAAAAACACTCCGAGCAGGATCAGCACGCCGACGCCACCCATGATCGGGAAAAGGATCAGCTCCTTGTCCTTCATCAGGACGCTCCAGCTGACTTTTATAAGTCCAAATGTGTGACTGATTGTTCTGAACATAGGTGCATTATACCGAGGAAGGGTGGTACTTCGATTAGGGGTTCCATAGGATTCCCAATGATTAGGTTGAGGTTTGCGGACGGCGACCGGCTCGGCCCATGGGAGATGGTTCGAGCGCCAGATCTTCTGGTGCGCACCCAGTAAAAGTGCGCTGGAACACAGCGAAATAATGGTTGGTGAATTGAAATCTGAGGGAGTCAAAGGATGAGCAACGGTCGGGTGAAGGTTGGTTTCATCGGTGCGGGAACGATCTCGCAGCTGCACGAACTCGGGTATCACGACAATGAAACGGGCGAGCTGTATGCAATCGCGGACTCCGCGCCCGGAGTCGCCCAATCACGTAAGGAACAGTGGGGCGCACAGAAGGCATATATCGACTACAAAGATCTTCTGGCCGATCCGTCGGTCGATGCGGTCGAGATATTGCTGCCCCACCATCTCCATCTCCCGATCACACTTGAGGCCCTTTCGGCGGGCAAACATGTTTCGCTCCAGAAGCCTATGGCGATCTCGATGGATGAGGGACGGCAGATAGCGGCAGCAGCGGCAGGAAGCGACAAGATATTTCGGGTGGTGGAGAACTACCGCACATACGAGCCGTATATGCGGGCCAAGGCGATGATCGAGGCCGGCGATATCGGCGATCTCATCACCATCCGCGTAATGATGGTTAGAGGAAAGGGAAAAGGCGGGATCGATACTCCTCCATCGGCTCAGGCCTGGCGGGACGACCTAGCGCTCGGAGGTCCGGCGCAGTCGATATTGGACTACGGCTATCACGTCACATCGATCGTCAGTTATTTCATGGGGGAGATCGAAAAAGTGAACGCTATGTCGGACCTGGACGGACCTGAAGGGTTTACCGGCATCCCGGCAGTTATTTCCTGGCGGCACACAGGCGGCCAGTACGGCAACTGGAATATGGTCGCGGCTCCGAACATGATGGTCCGCACGAAGTACTACCCGCTCGATGAATGGATCGAGATCACGGGTAGCCGGGGAATCATCTGGATCAATCAGTGCACGGGAGATCTGCTCGGGAAGCCGCCGGTAGAAATGTACAGAGACGGCGAAATGCGCTCTTACAGTGACATGGAAACGAACTGGGGAGACAGCTTCCGTGTCGCAGCACATAACTTCACGGATGCGATAGTGAACGGCAGGCAACCCGACATGGACGGTGAAGAAGCAGTACACGCCCTCGCCTTCGCCCTAGGAGCCATCAAAAGCGCATCAGAAGGCCGAGACGTGAAGCTGGCCGAACTTTAGGGTATATCGAAGAGCGATCTGAGGAATATCCAACTGTTATGCGCGCTCCACAATCCGTCTAAAGGTGATCGAATCATCAGGACACCCGTTCCTAAAACACAGCCTCATTGACCTTGAGCGCCTTTAGCTCTGCCGCTGAGTAGCCGGCTTCCTGGAGGATTTCGTCTGTGTGCTCGCCGAAGGCTGGGGCACCGCGGGTTATCTCCAGAGGGGACTCACTCATTGTGGATAGCGGGCCCGGACCGCGAGTATTCCCGGCGACGGCGTGTGTCGTCTCCACGATCATACCGTTGGCGAGCGCTTGCTCGTCATAGACCATTTCTTCAATGAACCTCATTGGACCGCATGGCACGCCAGCATCGTTCAGTATTGTCATCCACTCGGCGGTGGTTTTTCCCGAAAATATCTTCCGATAGACCAAGATAAGGTCCTCGGCAAACTTGATCGATTCCGGCGACTCACGATCGTAGCCCGGTTCAAACCTGATGTCATGTACACCCAGCGCATTGGCCATCTTCTGGCGTAGCGGATTGCTCAGGCAGCCGATCGAGATCACCCAGTCGCTCGTCTCATACGGCTGGTAATAAGCGGCGAACTCTGGATTATGGCGTTGGTCGCGATAAGCCGAATATATGTCGCTGAAGTCGACCCCGGCTTCTTTGAGAAGTGGCAGATCCTCGTCTCGCCAGGCTTGACGTGGCGTTGGGTAGTTATCCAGTTGCGTCAGAGCGCTCTGCTGCATCCTCAACGAGTTCTGTAAAAGGGAGTTCTCGATCTTCTGACCTTTACCGGTCCGCTCCCGGTAATAGAGCGCGGCCGACACTGACATCATGATGGCGTAGCCCGCCGCCATGTCAGATACGGGAGACACGTTTACGGACCGTGGCAGTCCGTCCACATCGTGACCTTCGGATGTCATCATCCCAGTCATCGCTTGCACGATAACGTCGTAACCAGGAAGTTCCCGATTTGGCCCCATCCGGCCGTATGCTGTGACCTCGCAGTAGATAATCCTCGGGTTGATCGCTGATAGGGTTTCGTAATCGATCCCGAGCTTGGCTGGAACATCTGGGCGGTGGTTGAGCACGATGACATCAGCGTCTTCAACCAACTTGTGAACAACGCCTTTACCAGCGGGTTTAGTCAGATCGACTCTAATGCTTCGTTTGCCCCGGTTTACTGCGATAAATCCCCGACTCTCATTGGGTCCTCCCGCCTGTCCGGGCGATGTTGAACGCCACGGGTCGCCCCAAGGCGGCTCGATCTTGATGACATCTGCGCCGAAATCGGCCAGAAACATCCCGCCGACGGGACCGGCGATGATCTCCGTGAACTCGAGAACGCGCACGCCCTCCAGGGGACCGGCCATCTACTGAACCTCCTAGTGGTCTCGTGAGACTGGATTAACGATTCCTGACACAGCGCCGGACTCTATCAGGGTTTCGATCTCGCCACTGCTGTATCCAATCTCACACAGCACGTCATAGGTGTGTTCGCCAAGCATGGGAGACGAAGTATCGGCAGAGGTTGGAGAATCCGACATCTTGAAGATAGGACCCGCCGTGCGAACAGTGCCAGCAATCGGATGCTCATGCTCCACGATCATCCCGTTTGCGATCGCCTGCTCGTCGAACACCATTTCTTCTACGAATTTGAGCGGCGTCACAGGTACCCCAGCAGCTTCGAGCAGCTCTACCCAGTACGAGGCAGGTTGCTCCAGAAACATTCCTTCCGCCTTCAGGACGATCTGACGTGCCGATTCCATCCCCTCTTCACTCTCTTGGTCATATCCGGGTTCAAAGCGAGGGTCGGCCAGACCCATTGCATCCGACATTTTCCTGCGCAGCGGCTCACTCAGGCAGCCGACGGCGATGATCCAGTCCTTCGTCTGGAAGGTTCTGTAATAAGGCCGATAGCCTGGCGATCGGTCGTCCTGCTGGTACAACGCATTCACATCCGGGTACGGTAATCCGGCCTCACGGACGGCCGGAAGATCTTCAATAACCATACGTGACTGGGCAGATGGGCTGGACGAGACGTAGGTCAACGGCAAAGTCTGGATATAGAGCGCGTTAGATAACAGTGAGGTCTCGATCTTCTGTCCTCGACCGGTCCGCTCACGATGAAATAGAGCTGCCAGAACGCCCTGACAAACGGCGTACCCGGCCGCAAAGTCGATGGGTGGAGTACCTCGAATGACGCGAGGAACGCCTTCGTCAATCATCCCGTTGGTCGCCATAAGTCCGGTACGCGCCTGCATGATGATGTCATACCCAGGCTTGGCACTCTCTGGCCCTGAACGTCCAAACGCCGTTATCTCACAGAACACGAGGTCGGGCTTGATGGCCGACAGCGTGTCATAGTCGATTCTGAGCTTTGCCGGCACGTCAGGTCTATGGTTCATGATCACCACGTCCGCCTGGCTGACAAGACGATGTACCACCTTCACGCCTTCCGGCTTCGTGAGATCGAGGCGGATGCTGCGTTTGCCGCGGTTAACGGCTATGAAGCCGCGACTCTCTTTGGCATCTACAGGCCCGACTCGCGTCGGGGAGCCGCGCCACGGGTCGCCCCAGGGCGGCTCGACTTTGATTACTTCGGCACCGAGATCCGAGAGCAGTACCCCACTCACGGGCCCGGCAATAATCTCCGAGAATTCAACGACTTTGATGCCGTCAAGCGGACCGGTCATCTATCACCTGCTTTCGTCCTCAACAAACGCGGGACGGGCGCAGTGTACGCCCAGAGTGATATCAGGTCTGGCCTCCGGTCTCTCCTATCCCGTTTTCGCTGACCCACCTTTGTGAAATGCCTCGATTTCAACCTCAGAATAGCCGGCTTCCGAAAGGACTTCACGGGTGTGCTCACCCCTGGACGGTGATATCCGCACAGGCTCAGGTTGCGTCTTCGACCACTTCGATAGGGGGCCTGCGTAACGAACCCTGCCACCGACCGGGTGTTGCTGCTCTATGATCATTCCTGTCGCATGTGACTGAGGGTGATCGATCATCTCCTCGATGTACAAAAGCGGCGCTGCGGGAACCCCGGCCGCATTGAAGATGCGAAGCCACTCCTCGGCCGTTTTCTCTTTGATCATTCCCTCAACCTTACGGGCAAGGGTGAACGCGAACTCGATTGATTCCTCGGTGGTCGGGTCGTAACCCTCATCGAACCTAATATCCGTTACGCCAAGGCAGTCCGCCGCCCTCTTCCGGAGCGGCTCGCTCAAACAGCCCAGAGTGATCACCTGGTCCGCCGTCTGGTAAGAGCGATAGTAGATAAACGCTCCGAATGGCGTCGGACGGCGCTCACGATATATGGCGTCTATCTCTCTGTAAGTGAGCCCGGCCTCCCTGAGCAGGGGCAACTCGTTCTGAACAAAGTCAAACGTCGGGGAGGGCGCGTTTTCGACCTGGGTCAATGACAGGCCCTGGATGGTCAGTGCATTCGCGAATAATGAGGTCTCAATCTTCTGGCCCTCACCGGTTCTTTCTCGATGAAATAGAGCGGCACAGACCGACTGGACAACCGAGTATCCGGTTGCGTAATCGACCATCGGCATAACGCTGAGGTAACGCGGCACGCCCTCGTTCAGCTTTTGATCGCCGTACTGATACCCGTCCATGTTGCCTTCA
>Ga0114999_10005920_pt1 | contig 14271 bp, 18 predicted proteins | sample ArcticOcean_MG_C_3_FD_89820 | JGI IMG/M metagenome (GOLD analysis project Ga0114999, IMG submission 89820) | Marine microbial communities from western Arctic Ocean - ArcticOcean_MG_CB8_126 | ecosystem: Environmental > Aquatic > Marine > Oceanic | place: Arctic Ocean: Canada Basin | collected...
CCTGAATATGTCCGATACCATCGCCCTACGCTCAGGGGCCTCAAGGTCGGCGGGCAACAGGCCCCGGCCTCTCCCGGCGTAGGCCAGATGGTAAATACACAGGCGCGGCACGCCCTCCTTTTCATCGCATTTCCACTGTTCGATTGACCTGCCTCACGGCACGGTGCTACCCTCGTTCCATCCACCGGAGGTACCCCATGTCAAAGCTTCGCGTCGGGCTAATCGGCGCCAATGTCGGCTACGGCTGGTCCCCAATCGCTCATCTGCCCGCGCTCGCGGAGCTACCCGAGTTTGAGCTGGCTGCGGTCTGTACTGCCCACGAAGAAACGGCCCGCGAATCGGCGGAAAAATACGGTGCGAGGCTAGCGTTCCACGACCACCGCGAAATGCTGGCGCGGGACGACATCGACATCATTGGGATCGTCGTACGCGTCCCCAACCACCACCAGCTAACCATGGACGTCCTCGAGGCCGGTAAACACGTCTACACGGAGTGGCCCCTCGGTGCAAACCTGCACGAGGCAGAGGAGATGGCGGCTCTGGCCCGCACAAAAGGCGTGCATACCATGGCGGGATTGCAGAGCAGGTGCTGGCCCGACATCCTCCGGCTCAAGGAGCTTGTGGACGAGGGCTATCTGGGCGACGTATTGGCGGTCAACCTGTCCGCCTTTTTTTCAGGCATTCTCTCTCGCACCTCTGCCCGCACGTGGCAAAAAGACGTGGAGTTGGGCGCGACATCCATGACAATCGGATTTGGCCATGTGATTGACGCCCTGTGCATGATCTTCGGGGAGTTCAGCGAGGTTGCTTCGGTGGTTCGAACCCAGGTGCCACAATGGCATGAGACCGACACAGGACGCACTGTTGACGTGACCTCGCCGGACAACATTTTGGTCAGTGGCACGCTCACCAGCGGAGCGGTCGTCTCTGCCCACTTCGGGACCATACCCTGGCACAACCGCCCGTACCGGCTACAGGCATACGGTCGCGAAGGAACCCTGGTCATCGACAGCAACGAAACCGCAACCCAGTCTACGACGCGTATCTACGGGGGCAAGTCAGATGACGCTGGGCTGACAGAGATCGCAGTGCCCGAGCGCCTGACCTGGGTGCCTGAGTCGGTGCCGCAAGGGCCGCCATTTAACGTCGCGCAGATGTGGCGTCGTTTCGGGGAGGCTATTCGCTCGGGCGAACGCGCAGAGCCAGACTTTGACACCGCAGTGGTTCGCCACCGGTTGCTGGACGCCATCCAACGCGCCTCTGACACCGGCCAACACCAGACCCTCTAAAGATCTGAATCCGCCGAGTGTTCGCTAGAGTGCTATAGCAGCGATAGCAAATGTCATCCGTTGATCCTCAAGCGGACACACACAGTTGGCGCTGGCTTTCGATGTCCCTACGCGATCAATCGCCGCAATGGCCACCCGACACAGCGAAACAGAAAGGCCTCCGGCCTCGTCGACGGCGATTCGGTCGCCGACCTTCAGCCCTCGTGGACAGACCCCGGCCGAGGCCACGATGTCTAGGTCAAAAGGCGTGTCCAGGGCTGAACTAATTCGAGCGCCCCGCGCCGGTATCACCTTCGCGACCTTGGTTATTGGGCCAGCCAAACGCCGCCATAGACCAGCGGGGCGACGGCCACTGCCCCAATCAGCAGGGCCACATCGATCTTGCGGTGCGTCAGAAAATAGCGGTTCATGGCTGCCTCCCTCGTTGTGGGCAGCCGGGAATTGCGCGAGGGCGCGGGCTGCCACAATGCGTGGCCGCATTGTAGCGCCGGAGCCATGAAACAGGCATAAAAACGAGCGGCGTCCCCGTGACGATGGCGTGACGATCGTGCCGCGCGACCTACGGCCAGGGAGCCACCCAATATGTGCGACTAGGGCCCAGCCAGGAGTCGACGACATCGAATGTCTCCGAATCTAGGACGGCGAATCGGGTGGTAGTCTCTTCCAATAGCCTGGTCGCCAGCACGACCGGTGCACCTTCCAAGTCTCGGGCCAGCTGGACCCGCCACTCGGCGAGAGTTGCGACACTAGCAAGACTCTCGGCGTCGAGAACCTCCAGTGTCGTGTTGGAGCCATATCTGCTATCGAGCAGCAGGCGCTTTCCGTCTGGCATGATTCTGATCTCGCCCGCCTCAGAGTCGCGGCTCGCGATCTCCTGGCCAGTCTCGACATCAATCACACTCAGCCCCCGGGACCTAGGCCTCGCCCCTTCCAAGGCGCTCGTTTCGTGAGTCAAGACGTATAGCCGTGTGCCATCGGGAGACAGCGTAGCGACCCTGGTAGCACCCTCGTCCCATCCCTTGCCTCGACTGCCTCGACGACGCCAGCGGTGGTGTCCAGAAGCCTCTCCATCCATGAACGCGCCACCCAAATATCGGCCCCAAGCACCACATGGGCGTCGAGGTCAATCGTCGTAATCCGTTCATGGGCGGCGTGGACTATATGGAGACTATGCCGGTCCTGGGACAGGACGACCGCCGGCTGCCAGCTCTTATGCTCCCTGAACTGCAACTGCTGTTGGCAGTTTTTGATGCACCAGCGACCGCTAACCAGGTCCTGGAACTCCCGCTCCCAGTTGACCTGGAGGGTTGCCGCATCGAGCAAAAGCAGCTGCGGCAGACTGGACTTCGAAACTTGGATAACCGGCCCTTCGGCCGCGCCGTAGACAATCAGCTCGGAGCGATCCTCGGCATACTCCAGCAGTGACGGCTTGAACGGAAGGCTCTTCTGAATGACCAAGTCCTCTGTTGCAGAATCGAAAACCATGAGCGTGTTGATTTGCTGCTGGCCGTCATCGGTACGCTGCAAGTAGGTCAGAGCGAGTCGAGTCGAGTCTGGGCTGTATTCGAACAGTACCGCTCGGCCATCCGTCGGCAGCCGCGCGGTCACCTCAGTCCATGCCTCCAGATCGATCAGGTGAAGCACGGCCTCACTGGTCGCTACGGCACCGCTACCTCCGCCGTAGTCCCAGGACACAGGCTCTCCCGTGGCCTCGAATGACGCAAACTTGCGACCGTCTAGAGAAAATGCGTTGTACCAGGCGAACCCCGGTTTTCCGCCAGCGGTTATCGGTGCGCGGCCGGGCAGATCCCGGCCCGTCAATTGATCGATTAGACGGGCCTCGTATTGGCCTTTGTCCTCGTTCCAGCCCAGCATGGGTATGCTGACGACGGCATCGACGGGCTGCGTCGTTGCTACTCCTTCATCCACCCTCTCCACGAGGGTCACAAAGGTCAGGCTGGCGTCTCCGACGGAGCCGGTGATCTCCCAGCAACCCTCGGCTGGGAAGCTGATGCCCACTGGTTGAACTCCACTTCCGCCATAGTTGCCTGAGATCCTCGCTCGCACCCTCGGGGTGCCAGGATCCAACGGTCGACTATCTATTTCCAGCTCGCCGGGGACCCCTCGCCACCACTCAAAACCCATCACCAACCGGCCTTCATCAAGAATCTGACCGGGACCGTCTGGAACGAATCTCACCGTGCCTTCATCCCATAAACGCGTCCACAGTTCGCCGTTTCCATGATGTCCGGGCTGCGGAGACTCAAGCGGCGGCGTACTACCGTTGGCGAGGGTTACTGGACACGGCATCTCGGGGATGTCTGCGTATGCAACTCGGATGGCCGTCGGATCAGGAGAGGCCTCTCTGGACGTCACTGCGGGCGGTGTCAGCGTAGGCGGGGTATCGGTGGGTGAGGCCTGGATCGCAGGCATTGTCGTTGGGCCAGGGTCAAGCGGCGCAGTCTCGGAGCAACCGATCAGCAGCGTCACCAACAGCAGTCCCATAAGTCTCAAAATGCGTGGGATCATCGGGCGCCTCCGTAATCACCGCCAGGGAGCGGACCGGTGGCCGAACAAGGCACGCATTATACACAACTGCAAGTCTTGGGCATCTGAACGCGGCCATTGCCCTGTGTCAGCCTCAGGAGCGCGGCGACAAAGGACCTGGGATCGTCTGGGGACCGTCCCATGATGGAAGGCCCTTAGGAGCGCGACGAGACCCAGACCATGTCCATGCTGTCTTCGTCGAAAGGTGTGTGATCGAAGTCACCGTACAGGTCGTCCACGGTGTACCCGCAGGTGGTGAGCAGATGCTGTAGCTCCCAGCGGTGGGTGTAGCGAAGCTGGAAATCACGATAATAGCGTTTCTCGACAGTCCCCGCTTCGTCAAGCTCCTCCACGATGATTCTCGCATCGATGATCTGGGCGTGGTTGTCGTAAGCGCTCTGGTGCCATAACACCAGTCTTTTACCTGTCTCAGCGTCGACTACGTCTCGAAGGTGATAGGAGGTGTCGCCCGCCTGAACCAGCATGTCGAGGTCCGGCACAAACACATCGAAGATCAGCTTTCCTCCAGGCGCTAGATGGGAGGAGATGCTGGACAGAGCGCTCATCTGGTCCTCGACGGTCATCAAGGCGAGAAATCCTCTGAAGGGGATTATTATCAGGTGAAACTGCTGCCCCCCGAGGCTGAGTTCTCGCATGTCACCCTCGACCAGCCGGGGCCTGGAACCCTCGGACAGCGCCGCGGCCTTGCGACGGGCAATGTCCAACATGGCTGTGGCCGACTCTACCCCTGTGATATCGACCCCTGCAGCGGCGATAGGAATGGTGACGCGACCGGTGCCACAACCTAGTTCCAACACGGGGCCGCCAGCGGCGAGTGCTTCTTCCACATAGAAGGGGATGTCGTCTAGAACGTAGGAATATATCGAGTCGTATACGTCGGCCCAGGCGTCGTAGATAGAGGTCACCAGGATTTACTCTCGCCCCATCCGCTCGAGGCAAGCCCTGACCTTTTCCTCGAGGGTCATGGACTCTCCGTCTGGCAGAGCGGCGATTGCTACCATCGCCTCTGGCACCGAATAGCCCAGGGAGGTCAGGGCATCGACAAGGTCCCGATCCCCGTTGGCCTGAGGATCGGCTGAAGCCATCTCCGGCCAGTCCAGCTTGCCCTTCAGTTCCAGGATGATGCGGTTAGCCGTCTTGGTCCCGACACCGGCTACAACCTTGAACGCTGCAGGGTCACCCGCCGATACGGCCAGAGTGAGAGTGTCCGTGCTCATAGTAGACAATATGGAAATAGCGACCTTGGGTCCGACCCCATTGACCGTGATCAGCGTCTCAAACGCCGTCCTCGCCTCCTGAGTCGTGAACCCAAACAGCGTGATGCTGTCGTCGCGGACCTGTAGCATGGTGAAGAGGCGAACGGTCTCGCCCACGGCACCCAGAGCCCCGGGGTCGGGGACGCTGGCCCTCATGGTAACGCCGCCGCCTATGGTGATGTCCGCCCAGTTAGGTCCTGTACCGGCCAGTCTTCCCTCTATGCCTGTGATCAATGTGCCACTTTACTCCCGCATGTCCAGCGACGAAACCTGGCTGGCGGTGATGTGACAGATGGCAATGGCGAGGGCATCGGCTGCGTCTGAGGAGGTGGGCGTCTCGTCGAGATCCAACAGTATCCTGACCATTTCCTGTACCTGCTCTTTGGAACTGCCGCCGTGGTCGGTCACGGCCTGCTTGATCTGACTAGGCGCATAGCCAACAACGTCCAGAGAGAACTTGGCCGCAACCAACATCGCCACAGCCTGGGCGTGGCCGATGGCCATGGCAGCCTTGATGTTGCGTCCCGCAAATGGCTCTTCAATGGCCACCTGGCTCGGTTTCCACTCCTGGATGATGCCGGTGAGGCCATCGTACAGGAAGGCAAGCCGCTTCGAAATGTGGTCGCCCCTTTTGGGGCTAATCACTCCGGTATATACCAGATCAAAGTCGGAGCCACTGGGAGTGACGATACCGACGCCCATTTTGTATGTCCCGGGGTCAATACCCAGCACCCGCAAGAGGTCCTCCTAGGACAGTGCCCGTGGCTGGAGGACTCGAGGCTGATTCGGGATCCAGGGCAAAGCCTCAAGTACCTAGCCATTCTCTACTCTGCGTTGGCGTACTCTGCCAATGCCTCGTCGGGGAAATCGGCGTTGGAGAAGACCTTCTGGATGTCGTCCAGTTCTTCTAGCTGGTCCAGGAGACGAAGGGTCTGCATCGCCGTCTTCTCGTCCAACTCGATGGTGTTCTTGGGCACCATCGCAAGCTCAGAAGACTCGATTTCCGCGCCAGACTCGGCGAGCGTTCGCCGGATCTCTTCCATATCTGACGGGGCAGAGTAGGCGTGGAGCGTTGTATCGACAGTTTCAATATCATCCGCGCCGGCGTCAATGGCCACCATAGTCAGATCATCGGCCTGGTCCTCATCGGCGCTAACAACCACTACGCCCTTCTGCTCAAATTGCCAGGACACCGCACCTGCCTCGGCCATGCTGCCGCCGATTTTGGTAAACGTGGAGCGGACCTCTGAGACGGTCCTGTTCTTGTTGTCAGTGAGCGCCTGAAGCAGGATGGCTGTGCCCCCCGGGCCGTAGCCCTCGTAGGTCAACTCTTCCATCTGGACTGCACTTCCGTCTGTGCCGTCACCACGCTTGATGGCGCGCTCGATGTTGGCGGACGGCATGTTGCTGTCCTTGGCCCTCTGCACCGCCAGCCGCAGGCGAAAGTTCATGTCGGGGTCGCCGCCGCCCTGCCGAGCAGCGATGATGATCTCCTTCGATAACTTGGTGAATACTACGGCGCGACGCGCATCAACAATCGCCTTGCCATGTTTTATGGTCGACCATTTAGAGTGACCGGACATCTAATGTCTCCTAAGAATTTTTCAGGATAGTCACTTCAAGGAACAAAGCGACGAGTCCGAGGAGAGGACCTGATGATCCCTCCAAAGGGGATTGTACCCCCGATTCTAGCATGGGGCATATGGGCGGTCAAAAAGGGCTCAGAGGCCCTCGGGGAGGCGCACGACCATGTTGTTGCGATCCAGATCGGTGTCGACGGAGAGGATCACATCTGCGAGGGAGGGCACCAGCGTTTCCCGTTTGCCGTCGCGGACTACATAGACATCGTTTGCGCCCGTAAAGATGACCTCGACGATATCTCCAAGACGTGAACCTGCCTCATCATGAACTTCCATGCCGATGAGCTGGTAGTGGTAGTAGGAGCCAGGAGGCAGAGGTTCAATTTCTTCGGGAAGCACGGTCAATTTCACACCACGCATCTTCTCGGCGTGTGTTCGGTCGACAACGATGTCGAATTTGATGACCAGAGCAGATCCCGCCTCACGTGATGACATGATCCGGGCTGGTCGACCATCGAAATGGACGGTGCGACCTGTCGCGAATCGATCGGGATAGTCGGAGAGGGAGCGCACTTTAACGTGGCCGCCGAGTCCCCAGGCACCCGTGACGGTACCCACAAGAATTGGCTCGGATGCGCCCGGGAGATTGTCGGCTGGAGTCTCTGGCACAGGGCTAGGGGATGCGGTCAGAGGGCGCTAAACTATATCTAGAGTGGCGCGGGCGCCCTGCTTGACAGCCGCGACTCGGAGGAGAACACGTATGGACTCGGCCACCCTGCCCTGGCGGCCGATCACCTTGCCCTTATCGTCGGGCGCTACCTCAAGGCGGAGGATAATGCGACCATCTTCCTCCTCCTCCTCTGTGACCTTGACCTCGTCAGGGTAGGAGGCGATCTCCTTGGCAATGAACTCAACGAGTTCCTTCATTAACCGGCAGCCTCTTCAGCCTTCGCCTGGTTCTCAAGCCTCGTGAGCATTCGGGCTACAGCTTCAGTCGGCTGCGCGCCCTTAACCATCCACGCACGAGCCTTCTCTTCGTCCAGCGTGACGGTGGGCGGGTCGGTCATCGGATCGTAGTGGCCAATCTGCTCGACGAACGCGCCATCGCGTGCCGCTCTAGAGTCAGCTACCACGATGCGGTAGCTGGGATGCTTTTTGGCGCCAACGCGCCTGAGTCGAATTTTCAACATTTAAAATGCACTTCTTCCCATTGCAGTTTCGTATCGCGGAACGTTTCCGTTAAGAATTCTAGTGCCCAACGTGGCAGACTGTCAATTATACACCCCGTCGCGGTCAACCAGTTTCACGATGCCGACGCCATCTCAGCAGTCCACCGGGGCCGGATTGTAACAATCCACAATACTAAGGTACTACGATACCCCACCTCTCGGTCCGGTGCGAGAGCGTTTCCCTCGCGGACCCAAAGCATGAAACAGCACAAGTCTATGATAGAGAGAGGTTCTCCAATCTCCGTCGCCGTGGTACAATAATCAGGTTCTACACTGGCACAAATATGACCGAGCGCGGTGGCGTCCAAGGCCCACACCGGTCTCCTGAGGGAAGTATCAAATGAGGGTAGTATTCCTTGAAGATGTTGCAGGCGTCGCCCACGGAGGGGACGTCAAGGAAGTTAAGAACGGTTTCGCACGAAACTACCTGATTCCGCAAGCGCTTGCTACCCCAGCAACGAACGAGGCGCTCCAGCGTACCCGGCGCCTCGGCAAAGAGGCCGAGACCAAGAGGCTCAAGACTCTAGCGGACATGAAAGAGCTGAGCGCGGAACTAAATGGCTCCCAGGTCGTGGTGGAGATGAGGGCAGGCGCAAGTGGACGCCTATACGGCTCGGTGACCAACATGATTGTCGCCGACGAGGTCGCGAAGCTCACAGACCGCGAAATTGACCGGCGCACGGTTCAGATACCTGATTCCATCCGCCAGGTGGGCGTCTACCCGATACGAATCAAGCTACACCCCGATGTCGAGACCGACATCTCGGTGCTGGTGCATCCCTCTGGCACCGATCCCGCTGAATTCCTCGCAAGCCTTAGTGAAGAGGCAGAAGCCGACGCGGAGTCCACCGACGACGGCTCCGAGACCGACACTGCTGAGGCCACAGCCGACGTTGCGCCCGAATCGGAAGTCGAAGAGGCAGCCGCCGATGAGACAGCCGATGAGCCAGCCGACGACACGGCCGACGTGGAAGATGACGCCGACGCCACAGAGGATGCCGAGGAAGATGCACCCGAGTCTGAGGAGCAGGGCGACAGCGCCTAGCCCCCCGACGAACCAGGCCGCATTTTGACTCCCGTAGACGAAAACGGAACCAGCCCTCCGGGCTGGTTCCGTTTTCAGATTCCTCAAGACGGGGATATCGGGCCACGCATTCATTACCCAGGTTCAGCATTTTTCGCACCAGGTCGAACCACAGGCACAGGACACGGGCACCTAACCCAACGGGGTTCAACTGAGGGCCAATTCCTGTCACGGGGTTCACCTTTCCACCCCCGAACAAATCCGGTAAGATGGCCGAAAGCAGTATTCACGCAGCCCCATTAGGAAAGGCCTCAGTTGTACGCTGAACGACTTTTACCCCATGATCCAGAGGCCGAGGAAGCCGTTGTAGGCTCCGTCCTCATAGACGGCGAGTCCATCTCGAAGGTGACCGCGTTCTTGAAGCCGGACGACTTCTACGTCGAAAAGGCCAGGTTGACCTACGACGCCTGCGTCGCGCTGGCCCAGCGTGGCGAGCCGATAAACCAGGTGTCCGTAGGCAACGAGCTTTCCGTCCGGGACAGCCTGGAGCGGATCGGTGGGACCTCCTACCTTGGCCACCTCGTGAGCACCGTGCCTACCTCTGTCCACATTGAGCATTACGGGCGTATCGTTCAGCGTACCGCGACGATGAGACAACTTATTGGAGTGGCCGGCGACATCGCCGCCATCGGCTATGAGGCCGACCCCGATGTCGACACATCCCTGGGACGCGCCGAAGACCTGCTGTTCCGAGTCCGATCCGGCCGGGGAACAAGGGACTTTGTCCACATCCGTGAAGTGCTCGACACCTACATGGAAGGCACCGCGTCCCTCAACATGGACCAGGGCGAACACCTCGCCCCCATACCCACCGGTTTCTCCCAGCTGGACGAACTGCTAGGGAATGGGATGCAGCGGTCCGACATGATCGTGCTGGCCGCAAGACCAAGCCTGGGAAAGAGCAGCTTAGCCTTCAACATCGCACGCCACGCGGCAGAGCAGGGCTCGAGTGTCGGCATCTTCAGCCTTGAAATGTCCGCAGAACAGATTGCCATTCGCCTGCTCTCGGGAGAGTCCAACGTCGATAGCCACCGGCTCCGTCTGGGACTCGTAAGCGACGCCGAGGAGAGGCGGGTGCTCGACACCATTGGCCTGCTCTCAGAGTTACCCCTCTACATCGACGACACGCCAATACAGGGGATCGTCGAGATGCGGGGCAAGGCGCGGCGCCTCCAGACCGAAAAAGGCCTGGACCTCATAATCGTCGATTACCTGCAGCTTTTGGCTAGCAGCAGCCGGGTCGAGAACAGGGCCCAGGAGATGGGCGAGTTCTCTCGCTCCATCAAGGGCATCGCTCGAGACCTGGATATCCCGGTGTTGGCCTGCTCCCAGCTCAGCAGGGCACCGGAACAGCGACCGAATCACCGACCGATCCTCTCCGATCTAAGAGAGTCAGGAAGCATCGAGCAAGACGCCGATGTAGTCGCGTTCCTCTATCGCGAGGACAAGTACACGTCGCCCGAAGAGTGGGACCTTAAGAACCCCACAGAGCCCTATCCGAAGAACATGGCCGAACTGATCATATCCAAACACCGGAACGGCCAAACCGGCATGATTCCTCTCTATTTCCGAGAGGAGCTGGTCCGCTTCGAAAGCCTGGATCGGTCGGTCACATCGAGGGAATTCGCCTAGATGGGTTTTGCCGGGTTCCCACCAAAGGTGCGTTTCACCCCAGTGCCTAATCCGGTATTCGGCCCCCTATTGGAGCAGATCGATGACGCGGCGGAGTTGAAGTGTCTTCTCCGGGTCATCTGGCTCCTCCAGCAACAACGTGGCCATCCGCGGTTTGTCTCCCACGACGAAATCCTGGAAGACCAGGTACTGGCTAGGAGCATCGCGCGCGACCTTAGTGACCCCATCTCGGAGATAGAACAGGCCCTCGGCAAGGCGGTACGCCGTGGCACACTTGCCACCGGGACCAAAGGGGCAGGCGCCAGGCGGCGTCGCCTCTACACGTTAAACACCCCGGCAGACCGCAAGGCGTTGGCCGAAGCCGCTGGGGCTAGCAATCCTCTGGAAGTCGAAGAGCCAGGCCCCCCGGCGGAGCCGGTGGAGCGTCCGAACATATTCGCACTCTACGAAGACAACGTGGGGATGCTGAGCCCAATGATCGCGGACGAGCTGAGAGAGGCCGAGCAGAGCTACCCCGTAGGCTGGATCGAAGACGCCTTCCGGGAAGCGGTTGGGAATAACAAACGTAGCTGGCGGTACATCGCCGCCATACTGGACCGGTGGGAGCGAGAGGGCAAGAACGATGCAGGATCTGGGCGGAATACTGCGAAAACTGGGTACCAGGAATACTTCCGGCGATAGGCCACCCGATGACCCCCTTGACGGGCCCGAGCCCTGTCCGAGATGTGGGGGCCGTGGCTGGCTAACTGCTGACGTACCGGTAGGCCACCCTGACTTCGGGCAAGTGATCACTTGCGAGTGCCAGCAGCGTGACATGCAGGCGGACGAGCACGACCGGCTGCTGCGGTATAGCAACCTGGGCGAGTTGGCCCGTTTCACATTCGAACTACTGAAGCCCGATGGGCTATCCAACGACGCGGACAGCGTCAAAAAATTTCGCAACGCCTACCGTGAAGCCGAGGAATTCTGCGCCCATCCACAGGGCTGGCTGACGATCACTGGCCCTCACGGTACCGGCAAGACCCACATGGCGGCGGCCATAGGCAACCGGCTGATCGACAAGGGCCACGTCGTGTTCTTCGCTCACGTACCGGACCTTTTGGACCACCTCAGAGGAACCTTCGGTCCCAGCAGCGACGTGGCGTACTCGGACCTCTTCGAGCAGGTCAGGACCGCTCCATTGCTGATTCTCGACGGCCTGGGCAGTCACAGCACTACGCCGTGGGCCGAGGAGAAGCTGCGACAAATCATCAATCACCGCTACAACGCCGAGCTACCCACCGTTGTGACCACGGCCAACTCTCTCGATGACATGGACGAACTGATAGTCAGCAGGCTGCGAGCCCCTGGGCTTGGCCGCATACTGGAGTTGCGATCCACGACTCCAGAGCAGGCCAGCCGCGTTGGCCACATCGAGCCCCAGATGCTGAAGCGCATGACATTCGATACCTTCGACGCTCGCGGCAACAACCCCAACACCGGTCAGCGGGCCAGCCTGGAGGCCGCTCTATCGGCTGCCAAGAACTTCGCGGCGGACCCGGACGGATGGCTAACCCTGTCGGGCAATACGGGCGTTGGCAAAACGCACCTTGCAGTAGCCGTGGCGGCCGATCGCCTCGCCACCGGCGCTCCGGTCATGTTCGCCTTCGTTCCAGAGTTGATGGACTACCTCAGATACACATTCGGCCCCGAAAGCCCGGTTACCTACGACCGCGTCTTCGAGCAGGTCAAGAACACAAGCCTCCTAATTCTCGACGACCTCGGCAAGGAGCAGAGCAGCAAGTGGGCCGTTGAGAAGCTCTACCAGATCATCGTCCACCGGCACAACGCCAGGCTGCCGACGGTAATAACCAGCATGATGGAGTTCAGCGACGACCTGGATCCCATAACCTCTCGCGTTCAAGACCCCTCTGTGTCGCAACTCATCAGACTCGACGCACCGGACTACAGGAACAAGCAACGCAGGCCCGCAGCGCAGCAACGCAGAGGCACCCGCGCGAGGCCCGCAGGCTGAGCATCGGGAGCCAGAGTTGCAGCCTCTGCGGAGTGTCCTCAGGGAGCCTGCCCGGCAACATACGGTACGAGGACGACGAGGCGGTCGTTTTCGACAACCACCTCAACTGGGTACCGGTCATGCTGCTAGTGGTGCCGCGCCATCACATGACCCAAGACGAACTGTGGGGCAGCGGCCTTCTGATGGCCAAACTCGCTGATCTGGCGGTTCGCATGGGGCATGATTATGCACCTAACGGGTTTCGAGTCTTGTCCAATTTCGGGGACGACGCGCTTCAGACCCAATCCCACGGCCACATCCACGTCATCGGCGGCGAGTTCCTCGGCCGGTACGTGGGCTAGTACGACGACAATAGTCCAGGGGCATGCAGTGCGCCCCTATGTGTAGATATTGTTGCCGGGTCGCTCCGCTACCCCTTCCACCGGTTCATAATCGCCGTCCTGGTCGGCAGACTCATAAAATTCGGCGTCGCGGCCACAATCGGCTACTACGGCGCACCGATCATCATGGGGCTGTTCAGCTAGGCTTTTCGGAACATCGCCTTGAACAGGCGTGGGCGTGCGCTGCATAATGGCCTGGGCCAACCCTCGCCCCATATCCCCTAAAGTGAGGCCATTGCTATGCCGTCCCGCCCGACCATGGAGTTCGGATATAACCCGCCCACCGGAGTGCGCGGTCTGGAAGTCATCAGGCCGCGTGAGTACATCTCCGACCTGCACCGAGCGCTGGACGTTGCGTCCCAGAACTTCGGCTCGCTCTGGATCTCCGACCATATCAACTACGCCGACGAGTTCCGCATGGAGTGCTGGACACTGTTGTCGTGGATCGCAGCCCGATACCCAGGGCCAAAGCTGAGCACGATAGTGATGTCGAACACGTTCCGAAGCCCCGCGCTCTTGGCCAAGATGGGCGCAAGCCTACAGCACCTCAGTTCCGGCCGCTTTATTTTGGGCTATGGCGGGGGTTGGCACGAGGGCGAGCACCGGTCGTTCGGCTACGACTACCCAAGCCCTCGCACAAGGATCGACATGCTGGAGGAGGGGGTTCAGGTCATCAAGAAATTGTGGACGGAGTCCCCGACCAGCTTCGACGGCAAGTTCTACAACGTCGACGGTGCCCACTCTGAGCCGCTTCCAGACCCGGTGCCCCCCCTCATGATCGGCGGCGCAGGCGAAAAGCGTACGCTGAAGGTGGTGGCAAAACACGCCGACTGGTGGAACGACCTGTCACGGCCACTAGATCAGGCTCGCCATAAACTAGAGATACTGAGGCAACACTGCGAGACAGAAGGCCGCGACTACGACAGCATCCGCAAGACCTTCACGGCCAGATTCTTCATAGATCGCTCGAACAAAAAAGCCAGAGAGCAGGCGGGGGATTGGCTCACTGCTGAGCAGCCGGGGATAGCGGGCGATCCAGCTTCAATCCGGGATCAGCTAGCACAGTTGGCCGAGCTAGGATTCGACCTGTGCATCGCGGTATTCCCGCAGTTCCAGGAGCTGGACGACATGCGACTCTTCGCCGACGAGGTGATCCCGGAATTCGCATAGGTGCTCATGTCACCATGAGCGGATGTGAAGGCTCAGGGGATGTGGGGGCGATCAGGCAGCAGGCGCGTC
>Ga0114999_10005922_pt1 | contig 14268 bp, 13 predicted proteins | sample ArcticOcean_MG_C_3_FD_89820 | JGI IMG/M metagenome (GOLD analysis project Ga0114999, IMG submission 89820) | Marine microbial communities from western Arctic Ocean - ArcticOcean_MG_CB8_126 | ecosystem: Environmental > Aquatic > Marine > Oceanic | place: Arctic Ocean: Canada Basin | collected...
AAGCAGCGTCCAGAGATGGCTGCTAAGTACCTTCCACTTTCTCTTATTAAGACTGGTGGATTTGAAAAAATGGTAGCAGAGGTAAATGCTATGCCAAACGTAGACACGACAAAGTGGCCAACGTGGATCGGGGAACTCGTTCGGTAAGTGCTTCATTTTTCTTGTTGCCAATAATGTATGAGGGGATTGTAGAGATTACAAGGAGTACGAAGAGTACAAGGATTACAAAGATTCCTTGTATTCCTTGTCATCGTTGCACTCTCTGTAATCCCTTTTTAAATTCCATAGAGACCGTACCAAATTCCTGAGTAGTTTTTATTGGTATACCAAGCAACCCATATCGTTCGACAACATCTGCATGAGGATGACCATAAGTGTTATCTCTTCCTGCAGAAAGAAGTGCAGTCTGTGGCGACACCGCGAGGAGGAAACCAGTCGACGAGGATGTTCGACTTCCGTGATGCGGTACGGTCATCACGTCGCTTTGTATATCAGCTCCGCTTGCAAGAATAGCATCTTCTGCCGCGCGTTCTATATCGCCGGTAAACAGAATTGAATGTTCTCCATAGAACATACGCACAACAACGGATTGGTTATTTTGTGATCGTGGCTTTGTGCCAAGTACTTCTTTGGGCGGCCACACTATGTCGAGTGTTATGCCGTCGAACAGTATGTCTTTTGATGGGTCTGCAATAAGAATAGTGTTAACTGCGCGCGGTATGGCATGCAGTAGTTCGCTGTATCTACCGGAGTTATGCAATGCGCCACTAAGCACAATAGTATCGACGGTGTACCTCTGCAGAATGTGTGGAAGAGAGGTTATATGGTCACTATCCGGATGCGTCATAATGATCATTTCTATATTTCGATCAAAGAAGGGCATGTAATCCCCAAGGTGTTCAAGGGTGCGTAGGTTCGGACCACCGTCGAGAACAATCTGTTTGCCAGATGGCGTGACGATGAGGTACGAGTCTCCTTGGTCAACATCGAGCATGTAAACATGTAGTTTTCCGTCTGGTAGTAGTGTTATTTCTCGTATGCATAATGCCGTGATCGCAATGAGAAAAAAATAGAGAGGTAAACGCATAGCGCACTAGTGTATGTCGCGCAGTGGTGATAGGTGTGGTGAAGACGAATAGCAAAACAGACGCCTGCAGAAATAGCGCTTACACCTCAGTCGAATCGTGTTCTACTCAATGTCAGAACCCCCTCTCCTTCGTGGGACAAATACAAATGCGCTAGCGAGCATCAAAACAATAGCGGAAGATCCTCCTGCAAGAACTGCAGCATTTTTCCAGTGGAGTCCTGCGACCTCTTCTGCAGCTGCCAAGTGGTCTACCCCTTCAATTTCTTGGAGCGGCGTATCCTTAGTGATGACATCAATTGTTGCAATGTTCTCAGGCACTTTTACTTCTGCCTCATCGATTTCATCGAAGAGTACATTACCATTTACATCCATGCTTCCGAACGTAAGGTCTCCGTAAAATCCATATCCAGGAATGTACTGAGGAAGGCTTGCGTACTGGAATACTCCAGGCGATACATACCCATACACATTAATAGTCTGAATATAGAGACCAAAGAATCCAGGTGTGACATCTTGCAATTGAACTCCTCCAATATCGATTGGAAGAAGACTTGGAGGTCCAAAGGTTTGTCCGTCACGTGTTTGATACACAACGATTCCATGAAGGTCACCAGGTGTGTTATCAACTGTCCATTCCATCGTGACAGTGTATGCACCGTTTTGTTGAATGTGTGGAACAAGAGCAACGTCTGTGATGTCTGGTGGAGACATAGGGTCTACTGCACGCACAGGTGCGACAACTGGTGGCTCTACTCCATCACTGTGACCAGTAATAAGGGCAGACCGATCTGATGCATCGAGTGGGCTTCCATTTTTTCCTTCAAAGGGTTCACTGAATTGAACGTTGTAGACCGTGCCACGTGTTTGAGGCTCGGTAAGAATGGTAATAGTTTTCTGGTTAATCGTAATACTCTTGATCTGCAAATTGTCTCCACTTGGACCTTCGATTTTTAATCCCTTCGGTGCATTCGCCTGGTCCACTGTTACCATTGCAGAGAATGTCGTAATGATCTCTGTAGGAGACACAACCTCTGTCTTTAGGAGGCGTACATCTTCTGATGTGTTTTCAGGAATCACAGTCGTTGTAGGCGCAGGAGCCTGTGTTGGCACTGGTGCCGGAGTAGGAGTAGGAGCTGTTGGCGCGCTGCTAATTTCGATATGTGCCTCTTCTAGGAAGAGCTCACTTTCAAGTCCATTTTCGCTCACAGCAATAGCGGTAACATACAAAGTGTCTACTCCTAGTGGAGCAGTAAACGTCAGTGTTGTCTCATTTCCTTCTGTTGTCTCGAAGTCGTCAAAGAGTCCTGCATTTTCAAGGATAGAAATTTCACTGTAGTAGACCCTGTAATATGCAATCGGGTCACTGGTCACACTGTTCCATGTCGCAGTGATCTCGCTGCCATTAGCAGTAGCAGCAATCCCTCCTACTGCAGAGGGGGCAGCTTCAGCCATAACGTTTCCAACGAAGGAAAGAAATGTAAGTGTGCAGACGATTTTAAGTTTTGTACGCATGTGTATTTGTGTGTGAGTTTCGTAAATCATATTATTGTACCAAATTTTAGCATTTCTGCCAATGGTTCAAGTATGATAAGAAACTATAATAGTTTTTTGTGCAACTTACACCCCCATCCAAGGGCAACCATCAATATTGTCATTGCAATCAGTCCTATGACAGTACTGAGCTCATTTGTGAGGATTGGGGCGAAGAGACCAAGCCCCATAGCTACTCCTCCACTAAATAATGCCCAGAGGCGAATATCCGCAAAAGAGAGACTCATTTTCATTTCTTGCAGGGCCTGTGGAAGCAGTGCACATGCAAGAACGATGTGAACAACAATAGAGACTGTTGCCGCTCCAACAAACCCGTAGTCAGGTATTAGGTAGATGTTAAGCCCTAGTGAAAGAAGTGCTGCTCCAAAGAGTGTTAGCACAAGCCTTTTCCATACATGCCTGTTAAGAAGTACATAGAACGAGTAGAGAATGACACCGTTGAGAAGAAGCGGAATACTGATAAGTCGCAGTGCGGTATCAGACCCCGCAGAGGTAGCAGTGCTTAAGTATTGCTCGGTAGTAAGTAGTGCAATAAGTGGCCGTGACCAAAGGGCTGCAAAGAGGAACGCCACCGTACCGATAATCAAAATCATCATAAAAGTTTTACCAAGAAGTGCACTGGTGTCTTCTCCCTTGGCATCTCTTTCGCTAAGAATCGGAAGAGTAGAGTTCAGCAAAAATGTTGGAAGGATGAACCCCATGTCTGCCATGCGCACAACGAAACCATAGTATGCATTTTGCAGTTCAAAGTCCTCTCGCAGAAGAGCAATAAGCGTGATATCAAACTGTCTATAAAATGCCAAACACAGGTAAGCAAGGCCAAAAGGTGCTGCAAGCTTTAGAAGTCTTTTGATAATTTCTATATCGAAAGTCGGGCGAATGTGCATGAAGCGACCGCCGTAAAAGAGCGACACAAGAAATAAAAACCCAGCACCTATCCCTCCAAAGAGAAGCATCATATGAAGATGAAAAACATCAGTACTTTGTCGCACTCCCAGAATTATAAATGTTCCGATAAGTCCGGTTGTAAGAATGCGCTGTGTCACCTCCGCGATAAAAACAAAGTGCATCTTGTAGTTCACTTGAAAGACAGTGCGAATGATTCCTGCAAGAAGTGTAAAGAATGGAACAAGTGATGCGATCATCACACTCATTGGAAGAGGTGTTCCTTTCCATTGCGGCATGACCCATACAAAGAGTATCGCAGCCCCTAGTGATAGCAGTAAGATGATCGTTCTGAGCACAAGAAGCGCACCGAGAACCTTCTCTTTGTCAGTCGCTTTACTTACCTCTCTCACCGCAACGGCGTAGAGGCCAAAGTCTGCCAAAATACCAAACAGCTGCAGGTACCCATAGGCAGAGTTGTAGTTTCCAGCAAGCTCTTGTGTGAGACCTATTGCTACAAATTTTACTGTGAGAATAGACAAGGCCGCCATGACGATTTGGCTTCCCATCTGCCAGAGGGTAGAAGTGGCTATTTGCTTACTGGACATGAATATAGTGTACAGGACAATTGCACTGGACAAATCCCATTTTTGCTCTACAATTAGCGATTAGAATGCCACTATCGTTTAAACATCTAACGTCCACTAAGCAGCTCTCCAGAGAAGATATGGACGCCATTTTAAAAGTGACGGAAGACATGGAGAAGGTCTATAGCGCTGGCGGAAACGAAATGTTTAAGGGCAAAGTTTTTGCCAACCTCTTCTACGAACCAAGTACCAGAACCAGGCTCTCATTTGATGCAGCGATGAAGCACCTCGGTGCAAGTGTTATTACTGCAGATGGACTACAATTCAGCTCGCTCTACAAAGGAGAAACCATCGAAGACACCATCACCGTTATCTGCCAGTACAGTGATGCAATTGTTATGCGACACCCAGAGCAAGGTTCTGCAGATACCGCAGCAGCAGTAGCGACTGTTCCATTCATCAATGCAGGGGACGGACCGGGGCAGCATCCAACACAGGCAATCCTCGACATGTACACCATCTTTAAAGAGCGTGGAACACTCGATGGGATTCACATCACCATGGTCGGAGACCTAAAGTACGGACGCACCGTGCACTCACTCAGCTTCTTGCTGGGCCTGTATAAAGACGTGTCATTCACACTGGTCTCACCGCCGGAGCTAAAAATGCCTGAAAAAGTAACCAGCTTCTTTGATGAAAAAGGAATTGCATACACAGAAGTAGAGTCCATCGAAGAGGGCCTCGATAGTGACGTCATCTACATGACCAGAGTTCAAAAAGAGCGATTCGAAGACGAGGCAGAATATGAGAGGCTTAAGTTAAAATACATCTTAAAGGCAGACCACGTTCGTGACCGCGACATTACCGTGATGCATCCTCTTCCACGTGTTGGAGAGATCGACACCGATGTCGATGCACTACCAAACGCAGCGTACTTTAGGCAAGTGCGAAACGGAGTCGTAGTGCGTATGGCATTGCTTGCGATGCTTCTTGGTAAAGCGTAGTCATGACAAATATCATCACACTCCCCGGCCTCATAGACTGCCACGTGCATTTTCGTGAACCAGGCTTTGAGCATAAATCTACCATGAAGACAGAGGCTACTTCGGCAAAAGCTGGAGGCGTCTCCTGTGTATGCGAGATGCCAAATACCAACCCTCCATGCGTTACAGTCGACGCATTCGCAGACAAGGTAAGCCGCGCAGCGCAGATTACCGATTGCGACATCAGGTTCTTCTTCGGGGTCACAGAAGCCGCGCATTTAGAGGAACTGAAGGACCTATGGACAAACCATCCAGAATTAAAAGCCAGGTGCAGTGGGCTCAAGTTGTATCTCGACCACTCGACCGGAAATCAGAAAGTAGATGGAGGAATAGTAGAAGAGATTTTTAAAATATGTGCAGCATTAAAAATTCCATTGATCGCCCATTGCGAAAGTCCAGAAATTAACGAGTCTGCAGAAAAGTTCCTGAGGGAAAAAGCAGAAGATACTGTCATCGATAGCGACGTCTCGCTCCATTCACTCATGAGGCCAGCGGCGTCCGAGGCAGAGTCCATCGCCTACGCAATTAGCCTCGTGCAAAAGTACAACACACCATTTCACGTTGCCCATCTTTCAACTGCTCAAGGCATCGGTCTCGTCAAAGCAGCAAAGGAAGATGGACTACCGATAACGTGCGAGGTAGCGCCACATCACCTGTTTCTTTCTATAGAGGATTATAAGGAGCTTGGAACGCTTGGAAAGATGAACCCACCCCTTCGTAGCAAGCAGGACGTTGCGGCTCTGTGGAAGGGCATAGAAGACGGTACAGTAGATTGCATTGCAACAGACCACGCACCACATACACTCGAAGAAAAACAGGCAACGCCACCAATGAGTGCACCATCTGGAGTGCCAGGAGTAGAGACCATGCTTCCCCTTCTCTTAACGGCAGCATCTGGCAAGTGGCCAGACAGAAACATCACCATAGAACAGATCAAAAAACTGTGCTTTGAAAACCCAAATCGCATATTCAACCTTGGACGATCAGAAGCAGATACTATCGAAGTAGACCTCGATGCCGAGTGGGTAGTCCACGCAAAAGATCTGCATAGTCAGTGTAATTGGACTCCATACGAAGGATGGGAGGTAAAAGGAAAAGTAATGTAAATGATTGTTGACATAAGGGCTGAATCCTCTTATGGTCTCGCCAGAAACAGGCAATGTCTGCCTGTTCATCCTTTGTTCTTTCAGGAGGTGTATCGTGAATGCTTTGAGTGCCAAGTCGGAAAACTTCCTTGATGCCATTAGGACGGCCCGAAGTGAGATGGCATCCCTTGAAAAGGCCTGCAACCTTGCAGCCTTGCATGTCCCCAAAGAAGAGCGTGTGCTGTTTGCTCGGGAGATTGATCCAGAGGCTCTTTTCCCAGACCAGTTGGCTGGAGGAGGGTTGAGCCGAAGTGACAAGGCAGTAAGCATTCTGTACGACACATTGGCCACTCTCAAAAAGTGGATGGAAGAACATGCCCCTGTATCTGTCTAAGAAAAGACAGTAGAGAACAAAGAAGAGGTGCCTGGCAATCTGTCAGGTGCCTTTTTTAAGAATCCTCTTTCAGACAGTCATCCGGACAAAATCTCACCATGAAAGCTTGGATGAGCTCTTCAAAGATATCGTTATATTCGGTAACCATCTTCGGGTCTTTCTCGTGACTATTTGGTTTGAGGTACAGCGCCTGATTGATCTCTATTTGAATACCCGGAACGAGGAACGGTGGAATGCGACGACGGTGACAGTGGTGCCCTAGAATATACTTTCCTGTGTATGGAAAGTTGATAGACACATTAAAACCCTGAGCCTCAAAGAACTCCCGAAAGAACACAGTGTGCTCACGGGTACATGATGAAAAGTTTACGTTTCCAAGGTTGATGTCTGGACGCTCCTTTCCACTATCCTTTTTAAGCTTCGGTCCATAAGGAAGGAACGAGTGACAGTCGATGAGGAACTGCACTTTTGGAATGTGCTGCTCTAGCGCATCGTGATACGGGTCGTGATAGTTCTTGATGAGTGCGTCGACGGTCTCTTGGTCTGGCTCTTCTTTGTAGACACTTTTCCCATCCCACGTTGTGTGAACAATCACTCCTTCAGAAGCCATTTCATACTCTTTGGAAATATCATCTGGTGCACGGTTCGGATCGACAATAACGCGAGAGAAATTACTCTGCACTTTATACACATTATCAACATCAAAAATTTCATCTGTGAAGAGATCTGTATATCCCAAAAGTTCTTCGGCACTGAGTGCTATTTTATCTACCACCTCTTCAGGAACTGCAGAACTTGAGTGAGGGATAGAAACGAGAATCGGTCTAGGAGAGACGGAACCCATAACTATTTTTTAGTGTATGTATGTATCAAAAAGTGTGTCGCGGGAAGCACAGTGGTAACACCGTTTCCTTCGAGGACAATATTGGTCATTGTAAATTCTTTTACTGTGCCAGATACCCCTTCTATTTCAACACTGCTACCAACCGGCATTTGCCTTCGGATCTGCTGACATGCGATTGCATTATCAAGCACGGTACGTGCGCCAAACGCAGCACCAAGGCCAAGCATGAGTAGGAAGACAGAGATAATAGTAACAGCACCATTTAAGATGTATTGAAGGTTGAGTCCCAGCTGGTCGACCGCTGCAATAAAGACAAACGTGAGTACAACGATTTGCACTGCCTTCCCAACATATTTCTTATATCCGATATCGAGCTTTGAAAGCGTCTGCAAACAAAGCATCTGTAAAAATTTTGCGAGAAGCATTCCAAAGATCACAATCAAAAGAGACGCGATCACCTGTGGAATGTAACTCGTAATAACAGAGAGCCCTTCGCTGACCGGTTGCATGTGCAATGTGTCTGCGGCAATGATCATTGTCAAAAGAATAATGAGCCAGAAGACGAGTAGTCCAAGGATCTCACTAATACTTTTATGGATACCAGCGCCTTTTAAAATACTGCCTAGTGGAGTTTTTGCTGCCAGCTTATCGATGGCAAAAAAGTTTAAGACCCAAAGCACAATGTGATGCACCAATACCGCGGCAATCCATCCTGCAAATACCACAATAATGGCAAAGAGAATCTCGGGTAGGAGGTTGATCACTTTCTCGGAAGCAGACAGAGAGACCTCTGAGAGCATGAGCTGGAATCTGTGTAATATTGCATTCATAGACCATATTATAGCAAATTTTCCTGCTCATGTAGAGGGGTTTATTGGTAAGGGCGCCATATAATTGACAAAACATCTAAAATGAATAGAATTGGGCAAATTTTAACCCCCATCTCATGTCTATCCCACAATCAAAACAAGATCTCTTCGCAGTGCAGCCAACATCGGATGTTGGGTGTTTAAGCAGTACTAGTGAGGTGCAGGAGCTAGAAATGTTACTTGCAGAGCATGGTGTTCAGCGACAGCAATCTCTCACAGGACATGAGGTACTAAATTGTATTGTTTGTAACAAGCGTATTCCAAAAGCTCGAAGGGGTGCAGTTCTAGGGGTACAGACATGCAAGAAGGATCAAGAAAGAGTCGATAACTATGAGATTAATCTTGCAGATTACCTCTAAACTTCGCCCAATCAGTAATCACAGAATGACCCGCATCAAGCATGCTGCTTGGTGTGTATTCCCCTTTGTAGACCATAAACGGGGTAGCCGCTCCCAGTGCCCCCTCTTCGTCAAACGGCTGTTCTCCTATATACACAGAATCTTTCAGGTCTACAGAGAACTTCTCACTGCAGATCTGCAGAGCATGAGCCTTCGAAGAGAAGTCTTCACATGTCAGCACTATGTCGACAAGGTCAGAGACCCCTAGCGCTTCATCTAGTACATCAACATAAGACCTATGAGAGCCAGTGATAATACCAGTTGGAACTTTACCTTTCAGTGACTCTAGCAATTCTTTAGCTCCTTCTAGCCATGCTACGTCGTGTCGCAAGTATTCCAGGTAATGTTCATCACGAACCATTCGTACGGTATCGAGGTGCTCGGCGCCAATACCAAGCCATTCTAGCCAATGTGTGATGTGCGCACCTTCTGGATACCATTCCCGAAACTGAGAATCTGTGATCTCTTTACCAAAAGAGGCCACTGCAATGTTGTATGCAGCGTGCCAATATTTGGGCGAGTCGATGAGTGTTCCGTCAAGGTCGAGGAGGACAGATGCGTACTGCATTAGACTTCGACAATAATAGGAATAACCATTGGTTCACGGTTGAGTTTCTTATCAAAGTATCTGTAAAGAGCTCCGTTGATCGCACGCTTTAGTGACTTGCGGTCATGGTCTCCTTTATCGACAGCATCGGTGTAGGCTTTCTTTGTGCGCTCAACAACTTCCTTTGTAATAGCTTCTTCTTCAGAGCCATACATCAGTCCTCGGCTAAGCACATCGGGGTTTCCCATAAGCCTCTTACTATCTTTGTAAACACGAAGCATGATAACAACTGTTCCACCTCGGCTCATAATCTTACGGTCTTGGATGACGCGCTGGCCTTCGCCTGCAGCACCTCCTTTACCATCGATAATGATGTCTTTAATGGGAACCTTTGTCTTACTTCGACGTGCACCACCGTTTGCATCAAATTCTAGAATTTCACCATTCTCCAGCAAGTGGACCTGGTTGTCTGGGTATCCAATCTTCTTTGCAAGTGCCGCATGAGCAGCGCGCATAGATGGCTCACCATGTTCTGGGATAATGTGACGCGGCTTTACCAGTCGGTGCATGAGAAGAATATCTTCTGCATTTCCGTGACCAGTAACGTGCAGTGCAAGCTCGGCATTCGTTTTGACGATTGCGCCTTGTGCATGAAGGTTATTGATAACCTTCGCAACAGCGCGTTCGTTTCCAATAATTGGGTTACTACTGAGGATAATGGTATCTCCTTTTTTTACCCCTATCTGTCTATGAGTACCAAGTCCGATACGTGCGAGTCCTGCCATCTCTTCTCCTTGGCTTCCAGTTGTAAGGATCAAAACCTGCTTATTTGGAAGGTTATCCATTCCAGGTCCTGCCTTGCGGATCAGTCCGCGTGGAGCCTTAAGGTATCCAAGGTTCTGGGCAATCTCGATGTTGGTCATCATACTGCGACCAGAGACAAAGACCGTACGGTTGTACTTCTTAGCGTGCTCTATAGTTTGCTGAATACGATTAAGAAGAGAGCTGAATGTCGAAACAATCACGCGTCCTTCCGCATCGGCAATAAGCTTGTGCAAGGTTTCAGAGATATCTCCTTCACTCTTACTGTGTCCAGGCTTCGACGCATTGGTCGAGTCTGCAATGATTGCAAGAACACCGTTTCCTTCTGAGGAAAGTTCTGCAAGACGCTGGAAGTCTGCAGGGTCTTCGTTGACAGGGGTAAGGTCGAACTTAAAGTCTCCAGTATGCAGCAATGTTCCATATGGAGTATGAAGTGCTATAGCTGCAGAGTCTGGAATAGAGTGTGTCACCTTCAAGAATTCTACGTCTACTTTTCCAAGACGTGTCTTCTGTCTATATGGCACAACGTTTAATTGTGATTTATCTGCGATCTTTTCTTCTTCAAGACGCTTTCGTACGAAAGCCATTGTAAGTTTTGTTCCGTAACACGGTGGGTAATGTAGCCCTGGCATTAAGTGCTGAACAGCACCAATGTGGTCGAGGTGACCATGGGTAAAGAGTACCCCCTTAATGCGGTTCTCTCTTCCACGAAGAGAAGAAAGGTCTGGAATCAAGTAATCGATTCCAAGCATGTCTTCATCTGGGAACTGTAGTCCAAGATCAATAATATAAATGTCTTCGTCTACTTCTACGACGAAGCAGTTACGCCCCACTTGTTCAAATCCTCCAAGAGGATAAACGCGAAGCTTGCCTCCTGCAGCCACGAGTGGCTTTTTGGAAACATTCTGTGTTTGCGGGCGGTGCCTATTATGCGCATTGTGCGTAGACGGCTTTTTCTGGGATTGAAAAGGAGGATTAGCGCTTCCTTCAGACTTTTTTTCCTGTGGTGTCTTTGACGAACCTCCCAACCACTCTCCTACTGACTTCATGATATTGTTTGTAAAAATATTATGCTGTCATCATAGTCCGAGTGTAGTAAAATAGCAAGTAGGTGTTTGTCATAACATCTGTTTTTTGGCTTCAGATAAACAAATTTTTTATAACAATTTTTGTAATAGACTTCTCACCCTTGCTGAAATCACGGAAGAACGGTAGCCTATTGCACCGTATGGAGATAATAGTTCAGACAGCGGTCAGTAAGGCAAAAAGAGGTATCACATTGGTATCCAATAATTTTGCGTCTTCAAGCGGAGAAGATGTTGTATTACTGATGCAGATAGAAGCGACTCCAGCAGAGGCAAAAACACTAGAGAAAGAGTGCACAATCGTAATTACACACGCATTGCTTGAGACAGAAGGAGAGGCATCAACAAGGCTTGATGGAACATTAAAGGAATTAAATGGACTACTAAAAGGACTGACGTTCTCACAGTCTGTCGGAGAAGTGCACGCAGTTATCGGTATTGTTGATACAAGCGGTGTACTCCATGTGTCACATGCAGGAAGGGCAGAGGCGTACGTTGTACGTGGAGGCAGCGCCAGTCAGATCACAGAATACAGTCGCGGAAAGCCAACACCAGCCTTTGTTCATATCGCAAGCGGAGCATTAGAGCCACGTGATGTGGTTATCTTCTCTACTGTTCGACTACTGAGGACAGTAACACCGGCTCAACTTGGACAGTTGGCACTTAGAGGAGACCACCTCATGGACGAACTTATCATGGAGCTTGAATCAGAAAAAGAGCAGTCTGCCCTCGCAGTACTGAAGATCTCTGGTCGAGGAAAAGCAGAATCTACAAAAAAGACACGTGCTATTCCTGCGCGAAAGCGTGGCCGTAAGAAGCTTAGCGCACTGTCAAAGGTGCTGTCGTCTGCATCTGTTGTCACAGATAGGGTAAGCGGCTTTGTGCCAACAAACTTAGTTGATAAAACACAGGGTATACTTGGAGGATTCTTTAAGGATCTTGGAGATCCTTTGCGTAAGCGCAGAGCACACCTTCTTCTTATTGCAGGAACAGTGGCTGCATTCCTTATTGTATGGGCGGTTGTAAATGTCTCTACTGGTAGCCAAAAACGTCAGACACGTGGCGAGCTTGAAGAGCGCCTTGAAGAGATTTCCCAGCTCATGAGGACCGCAGAAAACAGAAGGCTTTCTGGAGAAATGGATAGTGCAAACGCAATCTTGGAGCAGGCAGAGCAGCGGTCAAAGCAAGTGATGGATAACGAGAGCAACCTCTTCCGTGCAGAGGCACTAGACCTTCTAGAGCGCATTCGAACAAAGAGAGAAGAGATCAATAACATCATTCGCCTCTCTCCTCGTACTGTTGTGAACCTTTCTACAAAGAACGAGGACATCGAAGCACTCGGATTCATCGGTCTTCCAGATGGAGAGTTTATCGCTTACGATAGACAAGATCTCTACCGTGTCCTTCTGAACTCTGTTGAAGATCCTGACCGTCTTGTCGAGGACGAGCTTATCCTCGATGGTGACGACTTCCCTCGTTACCAGACAATGGTATTCCAGACGACAGACAATAGTATTGTCGAGATGATCAACGGACAGTCGACAACCATGAAGACCGAAGACCCAGCAGGATGGATCAAAGGAACAGATATCGAAACGTATCTTCGTTTCCTTTATGTTCTTTCGGTAGAAAATAATCAGATCTACAAATACGAGCGACTCAGCAACAGGTACAGCGCGCCATCTGAGTACAACATCAACGGAGATCTCACAGGTGCAATGGACATCACCATTGATGGAAATGTATTTATCCTAAAAGAAGGTGGAGAACTTATGAAGCTTCTCCGCGGTGAGGTAAACCCATTCACTATCCGTCATCTTCCAGAAGATGCACTCGTTAATGCGACAAAGATCTTCAAAGTATTCGACGGACATCTCTACTTCCTAGATCCAGTGGGCGCACGCGTGGTTGTGGCGACGTCTGGCGGTGGAACAGGTGAAGGTGCATACGTAAAGCAGTACCTTCTTGAGGGAGATCAGATCGGAGAGCTTAAAGATCTCTATGTTGATGACGAGGAAAACAAGCTCTACGTGATCGACGAAAAACGTATCCATGTAATAGACCTGCGGTATTGAAAGTTCTCACCTTTGGTACATTCGACCATTTGCATCCAGGACATATTGCCTATTTGTCTGAAGCTGCAGGCATGGGAGATTTAACTATTATCGTCGCACGAGATAGAAACGTAGAGCACATCAAAGGGGCAGCACCACAAGGCTTGGAGCAGGACCGCTTGCTCGCACTCGAAGAAGTCTTTCCTGATGCAACAGTAGTTCTTGGTGATAGTGAGGATTACTTAAGACCAGTAAGAGATGCAGCGCCTGATGTCATCGTAATGGGATACGACCAAAAACTACCGCCAGGAGTGACAGAGGACGATCTCCCTTGTCCGGTTCAGCGTGCTGGGGCATATAACCCAGAAGAGTTCAAAAGTAGTCTACGTAGAGAAAACAGCTAACCAAAGCGATTCCCAGTCTCCTATCTTGGTAAAAACCTCTATTTCTGCTATAATTACCTGATTACTTCACAAAAACTCTATGGAAGAAACAAACGGTACTACAGAAACAGCAGCACCCCAAAGCGACGGTCGTCCGTCACTCTTAAAGCAAGTGCTTGGCGCCGTTGTCGGTGGTGGGCTCGCGCTCACACTCTATTACGGATATGACTATGCAAAGCCACAATTGGCAGCGTACTTAACACTTCCCGTTGCGGAAGGTGGAAGGTTGTTTGATCTTGGCGCTGCAAGTATTGCAGATAAGAGCTTGGAAGATGATGAACGCAAGCGTGTCGTCAGTCGTAACATGCGAGCAGCGAAGCAGCTTGAAAATACAGAACTTGGATACAACGAACTCGCAGCAGCAGATGACCACTCACTTGATATTGATTGGCCAGGACATGAAGCTGAGAAACTTCCAGAGGAGCCTATGGAACCTATGGATGGATTCGATGTTGATGTTATTGAAGACGAGGCAGCAGGTTCATTCGATCAGCAAATGGCGACAAAAAATATGGAAATGGAAGACGATTGGGATTCCCTTTGGGAAGACATTCGCGATCGTGAAAGCGATGGT
>Ga0114999_10005924_pt1 | contig 14263 bp, 6 predicted proteins | sample ArcticOcean_MG_C_3_FD_89820 | JGI IMG/M metagenome (GOLD analysis project Ga0114999, IMG submission 89820) | Marine microbial communities from western Arctic Ocean - ArcticOcean_MG_CB8_126 | ecosystem: Environmental > Aquatic > Marine > Oceanic | place: Arctic Ocean: Canada Basin | collected...
GCTGCCATCCGAGCCGACGACGATGTCGTTGGAGTTCACGTCTTCTGCGACGACTTCGAATTTGCCATCGGTGGAATAGGCAACGATTTGCCGGTCACCGTTACGACATCCGTAGAGTTTCCCGTCGGTGCCGAACATCAAGCCGTTGGTGCGGGCGGTGTTCTCGGCGAAGAGCGTGACTTTTCCGGCGAGGTCGATCTTGTGAATTTTACTGGCGCGGACGTCGGTGAAATAGACTTCGCCTTTCGCGTTGACCGCCGGGCCCTCGGTGAATTCGTAACCCTCGGCCACCAGTTCCCAAGATTCGTCATCGAGCAACACTTGCGACAACGGCATGTCTTGCGCGCGGGCGACGGAGAGGGTCAGGTAGACTATCGCAAAAAAAGGAACGAAGCACTTCGACACGATGTTCTCTCCACGGCGGGTTGGATCAATTGTTGATCGGGATTGTAATGCAGTGTGTGATTGAATCACCAGCAAGCAGGCCGGGCTTTGTTGGAAAACGCGCCGGAGCCTGAATCATAACCCGACGCGTCAGCGAGGGACGCAGGCGAATCGAGCCGACTCCCTGCGTCCCTCGCTGACGCGTCGGGTTAACTGGAGTTCTCCGACAAAGCCTAACGTTTGACGAATCCGAGTTTGGCGATCGGGATGCGCAGGAAGAACAGGCCGGGGCCACCTTCTTGGTCTGTCGAGATGTCGTAGAATACGACGCCGATTGTTTTCGCATCGAGTTGCACGGTCCGTGGGCAGGCGCGGCCACCGATGGGCCGACCGGGTGCGTGGTAAGTGTAGGCGTGCTTCCAGGTGAGGCCATCATCGCGTGAGATCACATAACGAATGGTGTGGCCGCCCACGCCGGGGCCGATGATTTCTGAGGCGAGTAGCCAGCTGTTCTTCAAGCAAACCATTTCATGTCGCCAGCCCTGCGTCTTGAGATCGGGGAAGGTCTCGATGCCGGTCCAGGTCTTGCCGTCATCGGTTGATCGCAAACCTTGTCCGCTGATGTAAGTTCCTTTAGGCGTGCGGACGATCGGAATCAACCCATGCACGCGACCGTCACCGAAGGGCTTGCTGGTTCCGGAAGCTGGGTCGAAGATGAAGGTCTTGTCATCGAGCGAAACCAGCCAGCGGCCGGATGAGAGTTCGACGATCGGGTGCCGGATGATACTGCGCACTTTCGGGTCGCGTGGAAACGCTTTGGGTTCGCTCCAGGTTTGACCGTCGTCTTTGGAGAGCGAATAGAGAACCGAACGTGGCTCCTTTTGGTTGGTGTCGGTGCTCCAGCGATTCCAGGCATGCATCAGTTGCCCGTCAGCCAAGGTCGTCAGCGAGCCGGGGTAGTAGGTTTTCTTAACAGTGTGCGGAAACGCTTTCGGTTCGCTCCAGGATTTGCCGTCGTCGATCGAACGGGTGATTCGCAAGTCGACATGATTGATGTGTCCGTAGGTGACGACAATGGTGCCTTTCCCGCTAATGCAGGCGGCGGGGTGAATGTGGCCGTTGACTGGTTTCGCGATGCGGACCAGGCCGGGTTTGCCCGATTGGTCGGCCAGTTTTGCGAGGAAGGTGGCTTCACGTTCGGCCACGTATTCCTTGTAGCCGGCCGGGTCGACGAAGGCTTTCTGTTTGTCACCCGCTTTGAAACGATCGTACTTGGCGAGCATGCCGTAGTACGCACCGTGCGCACCGAGGAACACGTCGCAGGGGAGTGCCTTCAGCGTCTTGAACGTCTTCTTATAATCGGCCGCGATCTCCGGGTAGGCTTTGTTGCCGACGAGTTGATAGCCCGGGTTCACGTTGGGGCTGCCGACGATAACGACGTTCTGTTTTTTGCCTCCTTCGGTGACTTGGCAGGCCCAAGTTGTGCAACCCGGGGTGTGGCCGGGCGTTTTGTGGGCGACGAGAGTTGTGTCACCGAGTGTCACTTTTTCGCCATCTTTCAACACACGATCGACCGCGCACTCCTTCCAACGGCTGTCGGTGTAAAGATATTGCCCTTTGCCACCGGCACCGATCACGCCGTCGTCGCCCTGCATGACATAAACCTTGGCCCCCGTCGCTTCCTGGGCGGCCGCATGACCGGCGACGTGGTCGCTATGTGCGTGGCTGGCGAGCAGGATTTTGACGTCGCGCATCTTGAAACCGAGCGATTCCACTGAGGCACGAATGAGGGGCACGGTTTCCTCGAAGCCGCTATTAATCAGGAAATGCCCTTTGGGCGTGGTCACTAGATAACTCGAGATGTTCTTCGAGCCAACGTAATACACGTTGCCCGCCACGCGATGCGCGGGAAACGCGTTGTCGGTCGAAGCCTGACCAAAAACTGCGGCTGTCAGTGCGAGTGCAGAAATTGTTGAACCGAACATGCGGGGTACCTTTTTGGATGATGTTTTTTTCGGGTGGGCCTGATTACTTCTTAGTCTCCACGCGGGTGAACAGCAACAGGCGAAAATCCATCACCTGCGAACCGGGTACTTTCAACGCACGGAGCGTTAATTGGCCGGGGCCTTTCTTTAGCTTGATGGTGCCGAGTTTCAGCGACTTGAAATCTCGCACGTACGATTCCTGTCGTTTGACGCGATCGTGTTCGCCTCCGCGAATGGGTGGATCGTAGGCCGTGTCGATGGTGGCCTGCAAACGGCTGTCGTTGAAACTGAGTTCGACCGTTGCCCCGACGTCGGCCTTCTTGCAAGCGTAATGGATTTCGACTTCATACGTGCCTGCCGCAGCGACGGTCGCGTTCCAAGTGATTTTGTCTTTTGTGCTGGTCCAGTTGGTGAAGTACGAGTTATTGGGGAACCGGTTCGAGCGTTTGATGTTGCCGTGAGGGATGCCGTCGCGGGCGGGGATTTGTGTGTACTTGTAGGTGTGGTGGCCGATGAGGAAGGGGCGATCGTCCTTGCCGGAATCCAGCACGTCGCGTTTCCAGTTGTCGACAGCCTTTGACAGTCGGGATGCAATCTGGGGCTGTTGTTTGGCGATGTCCTTGTCTTGCCCGGGGTCTTTCGTCATGTCGAACAGCTTGCCCTGAAAACCGAACCGGTGTTGTTGCGTGCGCACGCTGACGCGCCCGCGCCAATGGGAGAAGATCATGCGATCGGGCCAGTCGGTCTTCTTGCTGACCAATAACGGTTCGAGGCTGGTTCCGTCGAGCGACTTCTTCGAGGCGACTTTGATGCCCGCGAGATCCGCCAGCGTAGGCAGCAGGTCGATGGCTGCGCCGATCTGTGAAACCTTGCGGACCGCCTTGATATGTCCCGGCCAGCGAATCAGCAGCGGCGAACGCACGCCCCCTTCGTCGGTCGAACCTTTACGGCCCTTCATGCCGCCGTTCCAGCGATATCCGTTCGGCCCGTTGTCGCAGAAGTAAACGACAATGGTGTCGTTGGCGAGTTTCAAGTCGTCCAGCTTTTTCAGCAACCGGCCGACGTTCCAGTCGATGTTTTCGCACATCGCCAACGCGGCTCGGACATGCGGTAGGTTCTCGCGTTTCGGATCCCGATTGTGCATGGCGAGTTTCTTGTTCTTGAACTTGTCCCACCACCTGTCCGGCACCTGCATGGGCGAATGCGGCGTGTTGTAAGGGAGATAGACGAAGAACGGGTCGTCCTTGTGCTCCTCGATGAACTGCATCGCCCGGTTCGTGAAATCATCGATCACGAAACCTTCGCCGCGCACGATTTTTCCGTTGTGATCCAGCGGCGGGCTGAAGTAGTTGCCCCAGTGTCCGGAGCAGAATCCGTAGTACTCGCCGAACCCGCGACCGTTGGGGTGATAGGGATATTGCATCCCGTTGTGCCATTTGCCGAATGCGGCCGTGGCATAACCGGCTTTCTGGAAGGTGTCGGCGATCGTCATCTCATCGAGGTCGAGCCGTTCGCCACCGGCGGACGTGCTGTAGACTCCCCCGCGCGGGTGATACCGCCCGGTGAGAAACTCGGCTCGTGTCGGCGAGCAGACGGGACAGACATAGAACCGATCGAAACTCGCCCCGTCGCGCGCGAGGCCGTCGATGTTCGGTGTTTACAGGTTGCGGTTGCCGTTCAGGCTCAAATCGCCCCAACCCTGGTCGTCGGTAAGCACCACAACAACATTCGGTCGCTCGGCAGCGAACGTTCTGGCGCTCAGGCTGAAAGCAGACACTGCGACCAGCAACAACGCGACGAGTCGTATGAAAACTTGAGACATGGTGGGTGCGGTCTGCTAAAGGAACTGCGAGCAACGACCGTCATTCGGCATTCGCAGCCGAGGTCGTCGTTCACTCCATCCTACTGTCGAAACGACGGCCTGTCTTCATTCCGGATGCGGCAATGTCCCCGCCCGGCCTGATCGCTCTTCGTTTCGGCGCGTCCGCGAATGCGGTATCCTGACCGGCATGAGCATTTACGAACAATACGGGATCGCGCCCATCATTAACGCCAGTGGAACCGTCACGCGATTGGGCGGTGCCCCCATGCCCCAGGCCGTGCTGGATGCCTTCCGAGAAGCCGCTGGCGAATGGGTGCCGCTTGATCAACTCCAAGCGGCCGCCTCGAAACGGATTGCCGAAATCACGGGGACGGAGGCTGGGTTGGCGACGGCCGGTTCGGCTGCCGCATTGACGGTGGGAGCCGCTGCGATCCTCACCGGTCTCGATCCGGGTCGCATGGAACGCCTCCCACATTGCGACGGTTTCCCGCATGAATTTGTTGTCGCTCGCGAACATCGCAGCGGGTATGACCACGCGGTGCGGGCAGCCGGTGTGAAATTCGTCGAAGTCGGCTTCAATGAGATTGTCTCGAACGCGGGTGTCCGTCGCACCGAGGCGTGGGAATACGAAGCGGCCTTCACCGAAAACACCGCCGGCGTGTTCTACGTCCACATACCCAACCCGGCCACCCCGTTGCGAGAAGTTCTCGAAGTCGCTCACCGTCACAACTTGCCCGTGTTGGTCGACGCCGCCGGTGAACTCCCGCCACGAAGCAACCTGCGCGACATCGCCGCGACGGGAGCCGACCTGGTCGCCTATAGCGGCGGGAAGTCGATTCGCGGTCCGCAATCGACCGGCATTCTGTGCGGGAAACGCGACCTCATCGCGTCCGCCGCGTTGCAGATGCTCGACATGGACGATCACTTCGAGTTGTGGGATCCTCCCGGCGACTTCCTCGATAAGAGTCAACTCGTCGGGATTCCGCGTCATGGAATCGCGCGCGGTATGAAGGTCTCGAAGGAAGAGATCGTGGCGTTGTTGGTCGCGCTCGATTTGTTCGCTTCGGGGGCCTACGACGACGAACGCCCTGCATACTTTGCGCGACTGCAAACCGTCACCGACGCCCTAGAAGGGACAACTGCGAATTGCACCGTTGTTGAATCGGCTGACGGCGAACGCCCACCGACGCTCGAAATTGCGATTGATGAAACATCGCTGGGCCGCTCGGCATTTGAAGTGTGTCGCCGACTCCGCAACGGCTCACCGCCGATCTACGTGTCGCACGGCCAACTTTCAGCGGGCAAACTGGTGGTGCATCCGCTCTGTCTGGATGACGAGGCGACATCGACATTGGCGATCCGATTGCGTGAAGAACTGACCGCTTAGAGAAACCCTGATCGAATCACTTTGATCCCTCCCTGCAAAGACGGAGACTGCCGGTGTTAGTCGGTTATGTGAGTGACGAACGTTACGTGGCGATCGCCGATTGCCAGCTTCTGTTCGAGAACGATGCGACATCCGTCGAAGCCCGCTCGGCTGCGAATGGTGCGGTGTACGCGGAACTTGCACCGGGCGATTACGAGGTCTCGCTCAACCGTGACGGCTTCGGCCCGAAGCGCGTGCAGATGACTGTCTCGGCGGATGCCCCTTACCAGTTCCGGTTGCTTTCGCAATCACTGCTGGGGTACGCTTGGCCGCGGTGTGTTCGCAGTGGTGAAAAGGCCGAGTTCCGCGTGCATGCCCACGAGGCTTACAAAATCTCGCTGTGGCGATACGGGTACGAAAAGGAACTCGCCAAGAAGATCGGCTGGTTCGACGAACACGGCCCGGGGGCCACCGTGCAGATCACGCCCGACGGCGATTACACGCAAACCGGTGCCCAATGGAACAAGTTCGGCTACACCAGCCCGCATCACAAACAGTATGTCGCAGCGCCCGAACGGTCGGGGTTGTACTATTTCCACGCCCAAGGCGAATCGGGCGAGTTCTTTTCGTTCCCCTGGGTTGTCGCACCGGCCAAACCGACCGCGAAAGTTGCCATCCTCGCAGCCGACATGACTTGGAACGCCTACAACAATTTCGGCGGACGCAGCAATTACATTCACCCCGATGTGCTTCCTCCGACACCCACACTCAACGCGCGACTCGAACTGAAACGCTACACCGACCCTGAACACATCAATCACAACGGGAAGGATTACGATCCGCTTTCTTTCGACCGACCCGAGCCGATCAACCACATTCCCGAACAGGTTCACGTCACCGACCCCATCGAAGGTCGGGCCGCCTGTCACATTGCACCGGCCGAATGGCGGTTTCTCGGTTGGATGGAACGTGAGGGCTTCGCCTACGACTACTACTCGGAAACTCAGCTCCACTTCGACGTGCTCAACCTCGATGAATACAAGCTGCTGATCATCACCACGCACCCCGAGTACTGGTCGGCTGACATGTATTACAAAGTGAAGAAGTGGGTCTTCGAGCGCGGAGGCCGATTGATGTATCTGGGCGGTAACGGATTGAACTGCGACGTCGAATTTCTCGACGAACAAACCTGCATCTACCGCAACGAAGACTGTCGTGAACTTCGCGACGCGAGCAAAGGGCTCGAAAGCAGGTTCCATCAGCGCGAGGAATCGGAAGCGAATCTTCTGGGCGTCGTCTTTGACGAACGGGGCATCATGACCGCTGCCCCCTACGAAGTTGTCGACGACACGCATTGGGTCTTCGAGGGCACCGGCCTGAAGAACGGTGACCAGTTCGGTACCGAGAGCCAACACGAACGCGTTCCCGGCGGGGCATCAGGCCACGAAACCGACAAACGCTCGAAGAGTTCACCCGAGAATACACTTCTGCTGGCGCAAGGATTAAACGCGGACGGCGGCGGAGCCGAGATGGTGATTCATGAGCCGGGCGGTGGCGGTGCCGTCTTCTCTGCTGGCTCGATCAACTGGCCCAGTTCCGTTCTTGTCGACGAAGGCGTCTCACAAATCACCGCCAACGTGGTGCGCCGGTTTGTTGAATGAAATCAGCCGCAAGAATGCACAAAATGCACAAAAGGAATTCATCGGATGGCGGGGCGCACTGCGCAGCCGAAGCCCCCGAAGCATCGACTCTCGTGCCTTCTATGCCTTCTTGCGGCCAGTACTCTTGATAAGGATAAGCCTGATGAGCCGCACTCTCTCCACCGTGATTCTGATCGTGATGTCGCTTGGCCTCAATGCGTTTGCTGCCGACGACCAGAAACCATTGGATGTCGTCATCCGCAACGGCACCGTCATCGATGGCAGCGGGACAGCGCGATTTCAAGCGGATGTCGGTATCCGTGACGGTCGCATTGTGGCGATCGGCAAGTTGGCCAATGCGAAAGCCAAACAGACGATCAACGCGAAGGGGTTGGTGGTCTGCCCAGGGTTTGTTGATCTGCACAGCCATGCCGACCGGGGAATCCTGAAGTTTCGCGATGCTGAAAACTATATCCGCCAGGGAGCCACCACGTTGCTCTGCGGAAACTGTGGCAGTTCGCCGGTCGACATTGCGGCCTATTTCAAGAAGTTACGCGCTGGGGGAACGGGTCCGAATATCGCGCAGTTGATCGGCCACAGCAGCGTTCGCTTGCACGTCATCGGTAGCGAAGACGTACCGCCCACAAAACAGCAATTGGCCGAGATGCGACAAGTCGTAAAACGCGCCATGCAGGATGGGGCGGTTGGGTTGTCGTCGGGGCTACGCTACGGACCCGGTGCCTACGCCAAAACATCTGAAGTCGTCGCGTTGGCCGAAGAAGTTGGTAAGCAGGGCGGGTTCTACGCCACACACATGCGCGACGAAGGCACCAAGATCATCGAAGCCATTCAAGAAGCACTCCTCGTCGGCCAGTCGGCGGGCGTGCCGGTTCACATCTCGCATCACAAGATTTCCTCAGTTTCCGTTTTCGGACAAACGCGGCAAACGTTGGCGCTTATCGACCAGGCACGAAAGAACGGGCGGGATGTCACACTCGATCAATACCCTTACCGCGCCGGCAGCGGAAGCACCGGGTTGTATGTGCCGCAGGCTTCACTGTCCGGGGGACGCGAAGTCTTCCGCAAGCGCATCGCCGACAAAGTTCAACGCCGGCAGATCATCGAGGCGGTCGAAGAATTGCTTGTCCGCAAGATCTACGAAGCCGACCACGATCCGCGAACCCCCGTCCACACCCGAGCCGCGTTGGCACGCATCGGTATCGCGCGGGCCGCTCACGACAACACACTGGAAGGCAAGCAACTGGTCCAGATTCTGGAATCCCGCAAGAAGCCGGTTACCCTGCGAAACGGAGCCGAGTTGCTACTCGAACTCGTTTCGCACGGCGTAGGCGGCATCAACTACACGATCGACGACCGACCCGGTGGCGACATGGAACGCGTGATGAAACATCCGCAAACCTGCATCGCTTCAGACGGCAGCGTGTTCCTCTTCGGCCAAGGCAGCCCGCATCCGCGTTCCTACGGTTGCTTCCCGCGCGTCCTGGGCCACTTCGTCCGCGAGAAAAAACTGCTCACCCTGGAAACCGCCATCCACAAAATGTCGGCCCTCCCCGCAAAACGCCTCGGCTGGAAAGATCGCGGCTTGATCAAAGTCGGACACGGAGCCGACGTCGTCGTGTTCGATCCGGCAACCATCACCGACCGCGCCACCTTCCTCAAACCACACCAGCACTCCGTCGGCGTGAAACACGTGCTTGTCCGGGGCGAGTTCGTTTTGAAAAACGAGAAGATGACCGGCAAACGCCCCGGGCGACCAATCGCAGGGCAGGGGAAACGTGGGTAATTGATCCTGCTGTTTTCTGTCGGGTTATTTAGCCGCGAAGAGGCACAAGAAGCGCAAAAAGAACAGACACGACGCGGTTTCAAACTGGAACTCTTTTTTTACTTTTTGCGCCTTTTGCGCCTTTTTGCGGCCAAATTCACCACGGCTCCCGTCTCCCTTATGCCGTGCCGTCCCGGTTCGAGTAATCCCTTCCCAAGCCGAATACGCTACGATGCAGGGCGCACTTCGCGTCAGAAATATTGAAGAGAACGTCCATGTCTAGGCTCGCACTTTCGTTGTCGGTTTTGCTCATCGCATCGCAAGCCAGTTTCGCGACGGCACAGACACCGGCTCACACGCCCGGTCCGTTGGAGAAACAACTTCTTGCCGAGGGCTTGCCCGCGTTGGCCGAAGCGGCGCGGGTGGATGGGGACTTCAATCGCGGGGCGATTCTCTTTTACCAACCACACATGGCTTGCCGGAAATGTCACGTCTTCGGCGACAAGACGGCCGCCATCGGGCCTGACTTGGCACGGTTCGAGAAGAAAGTCGACGACGCCTATCTCGTCGAGGCGGTGCTGCATCCCTCGAAGGTCATTCGCAAGGGTTTTGAGACCATCACTATCGTGACAGGCGACGGCAAGAGCTTCACCGGACTGTTGGCTGAAGAGAAACCGGATGCGATCGTTCTGCGCGATGCGACGCAACCGGGGAAGCGGATTACGATCGCGAAGGCCGACATCGAGGAACGCGTGAGCCAGAAGGTCTCCGTCATGCCGGCCGGGTTGGTGAATATGTTGGGGACGCGACAGCAGTTTCTCGACCTGACACGGTACGTGATGGAGATCGCCGCGAAGGGTCCGTCGCGCGAGTTGGAATTGCGACCGAACCCGTCTCTCTACGCCGCGCGACCTCTGCCCGAATATGAGAAGCACATCGACCACGCAGGCCTGATTGCTGATCTCGACAAGGACAGTTTCAAGAAGGGCGAGGCGATCTACAACCGGTTGTGCATCAACTGTCATGGCACCCACGACCGCCCCGGTTCGTTGCCCACTTCGTTGAAATTCGCGTCCGGAAAATTCAAGAACGGCCACGACCCTTACAGTATGTATCAAACGCTGACCCGCGGGTTCGGCATGATGGTCGGCCAGAGCTGGATGGTGCCCGAACAAAAGTACGACGTCATCCACTACATCCGCGAAGCCTACCTTAAACCGAGAAACGCGACACAGTACGCGAAGATCGAGGACTCATATCTTGCCAGGCTGCCCAAAGGTGACACGCGCGGACCCAAGCCGACGAACATCACGCCCTGGATCAACATGGATTACGGCTCCAGCCTGATCGCCTCTTATGAAGTCGGCAACGACGGCGCGAACTTCGCTTACAAGGGCATCGCCACACGTCTTGACGCCGGCCCGGGTGGTGTGTCGCGCGGGCGTCACTGGATGGTCTTTGACCACGACACGCTCCGCGTCGCAGCGGGTTGGAGCGGGCAGGGGTTCATCGATTGGAACGGCATCATGTTTAACGGGCGGCATGCGATTCACCCTCGTCTCGTTGGAGATGTTGCGTTCGCGAACCCGGCTGGCCCCGGTTGGGCCAACCCCGAAACCGGTTCCTTCGACGACCCGCGTTTCAAAGGACGCGACGACAAACCCTACGGCCCGTTGCCGCGAAAGTGGGCGCAATACAAAGGGCTGTATCATCATGGCAACCGGACGATCGTTTCCTACACCGTCGGCAACGCACCCGTGATGGAAACGTCGGGGTTGCAGGATGTCGACAAGACACCCGTTTTTACACGTTCCTTTGAAATCGGGCCGCGCGACCGGGACATGGTCCTGCAAGTCGCCCACCGACCCGGTTCAAAACTCAGCTTGCTGTCTTCCAGTAACGATGCCACCGCCGTTCGATTCGGTTCCGGTTCGCCATCGGCTGCGAAGAAACCAGTCAAGACGACCAAGGGACTCGTATTCGACGGCCGGACGTATCTCGAAATCGCCAAGGCCGACGACTTCGACATGACGGAGAAGTCGTACTCGATCTATGCGCGCATCCGCACGCGAAAAGGGGGGACGATTTTTGCCAAGACGCCACCCCAGGACAAATGGGTTCCCGACGGCAAGACGCTCTTCGTTCGCGGCGAACGGCTTGCGTTCGACATTGGTTGGGTCGGTACGTTGCAATCTCAGACACGCGTCAACGACGGCAAACCGCACGACGTGGTGGCCGTTTACGATCGTGAAAAGGCAAAACTCCGGCTGTACGTCGACGGCAAACTCGAAGCCGACGGCAACCTGCAACCGAAGAAGCGACCCCGCAAGCAAGTCGTTCGCATCGGCTACACCGCCCCGAATTTCCCACGTCCGCAGACATTCTTCGACGGTGAGCTCGACGAAGTCCGTTTCTATCAGCGTGCTCTCAAACGAGACGATTTGGAATCGATCACGGAGGAACCGAAGCCGTCGACCGATCTCATTGGGCGCTGGGTTTTCAAGAACGCGGGAGGAGAGACCGTCGAGAACACCGTAGGCAAGAAGCATGTTGCGCGCGTGCAACGTGGAACACCGCAAGTATCATCATCGTCGCCCAGCAACGGAGCACTGCTCGCCGGGACCGTCGGGCTTCCGCAGAACAACGAATGGTTAGCCACTCCCGAAGGCAACCTGCGATTGAAGATCCCCGCCGGTGAAAAGCCTTTGAATTTCACGCTCTGGATAACGCCCTCCGAGGGAGGAGCAAAACCCGATGAACTCTCCGCTGCGATTGCCGGCCGCATCAAGCCGGCCGCGTTGAAGCCGCTGACGAAAGGCGGTCCGCCGCGTTGGCCTGATGTGTTGAAGACGCAGCCGACCATCGGGGAGGACAAAGGCCCGTTCGCCGTCGACGTGCTGACCGATCCGGTGGCCAACCCGTGGTTCTGTCGCATGCGATTGACGGGCCACGATTTCCTGCCCGGCGGGAAGCAGGCGGCCGTTTCCACTTGGGATGGCGACGTCTGGATGGTGACCGGCATCGACACGCCCGAGAAAGGTCTCAGCTGGCGTCGCATCGCCTCCGGTCTGTTTCAACCGTTGGGCGTGAAATACGTCAACGGAAAAATCTTCCTCTCCTGTCGGGACCAGATTTGCATCCTGCACGACCTCAACGGCGACGGCGAAACCGACTTCTACGAAAGCTTCAACAACGACCACCAAGTCACCGAACACTTCCACGAATTCGCGATGGGTTTGCAAACCGACGAGGCGGGCAACTTCTACTACGCCAAGTCGGCTCGACATGCCAAGACGGCGTTGGTGCCGCATCATGGTACGCTACTTCGCGTGACGAAAGACGGCTCGAAAACCGACATCATCGCCAACGGTTTCCGCGCGGCCAACGGCGTCTGCCTGAACCCCGACGGCACGTTCATCGTCACCGATCAGGAAGGGCACTGGAACCCCAAGAACCGCATCAACTGGGTCAAGCCGGGCGGGTTCTATGGCAACATGTTCGGCTACCACGACGTGACCGACACATCCGATGCGGCCATGCAGCAACCGCTCTGCTGGATTACCAACAGCTTTGATCGGTCGCCAGCCGAATTGCTTTGGGTCGACAGCAAAGCCTGGGGTCCGCTTGATAAATCGTTGCTCAACTTCTCTTACGGTTACGGCAAGATCTACGTCGTGCCGCATGAAGATGTCGGCGGACAGATGCAGGGTGGCATGTGCGAGTTACCTTTGCCGAAGTTTCCCACCGGCATCATGCGTGGGCGGTTTCATCCGGGCAACGGTCAACTTTACGGTTGCGGCATGTTCGCCTGGGCGGGTACGCAACAGCAATCCGGCGGCTTCTATCGCATCCGCTACACCGGGAAACCGGTTCATCTGCCGACAGGTTTGTCCGCCAGGAAAACTGGCATGCAGATTACGTTAAGTGGTGACGTCGACCGTGCGACCGCTGAAAACCCTGCGAACTACGCCGTCAAAACCTGGTCGCTGAAACGGACCGCCAACTATGGCTCGAAACACTACGACGAACAACGCCTGGAAATCACCGCCGCCAAACTTTCTAAAGACGGTCGCACTGTGTTACTCGAAATTCCGGATATCAAACCGACTTGGTGTATGGAGATCCGTTACTCGATCCGAGGCAGCAAGGGCGAACCGGTGGATGGCGTGATTCACAACACGATTCACAAGTTGCGGTAAGATCCCGCGAGAGCAAAGGTGGGGCAGACATTCTTGTCTGCGGACGTCCAAGCCAGAAATTGCAGCCATCATCAGGCGACGGACAGACAAGAATGTCTGCCCCACCTTTGTTCTTCGGGTGTTAGCGGCTCGGTGCGTTGCATTCTCTGCCCAGCTTTGCGACTCTGCGCCTTTGCGTCGAAGTTTGTTCGAACTCCCCGGAGGTGGCCCACATGCTTGGCTTCCGTCGCTTCGCCTGCCCTGCGTTCGTGCTTGTCATTACGGCGACCACCTTCGCGTTCGAGAAACCGCACAAATACCCGGAGACCCGTCGCGTGAGTCATGTCGATATCCATCACGGTGTAAAAGTCCCCGACCCTTACCGTTGGCTCGAAGACGACGTTCGCGAGTCGAAAGAAGTGGCCGAGTGGGTTGCTGCGCAGAATAAAGTCACCTTCGCCTACCTCGAAGCGCTGCCTGCTCGCGAGAAGATTCAGAAGCGACTGACCGAATTGTGGGACTACGAGAAGTTTGGCACCCCGTTCAAGGCGGGTGGGCGTTACTACTACTATCACAACTCGGGGCTACAGAATCAGTACGTGCTTTACACGTTGGAAAAACTCGACTCCAAGTCGCGTGTGCTGATCGACCCTAATACTTGGTCGAAAGACGGCACCGTCGCGCTGGCGGGAACGGACTTCAGCGATGACGGTCGCTATGTCGCCTACGGAATTCAAGATGCAGGCAGCGATTGGCGAACGTGGCGTGTCATGGAAGTCGAATCGGGTAAGTTGCTCGACGACGAACTGAAGTGGGTCAAGTTCTCCAGTCCCACCTGGACGACCGACAGTAAGGGCTTTTTCTACTCTCGCTACGATGAGCCGAAAGAAGGGGCCGCGTTTCAGAGTTTGAATCTGAATCAGAAGCTCTACTATCACCGCATCGGCACGCCTCAAGCTGATGACACCCTCATCTACAAACGCCCCGACCATCCCAGTTGGGGCTTCTCGCTCGATGTCTCCGAAGACGGTCGCTGGCTGATTATCACCGTCTGGAAAGGCACCGACGACAAGTACCGCGTTCTTTACAAAGACCTTTCCGACAA
>Ga0114999_10005929_pt1 | contig 14256 bp, 19 predicted proteins | sample ArcticOcean_MG_C_3_FD_89820 | JGI IMG/M metagenome (GOLD analysis project Ga0114999, IMG submission 89820) | Marine microbial communities from western Arctic Ocean - ArcticOcean_MG_CB8_126 | ecosystem: Environmental > Aquatic > Marine > Oceanic | place: Arctic Ocean: Canada Basin | collected...
CAAGCCGCTAAAGCGGCAGTATTAACATTATGGCCACCCGGATTGCATTATGCGGACCTGGACGTTGCGGAAAAGACACCGCCGCAGACTGGTTAGCTGCAAATACGTCATTAAAATACCATCAAAGTACGAGCCAAGCAGCGGCAGCGATTTGTTTTAATAAGCTGAAAAACAAATATCAGTATAAAACACCGCAAGAGGCTTTTATCGATCGCCATAAACACCGCAAAGAGTGGGCAGATATTATATGGGAATACAATAAGCCGGACGGTATTCGTTTGTATCGCGACATGATTCGCACAAATGATATTATTAATGGCATAAGAAAATTAAACGAATTAAACGCATGTAAACAATCGGGGTTAATAGATATCGCAATTTGGGTAGACCGTCCCGGCTATTTTGAAGAAGGGTCGATGTCTTTATGCGTAGAAGAATGCGATATCATATTACCTAATTTCGAGCAAGGAGATACGTTTCCGAAACATTATTACGAAAAGTTATCAAATTTGGCTAAAGCGTTTGGAGTCTAACCATGCCTGCCACAAGCTTTGTAACGAAGGTTGCGTGGAAAGTTTGGCGCGTTGTATTAACGCGTGATCTTCCTAAAGATTTAGATGGCGTGTGTGATTCGCCTACGGAAAACGGTAAACCGCGAAAAAATAAAAAGATACTGATTCGAGAAAACCTTGTCGGCCACGCTTTTTTAGAAACTGTTATACATGAAAGTTTGCATGCTGCTTTAGATTGTTTAAACGAAGAATACGTAGAACAGACAGCGGCAGACCAAGCCACGTTGATTTGTCACGATGAAATACTTAAAAGATTCTTAAAGTGCCCGAAAATACACAAGCAAATGTGCCGATTACTTGGAGTTGAAGAACCTTAGGAAATAACATGACACGAAAAAATGCAGATCCACTTGCTCAGTTAGAAATTAGACCGCGAACGATAGGGCCACGACAGCTTACTGGCAAACACAAAGAAACGTGGGCACGTTTTGTCACTAAATACAAAAACGGTGATTACACGGGGCTGAGTTTGCGGCAATTATATTTAGATTTAAGCAATATTCTTAAACTGAAATGTAGTATTTATATGTTTAAGCGAGCTTTGTTCGAACAAGCCGGTGTTGATAAACATATTAAGTAATTAAAAAGAATTGTATTTTACGTGTCGTTTTCTTTTTTTGTTTTTAGGTTTTTGTGCTGTCGCGTATTTAATCGGCTCATTTTTTTGACCTTTTGTTAAAACAGGTCGCCACGCATAATCTACTGGAAAAAATTCTTTTGCGTAAAAATACGGTGATAGTTTATCTTGATCTATTTTAATAACGTTTGGCGTTATTTCTTTTACGTATTTTTGCAGCAGATATGTGTGATACACGGTTAAAATACATTGAGCAACAATTGCTGCTGCGTAAACAAAAAACCACGCAAACATATTTGCAATAACAAGCGACAACAAAACGCCAACATGCGTTAACACTTTTATTGTTAATTTTGGTTTTGTTTTTGTCGCTGTATAATTTACGCCTATGTTAAATAACTCTGCATGCGCGTATTTTCTATGTGCAAATTCATAATTACCTAAAACATGTTTTCTCCATTTGTAATGTAATTTTTTTATTTGAAATAAATACAAGACTTTAATAAATTGTATTATTGTGTATATCGACATAAACACGATACAAACATAATTAATTTTAGGGTAAAGCGTTATTAGTAACCAAAGCCACGCAAATAAGCACAGAGTTAAATCAATACCTATTTCTTTATTACTTGGTTTATCGCGGCAGCGGTCAATTAAATCACGCTGATGTGTCGCGAGTTTCATCTGTTGTTAAAGCATCTCCTGTTAAATTATCTGTTGCGCAAGGCGGCAATTTTCCGTTGTTGCGTTTTTTATAGGTTGCCACCCAGTCTGTTACACATGTAGAAAAGTCTGCCGGATTCATTTGTGTTGTGAATCCGCGATAACCTATTACCCACACGAACCACTGTCCGGAGCCTCGGCTGTAAGCTGTGTCAGATAAAACACGATAAGCTACAGCTTTTGTAGGCGTGTAACAGTGGTAAAAATCCATATCCGCTTCGACTAATATGCCATCGCGTGTTTTAACACGCTTATCTGGCAAAACTGCAATTTCACAATCTGCAGGCGGATCAAAAGAAATTGTCATAAATCACCCTGGTGTTTAACTAGTTAAGGTTTCTCCTCCGGTGATGCAATGGACGTCTGACTCCGTTTCTATCCATACGCGTGCCCCACAAGATAGCGGCTTTGTGGGACTATAAATAACTCTTGCCGCAGGTAAGCCATCTTGGCCAAGAATAACAGCTTCATGACAATACGTATTTGATTTATACGTTTTGACTGAAAGCACCGGATCTTTATCGCCGGTTTTAGTATTCTTTTTTATTTTATGTTGATTGACATGTATTATTTTTTTCATGATATGTAGTTATCGGAAACTCATTTACCAATCTGGATCATCGAAATCATCTTGATCTTCAAGGTAATCTTCTTCCCCTTCTTCTTCAAAACTATCGGCATTTCGTTCTTTTATGCTTAACATTGGGTCTTCCGCGAGTTTCCATTGCGCGTGCGATTGCAACCATTCATCGATATTTCTCGTCGGGTCGTGATAACCTACGCCTAATGCGATATATGTTTTATGGTCGCGACCGTCATAACCCCACCAGTCAATATTTAATCTACCGATGTTAGGCAAACAATCATGCGCAAAGAAACTTCCTTTTTGCGGCGTATAATCTTGCGGAAGTGCAACTTCTGTTTCAACGATGTAAAAACTATTGTCGTACGTGTAAATAGGTAACTGTATGACAACTGGTTTTATTAAAATAATTTGTTTATTTGTTTTATAATTTTTAGACATGTTTAATATTCGGTTTCATATAACATTGCCTGGAATACTTGTGGGAAACGATTTGTACTTTTTCTTTAACTCTGTCGAAGCGTCATTCCACACATTTTTTGTTGACAGTCGTGCGTATTTTGCTACAGCATCTGCCACAATGTTCAAACGTACAACGTTTCTTTTTACGTGATGATATTGCGTGGAATAACCTTGATTTGCAAAAAAATCCATTGCTGCCCACAAAGCTTTATACGTTTTACGAGAAGCAGGGCGGTTGCCACAATTAACAACAATTTCACTGTCTGAAACAACGTGTACTTTAAGGTTCTTACCTTCTTTACGTTTTTCAGTTAAGCGAAACGGGCCTGGCCCGTCTTTAGACGTATACCAGTTTAACGCAAACAAATAAGGAAGTATTTCACTTACTATACTTGTACCCGGCGAGGCTGCGCCAAAAGATACTTTGCGTACGCCTGAGTATTTGTCTATTAAAACAGCGGCCCACCCGCAAGAATTTTGCCATGTAGATCCACTGCCGTCACCTATAACAATTGCGTCCCACTCTTGAATACCTAGATAGTCAACTAAACTTTCTAATGAATCTAAAGTCAGTGTAGCTGTATTATTACTTATTTGCTCCTGTGATTCCATCTAATTCTTTTCTCTTTTCTTCTATTTGACTGTTTAGTTCAATTAAAGCTTTATCTGCAAGTTGTAATGTCTCATAAACATTATTGGTTGCTGTCCCTACCATTTTTGTTAGTTGCTCTAATAACCGCAAGCGTATTAGCGGACTGTCCATATCTCTTCCGCGTATTGCTCCAAACGGTAAATCTTTTGCTGACAGATCGACATCCCATAAAAATACAACACCTAAACCGCGAAGTTCTGGGCAATCTTTTACAAGTAAATCTGTCATTCCCATTACGCGTTCGGTTACTTCATCATGAAATTTTTTACGGCGTGGTTCATCTAACGCATCGCGAAGACTTCCGTGTAATTCATCGACTGCTTGTTCTGTATCAACAACTGCATCTTCTTGGTCATTCATTTTTAGTCCTCATAAAATGCTCTACTATTAACGTTATGCGTGTAGCTGCTAAAGAGTATATAGGTAATTTAAACATTACAGACCAAGGTGCTGCAACACATAAACTGGGAAGATAAAACAATAAAATTAAAATCCACGGCACGTGATGACTTAAGCAGAAAAAACATGTGAGCAATTGCCCCACACGTGCTCTTATTTCATCGTGTTTATCCGGCAATTGTTTCGTATCTGTAGGCACAAACTCTGCCCAGACCCGAAGCCATTCTACCCATTCTTCAAAAATACCGCCGGTGTGCAACCAAGCATTAATCGGCACACCTGCGGCTAAACCAATAGCCAATAAATCAAGCCACTGCATTTTACTTGTCTTTATTTAATATTGTTCTTTTTATTGCTTGGTACGAGCCTGCAATTACAAATGCAACAATAACTACAGGTATAATAGATTTAGTTATGCCTGCAAAAAATATGGCTAGAATAGCCATTAGAAATATTATAAACGCATACGAATTAAACATTAACTGCTTTGTTCTCCTGACGGCCACGGCTCAGTTGTTAGACTTCCGTCTGCTAAATCGCCGTTTCCATTTCGTTGTAATTCTGGTAACGGTAGAGGCATGTCATTCCACGGATAAGAATTGGGATCATTCATACCGATCAAATGTGCCGCAATTGCGCCACCATGCGATCGATGCGTGCCATAAATGCCAGCACGCTCAAGAAAAAGCCTGGAAGATACTGGATTTGACATGACCATACCCCGTTTGTTTTTATAGAAATTAGTTAGAATTTACTTACTACATAATATAACACAAAAAAAGCGATAAGTAATTGCCATTTGTACTTATCGAATAGACCACCAAAAACTTTAAATTTTTCTGTATCGCTCATGGATAACTCCGATTTCATTACGCAAGAACCAAATAACATACAAAAAATTGCTGCGTCTGTTCTCGCTTTACAAACAAAAGAAGGTGACCGCATAAGCACGGAAGAACGCGTTACACGTTTTTCAAAACTTGTAGCTGCGGGCGGTGTTCGTACATGTAAAGATATACTTCCCGCACTTTTTCAATTAAACGGACAACCTTATAGTTTAGAAGATCATTTTCCTTTTGAAGACATATACCGGCTTGCAATGGCTCCTGCGCAAGTTTGGCGTACAGGAAGGCAAGTTGCCAAAACAACAAACATGGCGACATTCGGTATAACTACGTGCGTATCGATACCTAACTTTAAAAGCTTATATATTACGCCACTCTTTGAGCAGATACGTCGTTTTTCTGCGATGTACGTGCAGCCCTTTATAAATAACAGTCCAGTTAAACATTATTGGTTAGACCAGGATTCTGTTAAAAGCGTATTGCATCGTACTTTTGCTAACGGTTCTTCTATGTTGTTTTCATTCGCCTTGCTAGATGCCGATCGTATTCGTGGTATTTCTGCCGATTTAAATTGGATAGACGAAATACAGGATATGAACAGAGAGCATCTTCCTATTATTCGGGAAACAATGTCACACAGTAGTTGGGAACTTAGGCGAGAAACAGGAACTCCTAAGACACTCGATAACGTTCTGGAAGGCCGTTGGAATGAATCCAGTCAGGCCGAATGGTTTGTGCCGTGTACACATTGCACAACAGGCGGCCATCCTACGATAAACATTCCTGCGATGGAGTTTCATCTTGAAAAGATGATTGGTCCGTGGCACGAAGGCATTAGTGAAAAAACACCCGCTGTTATTTGTCACAAGTGTAGCAAACCTATAAATCCAAGACACGGATTTTGGAAACATCGGTGGCCTGAGCGTGTATTTGATTTTGCCGGGTATCACATTCCGCAAATTATTATGCCGCTACATTACTCACGTCCAGACAAATGGTCTGTGATTCTTGCAAAACGAGAAGGGCGAGGAAACACGCCTATTAACGTTTTCTACAATGAAGTATTAGGCGAAGGGTATGATGTAGCCTCGAAACTTGTATCGCTTACTGAATTAAAGAAAGCATGCACAAGCAATCCAAATACAATCGAATTCGCACAACAAAATCTTTTTAATTATTCTATGCGTGTTCTCGCGGTAGACTGGGGTGGCGGCGGTCGCGGTCGTGGAAGAACAGGCGTTACAAGTATTTCGTTAAGTTTAACAACAGTCGCTTTACTTGGTTTAACACACGACGGGAGAATTGACGTTCTTTACGGCGAACGTTTATTAACTCCGCACGATCATTTGGGTGAGGCAAAGAAAATAAAAGATTTGTGGGATCGGTTTAGGCCTGACATACTTGCGCACGACTATAGCGGCGCTGGACAATTACGTGAAACATTTTTAGTTCAAGCTGGCGTGCCTGCTGGCAGAACAATGCCTTGTCAGTATGTGCGGGCAGCATCTAGTGCTCCGTGTTATCATGTACCACCAACACCGGGCCACCCGCGATCGCATTACCGGGTAGATAAAGCACGCATGCTTCTTTTAACGTGCGCATATATTCGCCTACAGCGGCTTCGTTTTTTTGAATACGATTACAAAAATCAAGATGACGCAGGTTTAGTGCATGATTTTCTAGCACTCATTGAAGAAAACGTACAAACATCTGCTGTCAGGCCCATTTATAAAGTTAGTTGCGCCGAAGGCTCTATTGATGACTTCGCGCAAGCTGTAGCTATGGGGTGTATTGCTATATGGCATAGAACCGGTGTGTGGCCAAATCTTGCTGAATTAGCTGACACAGCATTGACGCCAGAGCAAGTGGAAGCTGCGGGTCCGGCAGACCCGCAATGGGCTGATGATATTGGGCCGGTTCCCGAGTAAATTTATATAAAATAAAGCAAGGAAAAGGTAATGTTAGATAACAGTATCATAGATGACTATAAAAAAACCGGGGTGGTTATAATAAGAAAATGTTTAATAGATTGCATCGATGCTGTTATTAAAGATGTTGCTCGTCTTATGCAGGACGGAACTTCTAATGAAGATTTCTTTCATGAAACAAGCATAGATAATAAAAATTCAATAGTTCGGCGAGTAGAAAGATGCACAAATTATATCGATACGTCGGCAATAGATGCTGTCATTGACGGTATCGTTACAGATTTAGCGGGGTATAAGCCGAGCATATTTAAGGACAAAATAAATTTAAAGTATTCTGGTTCTAATAAATTTGCGCATCATATTGATGGGCATTTTTATTGGAAAGCAGGCGATGTGCAAAAAAACGGATGGGAAGAATATGCTAGTAATTTTATAAATATAGTAGTACCGTTAGATACTATGAGTCATGATAACGGATGCTTATTAGTTGCGGATAAAAGAGACACGCTTAAAATTTTTGGTTCGTATGATTTTAAAGATATTGTAGAACAATTACCTAATAGCAATTCGCCATACATTAGTGAAAAAGATACGGACAAAGTAGATTTTAAACCAATGCTACTAGAGCCTGGAGACATTGCCGTATTTGATTGGAAATGCATACACGGATCAAAAGACAACGATTCCTCTAGTGCTAGGCGGGTTTTTTACCTTACGTACAATAATATTAACGAAGGCAAAAATAGAGCTAAATACTACCTAGACAAAGAATTAAGCAGTTCTTCTAGAAGTAGTAAGGCTTTAAATTAAAAAAATCCATGCCTTGCCTGCCATGTCAAAGTAAATCGGTCGCAATTTCAGCAAGTCGTGATCGTTCGCCTTTTGTAAGTGTAATATGGGCGTACAGATCTTGGCCTTGCATGCGTTCGATTAAATACTGCAACCCGTTTGAATGTTCATTTAATTTGGGCTGGTCAATCTGTTGAAGGTCGCCTGTTAAGACGATCTTTGTTCTATCACCTGCACGAGTAATAATTGTTTTTATTTCATGCGGTGTTAGGTTTTGAGCTTCATCGATGATTAAGAACGAACGAGATAAACTCCTTCCGCGAATGTAAGCGAGAGGTGTGATAATAATCTTTTCGTTTTCAAGCATCTCATCAATTTTGGTGCGTTTGACATCTTTGTTATCGAATTGCTCTTTAATAACACTCAGGTTGTCAAACAATGGCTGCATATATGGCTCCAGTTTGGCTGCCACATCGCCGGGCAGGAAACCCATGTCTCTGTTACTCAATGGAATAACAGGGCGGCCTATCAGTATTTGCCGGTAACGTGCACGCCCTTCTAAAGCCGCTGCAATTGCTAGCAGCGTTTTGCCTGTACCTGCTTTGCCTGTAATTGTGACCAAATTAATATGGTCATCTAGCAAAGCGTTGAGGGCAAAATGCTGTTCTACGTTTCTAGGCTCAATACCGTAAGCCTTTGTTTTATTTATGCGCCTAAACGTGTTATCAGACGCATGGTATCTTGCGAGCACTGATTGAGATTCATTGCGCAACACAAAACATTCGTTAGGTGTCGGTCCTTTAATGGCTTCGATCTCATCCGCAGGAATGATTCCGTGCCCCGTATAAAATGTATCTATGATATGGGCGGGAAAATGCTCTTTAATTTGAGCGCCTGTGTATACAGGTTTATTTATTTTTTTGCGTGTAGAAACAGGGATAGTCGCAAAATACGTAGTCCATAAACTATGGGAATTTTTCAAGGTTCGTTCTTTCGAAAACGGGCTAGTCTAATTCAGTGCCTGCCGAACCCTACTTATGTCTTCTGCGTTTTTTTCTTAAATTTTTGCACATGCGAACATAGTCTACACGCGAATATTTTGTTTTACGTTTATTTAAACTTTCATCATAATCTTTACGCGATACTCTATCTGTTAAAATTGCATACGCTTCTGTTATTTGTTTAAACTTTTTTAATGCAAACATATCATCTGGGTACAAATCAGGATGATATTTAATTGCTAGTTTGCGGTAATTGTTGTCTATTTGTTTACGTGTTGCTCCTATTGGCACTGCTAATATTTGATATGCAGTTGCTGGTAGCATGAGTATATTCCAAGTGGTTTAGAATTAAGTCTTGCATACCTGCGATAACTCCTGCTTAAATAATAAAATCTTGCTTAGCCTGCTTTGTCAGTCGTCCGCGTTATCGCTGCTTGTAAAATCTTCTTTTGCAGCAGAACACTCTAGCTTTAACAGATTAATATGATCTACCTGAAAAGGCGTCATTTTTTTATCTGTTTCATACTTTGCGATATTTTTTAGCTCATTCACCGATCGCATAGTACCGTAGAGCCACTTCAGCTGTTTTGGTGAAAGAGATACAGCTTCTGATTCAATATTTTCTAATTTGTGTAATATATTGTTGCAAAGTTTTATCATTAATATCGGCTTCATTCGTCACCTCCCACAATTCGTAAAAGACGATTTTGTCGGACTCGGCAGTGTTTAAAATGTTTATCCCACCACTGCCGACGAATCAGCCAGCCTACAACGCCATTATACTCGAAACACTCTTCTTCTAAAGCATCAGTATTTTGTAATAGTAATGTTAATTCACTTGTGTCGATTAGCGGCACGTTCTTCTTATTAAATAATTTTACAATGATGTCTTTTGGAATGAAAACGTAATTATCTAAAAAAGTAATTTTTATTTTTTGGTTACATTCAAACCCATCTTGTTCAATAGCTATTAGTCCGTCGTTAATGTAGCGGTAAATAAGTTCAACAAAACTTAATGCTTTTTCTTCTTTTGTGTTTGCCGCATTTTTAATTAAACTTATTGCGTCTATAATTACGTCTGATTTATTGTAATTGGCTAACCATTTGTGTATGTCTAATAAAACTGCTTCTGTTAAGTTGCCAGTAGTTTCGGTGAAAGCAAAATTCCGCGAGCAAAAATCTTGCAGCCATGCAGGCAATACTTTATCACCTAACTTGTTTATGATAGAAGCACCTGTTAATGGCATATCGTTTGTAATAAACGCCCATTTTCCGCTGAGCTTTAACACATCTGCTGCGTATTGATTAAGACTGACAATTAAATTGTTTGTGCTATCTTGATGCAGCAATGCTGTTTTACAAAAAGGAATTGTGCGACGTTCAGCAAGTATTAAAGGCCAATAATGTCTACTTGCAAACTGCTGTATTTTTTCAAAAACGTCTGCATTGTAAGTTGTTTTTGGTAAAGCAAACGTAGCACAGCCTATAATTGAAGCGGCTATGCGTCCAATTAATGTTGCACCTTCTCCGACTAAACCTATATTTGTTTTTTCTTTATTTAATGCCGGAGCAATTAAATTTGAAATAACACATCCAGCAACAGCCCAGTAAATTTGTAAAACTTCTGTTTGTTCTGTAAGTGCTGCTAAATCTGTTATTTCTAGTTTGTCCGGGGGGCTGACATTTTTCGCAGGGGCTAGATCATCAATTACAAACGCTTCTTTTTTTATAACGGTTCCAGCGGCATCAATTGTAAATTGCGGAAAATAAAATTTTGATTTTTGAGTGTTCCACCCAAAACGCCCTACGCTGTGATGCACTGTTGGTTTGTGGAAATGCAACGCAAGTTCTATCGCGTGATTATTCCATTTATGCGAGTAAGTTAAAATAAACTTTTTTTCTACAATTAATTGTTGCCGCATCCATTTGAAGGGGTTTTTTTCAATTGCGGTGGCGTCACAGCAAAAAGATAATTTATCTTTATGCAATAATATAAAGCCTTTATAAAATATAACGCCATCAACTTCTGAATATAAAATATCTGTTATTTGTAGCCTTGCATTCGATATTTGTAACCCTGTTTTATCATCCCACCAGCCAGCGTTGTTTGCAAAAACGTTTCTATTGTTTACAAATACTTTTTGTTTTGTCGGTGCGTCTTTTGCAGTTAAAAAAGCATCTCTAATTTTTACACTACACGTATCAATAAATTCTTGTTCGGCAGGCACGGTTAAATTTAATTGCGTTACAAAATCTTGCCGTTCTGCGTTAGATAAACTATCGATGCTTTCTTCTAAAGCAAGCATCCATGGCAGTGCTTTATTTTGAACAGCCGTTAACCATTTGTTGCCTTCTCGCCAAAATAGATCTGTATTTTCTGTAAGTATAGAAACGTGTCCGTTGGCGCGACTTGCCATATTAAAGGCAGCTGCTTTTATTTTTTTAGTCCAAAAAATAAAATTTTTATCTGTAACAGATTCCCATACATGCGATGAGGTTACATTATTTTTATTGTTTGCTTGTGTTGTGTGTATTCCTTGGTAACTGCCGACAATAGGTAACGGTAAAGATGAGTCACGCATGTGTCTGTTTTGTAAACGAAGCGCATCAAACGGATTAACAGTTACAAATACATTATTTTTAAATATATGCTTGAACGCTGTTTGTTTGTTTAATACGTCATACATACACAGCCCGGCTTCTATTGATTGTGCTGTATGTTGATTGCGTTGCGCAGAATAAATAGGCCTGTAAATTACATCTGTTTTTTCAGCTTTACGCCCTACAAATAAAAACCCGCATATTCTTTCGGGCATGTCATAAAAAGGAATGACTAAAACATTTGACCAGCCTTTCCCTTTAAACAAACACCCAGCTGTAGTTACGGCAGCTCGCTTATCTACAACAGAAGGTATATAAGTTTGCACAGCACGTACAAAATCGACAGCGCCGATAAATTGCCCCATGCGATCACGCCAAACAGTTTGCGATAATGCGTTACTTAGACCTAATTTATTTTGAATAATTTTTATATCTAATCCACGAGATAGCGTAATACTGCTATCATTTTGTAGCTTGTGGGCGCGTATTTGCGGTTCTATTACTGTTTTTTTGTACGCAGCTATTTCTTCTTGTGTAGCAGCGTTAGCTGGAAAATTTACGCCGTTATTTTCAAGGCGTAAGATAGTTTCTTGAAAACTCAACTTCCATACTTTTGCCGCTAGCTCTAGCATATCACCAGCAGAACTGCAATCAGAGCAATAGTGCCTTGTTCCGCTTAATATGTTATCCTGATATATGCGTAAATTGTGTCCTTTACACAACGGACACATCACTTTTACCGGCAACTGATTGCCACTACAGTGTACGTCTAGCAACGGCATCAACCGATACCAAGAAATAAAAGAATTTAAGCCTTTTCTAGCAGACACGATACAATATTAATTAGTTGAAAGGATTCTCATGGATATGGTATTCGATCAAGCTCAAGACCGAAATGGCCAAGAGTTCCATCGACTTACATCTTTATTTGGTTGCCCTGATTTTGTCAAAGAGGCGACGACAGATAACTTGTGTGGTGATGATAATACTGAACCACATATGTTTGCGGATATGTCGCAAAGACGGTGGGCATGCCATACAGCTCCTGCAACTTATGCGTCGGCATTATTTTTCTTTGACAAGAAAGCGCAACTCAATGATAGCACAGCTGATCCAATACAAGAACGTATTTTAGCGTCTGCTTCATTTTTTGGTATTGAAGATCAGGTACAAGCTTTAGGAGAAAAAGTAAAGCAAGCTAATATTGTGGATGAAGATAAGCTAGAAGATGTTGCATTTGCAATTGTTATGAAATTTGAAGACGGGCGCACTGATCGAAAATATCCGATGCGAAATACGGTAGAAGTTATGAAAGCTGCTGAGTATTTACAGAAGTATCGAGATAATTTTTGTTTTAGCGATCGAAATAAAATTGCTGACAAAATACTTCAAAAATCTTCTGAGTTTGGCGCTACATTGGGCGCCGCCAGAAACGAGATCGAAAAGATGGCTGGTTGCGGTGCGTGTTCTTCAAAAGAAGCTGCTGAACTTGTACGAAGTCGCATTACTGCACTTGGTTGGCCTCGCGATGGAAAACCTTTACAGGTTGAACTTGAAAAGTTGGCGAATGAGATTGAACAAAATCCAAATAATATTCAGCACCATTCAACGCTAATTAAACTTGCTGAAACCATTGATATGGTTGACCAAGAAAATAAATTAGTAAATAATTACGACAAATCGTTGGAACGCCCAGAAGAAGTTATTTTTGGCGTAACAAAAGAAGCTGTAGCTTCTATTGCAGACGATTTGATTGGGTCGTCTATTACGGGAACTTTTTATAAAATAGCAGATCTAGAAAAACTTTCTGTAGAAGATCTTGGCGATGCGCTAGGCGAAGATTTTGTAAGCGCTATATCAACGGGAAACGCGTGGGTGGACACTGAAAAGCTGGCACAAATTGTGCCGACGTTACCGCGAAATGATATGGAGCTTTTTGAAGCTGTGGCTGCGAATGCGGGTATTGCGCCATTTGCGACAAAGACCGCAGAAGCACAACAAATTTCTGCGAAAGATATACAAATGCTGGCAGCAGCGCATGGAAGCGCTAGCGGTTCTTTGTGGAACCAGATCAAATAAAGCTGTTATTACGCATAAAGGAATTTGTTATAAAGCGTAAGCCTACCGCTACCGGCGCATTTATTTCAAAGGATTCGAATTAATGAATGTGGGATTTATCGGACTAGGTAAATTAGGTTTACCTTGTGCGTTAGCCGTTGAATCAAAAGGGCATAATGTTGTTGGATACGATGTGTCACCAAAAGTCGCTGAAATAGTTGCGACTAAAAAATTGCCTTATAGAGAAATATGGGCACAAGAACATCTTACCAACAGTAAAATTGAGGTACGCCCGATAGCTGCTGTTGTAGAACATGCAGACATTATCTTTGTGCCTATTCAAACACCGCACGATGAAAAATACGAGGGCGTTACGCGCATACCAGACACGCGAGAAGATTTTGACTACGCCTATCTTAAAAAAGGTATTGCAGATCTGGCAGCGGCTATTGATGCCGAAGGGACACCCAAAACAGTTATTATTATTTCAACTGTGCTGCCTGGAACTATTTCTCGCGAAATAAAGCCATTACTAAACAGGAATGTTCGGCTTTGTTACAACCCATTCTTTATTGCGATGGGTACAACGATGCGCGATTTTCTTAATCCTGAATTTGTTTTATTTGGTGTTGACGATGAAACGGCGGCAAAACAGGCTGCTGATTTTTATCGAACATTGCACGATCGCCCATTTTTTAAAACGTCGATTGATTCTGCGGAACTTATAAAGGTCGCATACAACACGTTTATTGGAATGAAAATCGTATTCGCAAATACGATGATGGAAATATGCCACAAGACTAACGCAAATGTAGATGATGTCAGTGCGGCTATTAAAATGGCATCTGATCGTTTGATAAGCCCTAAATATCTTAACGCTGGTATGGGCGACGGCGGAGGCTGTCATCCTCGGGATAATATTGCAATGTCATGGTTAGCTAAAAAGCTAGAGCTAAAATATGATTTTTTTGAAGCCTTGATGATTGGTCGCGAAAAGCAGACAGAATGGCTTGCGGATCTTGTCATAGAACATAAAGGCGATCTGCCTGTAATAATTTTGGGC
>Ga0114999_10005934_pt1 | contig 14252 bp, 10 predicted proteins | sample ArcticOcean_MG_C_3_FD_89820 | JGI IMG/M metagenome (GOLD analysis project Ga0114999, IMG submission 89820) | Marine microbial communities from western Arctic Ocean - ArcticOcean_MG_CB8_126 | ecosystem: Environmental > Aquatic > Marine > Oceanic | place: Arctic Ocean: Canada Basin | collected...
GAGGCCCTTGACTAGATATGTCTCCAGATCCTGAGAAGCCTTTATCATGAAGTCTGTATCTTCCAGTATTGGTTCGTCAATTTCTGATGGCTCACCAGAAACAGATTTTTCTAAATGCGGACTAATGTCCCCCTGTAGGCAACTATAAGCCAAATCTACACAAGCGCTCAGGAACCATGGCTCTATCATAGTGCGGCCGAACCCGTCATCATCCTTCCGTTCAATCTTCTGGCATAGGCATACCTCCAGTTTGTCCCACTTGATATGCTCTGAATACCAATGCCTGTAGACATCAATCTCATCTTTAGAATTTATATCTTCTGAATGCTTTAGGGCCAAAGAACCGAGAGTGCCCTTGTATTTTTTTTTCAGTGGCAGGTCTCTCCTCAGCACTATAATTCCCATTAAAGCTCTTAGGAGGGTCAGGGTTTCCTGTAAACGATGTTCCAACATCGCATCCAAGAACCGATTGCACGACTTCACATACTTCTTGTCAGACTCCCCGTAATCCTCTGTATATTTTTTCCAGAGATAATCGCTCCATCTCTCAGGTTTTCCTTTCCGTTCAGACATTAAGAATTACTCCTAGTTGTTTCAGAGTTGGGAAATTTCTCATAATAGTTGAAACAAGATACACTATAATCTTTAAGTAGGATTCTGTTTGGAAATTCATATATGCTAAATCTCATCATACTAGAGCATCATTCCCTTAATGGAGGAATTAACCTTGTCAGATAATTCAAGAGAATTCGAGAGCGGCAAATGCCTACAAAAATCACATTGTGATGCCGCCAGAACGATCACATCCATCCTATCTCAATTGGATCCTGCAGCAGACCCTTTGATATTCGCGCAAGAGATTCAGACTCGAGTTAGTGGCGTAGGGTTTGACTGGAAAGGTCCCCGACAAGCCTTGCCAAAGGTATACGAAGAACTTGAAGAAGTAAGTCAAGTTTTAAACGAGCCAGGGAAATTACATTTACAAGAAGAACTGGGAGATCTGATTTTTTCGGTTATAAATTTGATCCGTATCTCTGGGCACAACGCCTATGACACTTTAGCGTCAGCCAACAACAAATTTATCCACCGATTCAACTTACTGGAGGCCATGGCCCAGGAGGAACATCGTGATATCAGCTTTATGACCCTCGAAGAGCTCGAAGAGCTATGGGAAAAAGCAAAGGTACAGGAGGAAAATGCAAAACAATGACAAGATTTCATGGAGACAATCTATTCATCATCCTTGGGAATGGAATCAACTCACGGATATGGTGACTTCCTGTTATCCATCCCACGGTGCGTTCCAAACCTAGACCGAATCCAGAATGTACAAAACTCCCGTACCGTCTCAGATCTAAGTACCAAGAATACGCTTCCTCTGGTAATTTTTCTTCTCTGATTCGACCTAACAAGAGTTCCAAATCATCCTCTCTCTGACTTCCACCTATAATCTCACCAAAGCCAGGGACGAGTAAATCGTTACACAGAACAGTTTTATCATCGTCAGGATTCTGCTTCATGTAGAACGCTTTAACGGACTTAGGATACTCATACACAAAGAGAGGCCTGCCAAATTCCTCCGTAAGTTGCTGCTCATCAGGAGCTCCCAGATCATCCCCCCATTCTATAGGGCTTCCCTTCTTTCTTAGGAGATTTACAGCATCTGTATATGAAATTCTTTCAAAAGGTTCTGAAACCAATTCTAAATCTCGAGTATCTCTTTCGAGAACCTCTAATTGTTTCTGGCAACGCTCTAAAGTTCTCCTTACGATATACCTAACAAAATCTTCCTGAAGCTGCATATTGGCCTCCGAATCTGCAAAAGCCACTTCAGGTTCAATCATCCAGAACTCTGTGAGATGCCTTCTTGTTTTCGATTTTTCTGCTCTGAAAGTTGGACCAAAACAGTAAACTTTTCTAAAGGCCGGACAAGCAGCCTCTACATACAATTGTCCCGTTTGAGCGAGATACGCTTGCTGTCCGAAGTAATCAGTTGCAAAAAGAGAACCTGCAGATTCACCGATCGCGCCAGTTAAAATAGGTGAATCAACCCTTATAAATCCTCGCTCATAAAAATAATCGTGTACTGCCTGTTCAACTTCGTGCCGTACCCTTAAGCCAGCTCTCTGACGGCTAGATCGTAACCATAAATGCCTGTGATCAAGAAGGAATTCAACTCCGTGCTCCTTAGGTTGAATCGGGTAGTCAACTGAAGAGCCCAGCATCTCAAGATCAATGACTCCAATCTCAAAACCGCCAGGAGCTCTCGGCTCTTCGCGAACACTTCCGGTCAAAGAAACAGAGCATTCCAAGGTCATGGACTCAAGTGAATCCCATAAACCTTGAGAAACTTCTTCTTTTACGATCACGCCCTGGGCCAAACCAGTTCCGTCCCTCACGACCAAGAATCCTACCTTTCCATGACTACGAATGGCATCTATCCATCCTAAAACCGTAACGATTTCACCGATACAGTCCTTCAGACAACCTATCTCAGTCATGTTTTTTGGATTCATCATTTATAGTACTCAGCGTTAAATGTACGAATTGTTAACTATTGACAATAACCTTACCCAGCTGAAAATAGCTCCAGTCGATCTGCATACCGACAGCCCAGAAGTTCAACAACTGGTTGAGCTTCTGGGCTCTTAAGACCAGGATCGATTTCTATTAATGAACGTGCTCTATGTTGTGCTTCGACCAAAAGATCTTCGTCTTTTGTCAAATCTGCAAATTTCAAAACAGGATCTCTCCCATGTTGTTGTTGGCCAAAGAAATCCCCCTGGCCTCTAATCCTGAGATCTTCCTTAGCCAGGATAAAACCATCAGAAGTTTTCATAAAAATCTCAATCCGCTCAGCAGCCATTCCCTCAGGATCTGCGATAAGCACACAATAGCTCTCCGTCGATCCTCTTCCTACTCTACCTCTAAGTTGATGTAATTGGGACAAGCCGAACCTTTCTGGATTCTCAATCAGCATTATAGTAGCATTCCCAACATCAATACCTACTTCAATCACGGTAGTCGCCACTAGGATTTCTGTTTCCCCAGAGATAAATGACTGCATTACCTCGTCCCGCTCTTCACTGGAAAGTTGCCCATGGACCAAGCCAACTTTCCTATTTGGAAATACTTCTTTACTCAACTTCTCGTATCCTTCTTTGGCTGAACGCAAATCTATCTTATCGGAGTCATCTATCAAGGGATAGACAACATAAGCTTGACGCCCTTCCATCAATTCCGACTCCAGCTTTTTATAGACTTCATTTCTTTTTCTAGGAGGATAAAGAAATGTCTTTACAGGTTTGCGTCCTACTGGAAGCCCGTCAATGATGGAAAGGTCAAAATCACCATACAGAGCCATAGCAAGGGAACGTGGAATTGGCGTGGCCGACATGAGCAAAGTGTCTGGTGCTAATTCGGAATCTCCCAAGGCCATCCTTTGTTTTACTCCGAATCGATGCTGTTCATCGACTACTACCAAGCCTAATTTTTCAAATACTACTCCCTTTTGTATCAGAGCATGAGTTCCTACGATCACTCTTGCTTGACCATCTTTGAGACTCTGTAGGATAATCCTTCTCTCCTTATCAGATTTCTTTCCAGTCAGCAAATGAATCTCTATACCTAATGGTTCAAGTAGTTTTCCCAAGGTGCTAGCATGCTGCTCGGCTAGCAGCTCCGTCGGAGCCATCAATGCCGCCTGGTAGCCTCCCTCGACCGCCAACAACATCGCAAAAAGACATACAATAGTTTTACCAGATCCGACATCCCCTTGAAGAAGCCTATTCATGCGTCTTGGCGAACTCATGTCTCCAAAAATTTCGCGTAGCACTTTGACTTGCCCCTCAGTCAGATCGAACGGCAACGCATCATGAAGGGAGGCGATAAATTTATTGTCTCTTTGGAAAGATATACCTGTGTTTAGTGTTGTTTGGCGATGCCTTCCCATTGCATAGAGGACTTGTAAAAAAAAGAGCTCGTCAAAAGCCAGACGTCTTCGTCCTAGTTCCACTTGCTCCAGAGAATCAGGTTTGTGCAAGGCCTGCAAGGCTTCCTGTATGCCCAACAAATTAAGTTGTTTCAATTGAGACGAATCTAAATATTCTTCCTCCGCTATACTGCCAAGAAGACTCTCTAGATTTTTCTCAAAAACACCTCTGAGCACCCACTGTTGAATCTCTTCGCTAGCTGGATAACTGACGAAAATATGACCAGTAGACAGTTCTTTTGCCTTTGTATGATTCCCCGATCGTCCAAGCACGACGAACTCTCTCGGTTGTAGCTGTCGGCCATGAAAAAATTTCACTGACCCTGTAGCTAAGACAACATCACCGTCCTGTAGTTTACGTTCGATCCATGGTTGTCCTGGCCAGGCACAGGTGATCATTCCAGATTGATCCTGCAAAACCGCCTGAAAGATCCGGAGGCGGCTCTTGGTAGAGATGACCCCCCTTGATCGCACTGTTCCAATTACTGTGGCTTCGGACCCCACTTCAAGGCTTTCTATAGCTTGGATAGTTGAAGCATCGTCATATCTGCGAGGTCCATGGTACAGCAGATCTCTCGCTGTAAATATTCCCATACGTCCTAGTGCTTCGGACCGACTTGGCCCTACCCCTTTCAGAAACTGGACTGGTTTGTTGAGTTTAAAGTAAGTCACTTGATTTCCATTCTGATGAACTCAGCCAATTGTTATGTCGCAAGTTTATCAACTTTCTTTTTCCATAATTAATTCTTACAACCTACCGAAGCCCTCCTCGTCTTCGTCCAATCCACTCCAGCGAAAGGAGAAACATCAGCAACAGATAGGGACTTATAAATGTGTGCAAAGATCGACCAAAGTTACCAATATTAGCAGCTGAAAGTGATAGCCCCTTTTTGACATCCTCTAGATCTTTTGGCTGCTGAAACCATTCCAAACTGTGATTCTCTACCCTAAAGCGCCCAGTGCCTAGTATATCCTTGGTTTTAAAATCACTTGCTTGATAGGTGTAATCCCCTGATGGTAGTCCATCCGTCACAAATCGGCCTCGATCATCGACAATCGCAGTCAGTTCTCTGGTCACAGAATCGTCTCCAGAAATCAGCAAGTCGACACCATCGCCTCTCGAGCCCAGTCCAGTCCAGTCCGATACCACATTTTCTCTCCAGATTCTCGAATCGGGCTCTATCAAATTTTTATTTCCTACAACTTCCGAAGCCATCAGCCAACCCACAATTCCAGCCCACAGCCGGCGGTATGTCACGCGACTAGAACCACCCTTTGAAAACCATCTCCAAAAACCTGAAGCGAGTACTAGAGCTCTTCTGCCTTCATCACTATCCATCAGAATCAAAGGTGATTGGACTTGACCAAGACCATCTCTACGAAATTCTAATGGCCCGAGATGATCATTGGGGATAGAAAGAGGCAAAACAGCACTTAACGGTGCTAGAGAAGTCAAATCCATGCCGGACAGAGAGGCAGCTAACGGCGAAGGTTTTAATGTGTTTTCAAGATACCATTCTCCGCCTAACACTCTGTTCTGAATGGAAATTCCGAGATCACTAGCAACTGTGCCATCTTTGAGGAATAACAGAGTAGGCTGATCCCTTTTCGCGGCAAGGCGAGCCCATTCGGGGGAATTACCAGAGAGTCCATGTAAAACCAATAACCTATTTTCCCCAACAACTTCCTTGACTACATCTTCCCCAATTATAGCCTGACCAGACTCAAGGCCCTTCATACTCAAGTACTGACCATCCCCTAGAGCCAAAAATCCCTCTATCGACAATCCCGAAGCCTCTGACAACACAGGAAGCAGAAAACGGGGTTCCCAATCTGGCTCAAAAGAAAGAAGCACTATTCCTTCATCCTGGGCGTTAGTTTCAAAAAATGTGTATTTTTGATTGTCTAATTCAAAATCATCTCCTGTTATTTGCACCACTACTTTGTACTTGACCCATCCTGGATCTTCAGAAGCAGGCAACTCAATTGTGAGATTCGACAATCTCCCTTTAGATACAGTTTCTATCTCTTCAATAGCCACTGAAATTTCCTCTTGGAAGATTTGCACTTTTATTTTTTCTCTTTCCTCTAAACCTTCCGAAAAAATCGATATTTCAGCAAGAACTAACTCATCGGAAAGATTATTTCTGGAAATTGTGAAATCTTTAACTCCCACATTGCGTCTCTCCCAATCTACACGCTCAAATCTTATATCAATGGGAGAGTCTTTAGCATAGAAATATAGATCTTCGAGATCATCATCTATCCTGAAATCAGTAAAAACTATAACCTCAGAGGCGCCAACTTCAGCTGCACTGGTCAGAGCTGAACCTAGGTTCGAAGAATTCTGATTAAACTCAACCAACTCTAGAGAATCCATCGAGATAAAATGTGGTCTTTCACCAAACACTAAAACGCGAGAAGAAGTCTCTCCCAGGCTCTCTAATTTTTCAATGATCCTATTTAAAGGACTATTTTCTGGACGAAGATCAGATTTCATGCTTAGTGACCCATCCACTAGCACCCAACTGCTCTGGGAATTTTTTCCTGTTTTCGATACAGGTATAAGAGGGTCCCAGATCAGTATCAAAATTATGCTAAGGATTAAAAATCGCAGCGTTGCCAGCCATTTCCAAGAGGAAATAGGTAATTCACGATGCGAGTATATCCAGAAAGAAAACAACCCGGCACAAGTCACGAGTCCCGTCAAGATTGCTCCAGAAAGAATCACCGCACTCCCGGATTTGATGGTTCTTTAATAATTTCAGATTGCTCCGAGCTCATTGGGCCAGAAACCAATTTGTCCAAAAAAGCCACCCGCCTGCTACTTTGTAATTGCCACATTTCCCATTGATCCTCCGGAATTGGATCTCCAGATGGAAGATCAATGCCCAATGGATCTTCATGGCTACCGTGAAGAAGCATTTCATAATGCAAATGTGGACCCGTGGCCAAGCCAGTCATCCCAACATACCCAATGACATCCCCCTGTTTAATTCTACTGCCCACTGTGATTTCTGCCGAAAAATTATTCATATGAGCATACCTGGTAGTCCATCCATTTGGATGTTGAATGTCGATCCTATTGCCATAAGTGGACCCTCTAGCTCTGTGAACTACGACTCCATTCCCCGTAGATTGGACAGGTGTCCCGGTTGGCGCAGCATAATCTACTCCCCTGTGAGCACGCCATCTTTTGAGGATTGGGTGGAAGCGACCGCTAGTGAAACGACTCGAGATCCGATGTCGCAGTTCAATAGGACTAAGCAAGAAAGCACCTTTGACAGATTTCCCATCGAGATCGTAATAAGTTCCGGCCCCATCTTCATTAGGGTCAAACCAGAGAGCAGTGTAACTTCTATCACGATTAACAAGCTCAGCAGCAAGAACATGACCTGTTCGCATAGTACCACCGGTCCTTACTTCTCTCTCAAAGGCGAAACGATATGAATCCCCTGATTGAATCTGACGAACAAAATCCACTTGCCACTTAAAAACGTCATTGAGTTCGAGAACCAATTTCTCGCGATCCGTTGGGTTAACTTCAGAGAGATGACTATTCTCCAGCAGGGCGTTCCATAGAGATGATTTAATCTCACCCGAAGCCCATATCGTGTCTACTGTGGTAGGTGTGCTAATCAATTGAGAGCTCCAGGACTCACTCAGCGAGACTAGCCGCACAGTCTGATCAGCATTTAACGTGACTTCGACTGATTTGGGACCTTTAACATCTCCCCGCACGGTTCGCACCGTAACTGTAGTCCCTTCACGCACCCGTCTTGGATCGATATGTGCACGCAGTTGAGATAGTAACGCATCTTGATCATTAGGATCCAAAAACTTATTAAAAAGATCTCCTAAAGTCTGATTCGTTTTTAATTCATAGACAAACTCATCTTCGGGAATCTGTGCGGAGATTGAGTGGTCAATCTGAACTGTGGGAAGCTTCTTTCCCCGACCCGAGAGGACCAGGACCAATAACAAAATTAGCCCGACACCACGGAGCAATGAAATAACCTTCTCAGGCAAAATCCCTAGGTCTTGAGACACTGCATTTCCTCCAAAACCAAACCGCTAGTTAACAAAAACTCTTTCTATCGCCACACAAACTATCATTTCAATTCAACCAACGAACCAGTAATCAGTCCATTTGCCGCCGAATAAAAGTCGGCACATCGAGTTCGCCGATTTCTTGATGTGTAATAATGCTCTCGTTAAGAGGGGTCAATGGGACTACTGTAGGCATACTTCCCTGATGCTCTAAGCCCTCTGTATTTTCTCCTCCAGTAGCCAGCACCCTGACCGGTCGTTGAACCTGAGGCCTGCTCTGATTGACTGCAATATCTTCTGGCCCTGGAGTGCGCATAAAACGGTCTAACTTGGCTGGTACTGGGCTAATAAATTCGGCTGGTTCGGCTTGAATCACATCGTCGAAACCGGTTGCTATGACGGTAACTCTAACCTGGCCTTTGAGTTTTTTATCATGGACCATGCCAAAAATAATCTCTGTATCATCTCCAACTTCATCGTGTATGATAGTCGATATCTTATGGACTTCATCAATAGCTAAATCCATACCTCCTGTAATATTAATCAGTACACCTCTAGCACCTTTTATGGAGACCTCATCTAAAAGAGGAGAAGAAATAGCCTCTTGAGCGGCTTCCTGAGCTCTGTCTTCTCCTTCCCCATATCCAGAACCCATCAATGCGGGACCACGACATGCCATTATTGTGCGAACATCCGCAAAATCCACGTTTACTTCCCCCGGATTTCTTATCAGGTCACTAATACCTCTTGTCGCGTTCAGTAGAACTTCATCCGCTTTTTTCAAAGCATCTCCGAACGACGTTCCCTGAGGGACCACTGACATGAGACGATTATTGGGCACGACGATCATAGTGTCTACGCTTCTACGCAATTCGGCTATTCCCTGTTCTGCTTGCCGGCCTCTTGTCTTGCCTTCAAACGAAAACGGCTTAGATACTACACCTACAGTCAAAGCTCCCATTTCACGAGCGATCTCTCCCACGATCGGAGCCGCCCCCGTGCCGGTGCCGCCGCCCATACCAGCAGCTACAAACACCAGGTCTGCTCCTTCTAGCACTCGACGAATTTCTTCATCGCTTTCAGCAATAGCTTGCCGTCCAATTTCAGGTCGAGCACCAGCTCCTAATCCTCGAGTCAAATTTTTCCCCAGCTGAATAGTAACCGGAGCCTTGGAGCTCCTAAGAGCTTGGGCATCCGTATTAGCTGCGATGAATTCTACACCTTCTAAATCTTCATCGATCATCCTATTTACAGCGTTGCCCCCAGCACCACCCACACCAATAACCTTCATGCGGGCACTCTGAAGGTCTGTATCTTCAAATTCGAACTTTTTCATCAATCAACACTCCCAAGAGAAGGTGAAATATTAAGCTTACTATTAGAAAAATTCCCTTAACCACTTCCTTGTTTTACCGATCAAACCAGAAGAACTGTTTGAAGCGCCAAGGCCTGTATCCTTATATCGATCAAACCCATGTAGAACCAATCCTACAGCGGTTGAAAATCTTGGTCTTGCTACGGAGTCAGCTATTCCTGCTAACTCTTCTCCAGGGGAACCATTCCGCACTGGGGCAGCAAAAACCTGTTGTGCCAAATTGTTAATTCCCTGAAGCGCAGACGCACCTCCGGTAAGAACAATCCCAGCATGCAATTTTGACAAGAGTCCTTCTTTTTCCAGTTCGGCATGAGCCATAACCAAAAGCTCATCCATCCGAGCCTCTATCACGTGAGCTATCAATTCTCTTGCTACTTGCCGAGTCTGCCCCCCAACAAGTCCGGGCAAGTCGACCATCTCTTTCGGGTCAACTAACTGTGAGCATGCCACCCCCAGTAATTCTTTAGTTTTCTTCGCGTCTGCGAATGGAATGGATAAGCCTTGAACTAGATCATTGGTGACCGCAACTCCTCCAAGAGGAAGGACAGCGAGATGCCTGATTTCACCATCGAAATAAGCCGCTATATTAGTAGTCGCATCGCCTATCTCGACTACTGCAACTCCAACTTCTTTTTCATCCACTGTCAAAACAGATCTTGCAGCTGCCAGCGGTTCCAAAATTAAATCTTCCACATGGTATCCAGCCCTATGAACAGATCTCCTGATGTTTTCTGCGGCCAGAGCTGATCCAGTCACTAGGTATAATTCTGCTTCCAGTCTTGTACCCATCATCCCTAACGGGTCCTTGATCCCTCTCTGCCCATCCACTAAGTACTCCTGTGGAATCGCGTGGATTAACTCGCGATCAGGAGGGAATGCCACGGCTCTTGCCACTTCATGAACTCGTTCTATGTCATGCCTTGAAATTTCATCGTCTTCAACCGCCACTATACCTGGTGACATCATGGCCTTGATGTGATCACCCCTAATGCCAACGTAGACCCTCTCCACTTCTGCACCAGCCATTAGTTCTGCCTCGGCCAAGGCTGCTCTTATAGACTCAGTAGTCTCATCTATATGAGTTATCACTTCATGCATGCCGACAGTCCTAGCTTGTCCAACCCCCAAAATATTGAGTTTTCTTCTGAGGATTGGGTCTTGAGGGACTTCAGCAATCACTGCACAAGTCTTAGTCGTTCCCAAGTCTACACCGGCTATGAGGATGGATTTCACTGTCTACCTTCCGCCCCATAAGAAGCCACAACTTGACCATCAAATCTTAGATCTATCATTATACCCACACCTGAAAGTCGACGTTTTTTTGCGTCCTCTAAAGCAGTCAAACCTGCCCTCAACGTTTGGTTCGCCAAAGGCGGCCTAAAACGGACCACAACATCTCCATTTAAAATAGCTTCAGCATTCCCTTCTCCATCAATCGATATTTCAGATAATTCATTCGCAAAGAATGAATTGTTGTCAATCAATCGCTCCAACTCCATCGCTATGGTCCTGATCTCTTCTGATCTTTCTCCCAAATCTCCTTCCACCCTCAGGAGAGGCAGATCTAACAGATGTTGGCCTGGATCTAAGGGCAGAGTATTCCCATCCCTATCGACAGGCACTAGCAGTGCATTCGCCAATAAAGCAAGGGGAATTTTTTCTTCTATGGTTAAAACAACTTTACGAGACCACCATTTTTTCTTAACACTGGCCTCAAGAATCATTTCATGCTCTTCCAATAAAAGCTTTGTCCGAGCCAAATCATCAAAGACACTGGTGTTTACAGGAAACGAAGCAATTTCCCAAATGACTTCATTCGCCAGATATTGGTTTCCCACAACCAGAAATTCTCTTACTCTCAAGAATTCCCATCTTCTCCAATACTCTGGACCCTTTTGAGCGCTGAACGCTATTATTCCGAGGGCACAGAGGATGGGTAAAATTTTAAGGTATTTACTCATTAAGATCACCATTTAAGAGTAAGGCCTTTATTTCCTCTGATACTTGGCGGATAGAACCAGCTCCTAGCGTTATGATGAGATCACCAGGTGCCAAAAATGGGATCAAGGTCTCACTGAGTGTGTCCATGTCAGCATGATAATTAATTGTTCTTCCAACTTGCTCGATAGAACTTGCTATCAACTCTCCTGTTACTCCTTCTATCGGATTTTCACGAGAGGCGAAGACATCTGTGACCCAAATTTTATCTGCTATCAAAAGGCTGCTCCCAAATTCCTTAGCAAAATCTCTTGTCCGAGTAAACAGGTGCGGCTGAAAAAGAGCTACGATTCTGCGGCTAGGATAGGCTGCCTTAGCAGCAGTAAGTGTAGCTGTGACTTCAGAAGGATGGTGGGCATAGTCATCAACTATCAAAATATCTCTATGAATACCAATGATCTCAAATCTTCTTTTCACTCCCCCAAAAGAATTTAAACCTTCACGGATTGCGTCCCACGAAACGCCTAAACACCGCGAAGAAGCAACTGCTGCCAAAGAATTTTGTAAATTATGTAATCCGAGAGATTTTATCCTAAAAGATCCGCAGTTAATCCCCTGTTCCATTAGAGTAAAGCTTACACCATCCTCATGTTGATGGATTTCTGTTGCTCTTAATTGTGATCCTGGTTTCAATCCGTAGCTTATTGTTTGACCTCCCAACTCATTCAAAACTCGACCGGCGACTCTGTCGTCACCGCAAACCACAGCTGTACCATCGAGGGCCAAAGAACCGAGAAATTTTTGGAATGCAGAGATTATTTCGTCAAAATCCTGATAACAATCTAAGTGGTCTGCTTCAATGTTCGTAACTACTGCAATGTCCGGCTCTAGCTCTAGAAAAGATCTATCATATTCATCGGCTTCCACCACATACAGATCACCCCCATATCGTATGTTTCCATCCCAAGAAAAAACGTATCCTCCGGCAATCCCAGTCGGATTTAAACCTGCTATGTCAAGAATTTCTGTAGTCATTGCGGTTGTCGTGGTTTTCCCATGCGTCCCAGAAACTGCCAGAACTTTTCCATGATTAACACATTGACCCAAAGCTTCTGCCCTCTTCAATACTGGAATTTCTAGGCGGATGGCTTCTTGAACTTCCCCCGAAGTCCATGGGATCGCAGAACTCACCACCAAAGAATGTACCCCAGAAAGATGGGACTCATCATGATCATCGTAAACTTCCACACTCTTCCGTTTTAACTGGTCGCTATTTGTATTTGGTTCGAGATCACACCCTGACACCACGTAGCCGCGTTGCCGAAACAACTCAGCAAGAGCAAACATTCCGGCCCCTTCAATACCCATAAAATGGATGTGGCCAACTCCATTGGCCAACAATGAAATTGGCTGGAACCGCTCTGGATTCATTGTAGGACTATTCTCCACTAAGCCATCCTTCCTTTGGACTCCGGGAGAAATTTCAACATACTAGATACCACCTTAAAAGTTGCTTCTGGTTTACTATTTCTCCGGGCTTTGTCAGCCATCCTACTCAATATCTCTTCGTTTTCAGTTAACCTGCCAATTTCCATCCAAAGCTTATCAGAGGTTAACCCTAGCTGGGACATGTAAGTCGCTGCCCCAAGTTTTTGAATGGCCAGAGCGTTCAATTCCTGATGATTAGCAGCTGCTGTAGGTAATGGGACCAGTATCGCTGGTACTCCCCAAGCCATCAACTCAGAAGTCGTCATCGCACCTGCTCGACTGATAGCCAAGTCAGCAAGGTTAAGAGCCCAAGGCATACTCTCTAAGTAGGGAAGAACTTTGACTCTACTACAGCCTTCTATCCGATTTATTTCTCGACTGACCAATTCATAATTACCTGGTCCAGCTATCCAGAGAATCTGCCATTGAGAAAAGAAATCTTGTCTGCTCTCGCGCTGATTCTGCAAGATACCCAGCACCAAATCATTCAAAGCAACAGAGCCTTGGCTTCCTCCAGTCACCAGCAATACTTTGCATTTTTGATCTAAGCCTAATTTTTCACATATTTCGTTGCGATTGAGAGATATTTTTCTAGGAGATTCAATCGGACAACCTGAAATCAAAGCTAAATTCCTAACTTTTCTGGGTAAGTGTAAAATTGCCTCAGAAAAAGCAACATGGATTTGCCTTGCCCACAACGAAAGAACCCGAGTCGTCACACCAGGGTGAGCGTTCTGTTCCTGCAGGATTAAAGGTATGCCCATAAGAATTGCTGCTAACCCAGCTGGTGCACTTGAATAACCTCCAGTCACAATTACAAGTTTAGAATTGTATTTTTTGTGAAGCTTTATTGCAGAAATAAAAGATTTCAAGAGCGCCCAAGGTACTCCTATATTAGTCAAGAATTGACCCCTCTTCCAACCACGAACAGGTAACAGGTTATATTCTATTCCCTTTCCAGGCAGAATCCTGGACTCGATCCCTCTGCTCGCTCCTATGAACACTGGACGAACCTCAGGACGTTGACTAACCAACTCATTTGCCAAAGCCAATGCTGGGTAGAAGTGACCCCCAGTTCCTCCTCCGGCGAACACAACAGTCGAAGAGTCATGCACGAGCCCTCCTACGCCCACGGCGGATTCTCCGAGGAGGCCTGGCTATACTTACTAAAATTCCGATACAGGCCATACTCACCAGCAAATTAGAACGACCATACGAAATGAAAGGGAGAGCCAAACCCGTATTCGGAAACCAGCCCAAGCCAACTAGCATATGTGTGATGGCCTGCGAAGCAATCAAGCTCGAAATCCCAGTAGCAAGAAGTTGTCCCATTAGATCCGAGGCCTTAGCCGCGATATGAAATCCAAGTCCGATGATCCCCAGATACAAAGCTACGGTGAAGATAATCCC
>Ga0114999_10005936_pt1 | contig 14250 bp, 9 predicted proteins | sample ArcticOcean_MG_C_3_FD_89820 | JGI IMG/M metagenome (GOLD analysis project Ga0114999, IMG submission 89820) | Marine microbial communities from western Arctic Ocean - ArcticOcean_MG_CB8_126 | ecosystem: Environmental > Aquatic > Marine > Oceanic | place: Arctic Ocean: Canada Basin | collected...
AAATAGATTGGACTTGTCTTGAGCATGCGTACGATACCGATTCTTTTTCAACAAGTGAGTGGTGCAAGCGCTGTTTTTCAAAGGAACTTAAGTCCTGAATTTACGTAAGATCCGAGTACGGCGGGGTAAGAAGGGCTGGTGGTTCGGCCCTTTTTCTTTTGAGTATTCTTCGCGCAGATACTACGGACCTTATGAAACGCGCAAGGATGCTATGGAAGACAAACAAAGACTTTTGGAATTTTTCAAAAAATTAAAGAAGTAATGAATTAACAATGATTATAAAAAGTGTAAGGTTGCGAAATTTTGGTGTGTTTGAAGATCACACAGTAGATTTTTCACCAAGAATGAATTTGATTGTAGGTAAATGTGGTAGCGGAAAATCTACAATTATTAACGCAGTTAAATTAGCGTTAACGGGAGAGTATTTTGGCGTTAAAGAAGAAAACGTTAGACAGCTTAAACCAGAAACAGAAAAATCTTTTGTAGAGTTAAAGTTAGAGCATGCTGGTTTAGATGTGTACGTAAAACGAAATGTTTGTTCTTCTGGCGTTACGTTAAAAATTAATGGAGAAAAACAAGGAAGAAACATTGAAGAAGTGAACAGTATTTTGTGGGATTTGTTAGACACAAACAAAGACAAAATATCGAATTATGTTTTTTCCGACCAAGAGTGCGTTAAAGGTGTATTAGGCATGCGACCTAGTGCTCGAAAAACAGCTTTGCTTAAACTTTTTGGTGTAACCAAAGCGGCAGATATTTATAAAAGTCTTGGTGATTATGCTAACAAAATAACTGTACCAACAAGTGGCGTAGACGCAGATCTTTTAGCTAAAGACATAGAAGATTTAACAGCAGAAATTGCGACTATTGATGTGCAATTTTTAGATTTAGCGTATGACGAGAAGTTTGTAACTGATCGCGTAAAAAGTTTGCAAAAAAGTATAGACGCGATTGCTGTGCATCGAAAGTTTTTACCGTTAAAAGAAGCAAAAGAACTAGAAATCGCAGCGTTAGTGTCTTCTATTGAAGAATTGCAAAAAGCTGCTGCCGATAAAAGAGCCGAAATAGACAAATTGACTGGTTCTTTAAAAGACGCGTCAATGGATGTCGAAATTGCAGATAGCGTTGTAAGCGTATGGGCGACGATTGCAAAAAATCAAAGCAAGTTTGATGCGTTAGTTTTACAAGAAAAAGAAGATGTTGTTAGTTTAACTAAATTAAACAGGCCAGCTATAGCTGCGTTATCTGTTGGAGAATTGCAAAAATATGAAAAGTTGCAAAGTGATTTAGGCAACTATAAAAATGAACTAGCTAAATACGCATCATTGACAAATGATGATTCTTGTCCTGCGTGTGGTTTAACTGGTGGCGATATTGAAAAACATGCGATTGTTATTTCAGATACAATTGCTGTATTAGCGCCTGTAGTAAATGTTTTAGCTGCAAGAAAAACAGAATGGGATGCTTATGCAGATGCAAAAACGTCGTTGCAAAAACAGTTAAAAGACGTGCGTAATTCTTTAAGCGTTTTAGATTTTCCGCCACAACCAGAAATGTCAAAAGAAAAATCTGCAGAAATTACAAGTGCGGTTGGTGCTGTAAAAAGTTGTTTATTGTCTGCAGCAAAGGCGTTAGCGGTAATTAATTCTTCGTTGGAAAACGCTGAATTAAATAAACTAAAAGCTGAAAAAGAGCTAGCAAATTATTTAACTGAATTAGATGTTAGTGTTGTTTACACTGATGAAATTGCGGATGGCATTGTATCGGAAAGAGACAATCTACTGCAGGTTAGAGTTTCTTATAATAATTTGGTTTTAGAAAGAACTAAGTTAAATGAGCGCTTAAACGCAAATACAGCGAGACTACAGGATCATCAAGCGGTGCTGGCACAAGCAAAGCGAGTGCATGCCGCGAAAGCTAGCTTAGCTAAAATTAGAGATGTTTTTCATTATGATAATGTTCCACGAATGGTAAGCTATAGGTATCTAGAGCATTTACAAGATAAAGTAAATAATGTTTTAGCTTTATTTGATGCGGAGTATCGCGTAGAGCCAGATGATAGTTTAGGTTTTACTGCTACTTTTTTAGACGGGAGCCGTTCACACAGTGCGTCTCGTTTAAGCGTAGGGCAGCAAATTGAACTTGCAATAAGTTTTCGTGTCGCGGTAAATTCAACTTTTGCAAGTAGTTTAAGCGTGTTGTCAATGGATGAGCCTACTGCGTATTTAGATGACGATGATTTAGATAAATTACCAGAAGTTTTTGCTCCTTTAAGAAATGTAGCGGAGTCGCAAGGGTTGCAGATTATTGTTGTGACGCATGAAAAAAGTATTAAACATTTATTTGATAAAATTATTGAAGTAGTATGATTACAAGTGTTTCTACCGACGTTATGTCATTAAAATTACACGTTGATTCTGGTGTAGTCTGGGCTCTTAACGGGCAAAATATACCTACGTGCACACGTCAAACGGTTGCTGATTTTTTCGGCGCAGACATGCTTAAAAATTGTGAGCGTGTGCGCGTGGTGGGTAGCGCTCAAAACGCATCGTTAATTACTGCGTTGTATGATCTTAAGTTACGTAAAGAAATTGAAAGCCTTCAAGTTGTTACTCCGCTAGTTTGTCAGACACATACGGAGCGGCAAGATCCTGAATTTGTTTTGTGGAGTATGCGTAATTTTACGCGTTCGCCTAGTTTAGGTGGTTTTCATGAAGTTACGCATTTAGATTACCCGTCGTATGTTTTGTTGCATGAATTAAAGACTAATAAAAATGAAAATGAATTTAAATTATCAGAATTGTCGCGACGTTATTTAAAAGCGCACCCTGCTTGGCAGGCTATTTCTTTTTTGCGTTTTATGGACGAGTTTAAATGCGCACATTTGTTGGCAAACATAATCGATCCGCGTTGGTACATTGATTCGTGCCATCCAGATCGCACTGCCAAATTAGAAGCGTGGTTAGGGTTGAATCCAAAAACACAAGCAGGTGTAATTGATTCAAAACAATTGCAATGGCGTTATCACGAACGGTGTTCTTTAGTTTTTGATTGTTGGTTTGATAATAAGTTATCGTTGGAGGCGCGAAGTAATTTTAACGAGTTTGGTTTGTTGCCGTGGGAGGAAGACAAAGAAAATTGTCCTGTGGGGTTGGCACCTTGTGATTTTATTTGGCGTGTGTGGGGTGCTGTCGAAACAAAGCCGATAAAAGCGGCTTTAGTAGGAAGCACTTATTTTGTTAAATTTTTAAGGAATGCGTGGCTTAGTGCTTTATACGCTGACAGTAAATCAGCGGGTCATTTTCCGTTGTTTCGTCCTGTAGATTTCTTTAAGTACGCTGTAGAAGCTGCAGCGTACACTGCGCATATGTCTGGTGATTAATGTTGTTGACATAGGTGTATCTTGCCGTTACTATACGGGACCGTTTTTGGAATATATTTATGTTGGAAGTGCAAGCTAGGCTACAATTCACCACCCATTGTCTTGGGAATGTACGTTGTCGCAAAATTGATTGTTTTCTTAAAGATCCAAGCGAAGGTCGTGTAATGTTTCTACCGACGTGGTGGCGAGCTTTAATGAATTATTCGGCAAGGGTTTTAAATAAGCATTATAAACTGGTTAAAGATATTGATTGGGACCCTGTAATAGATGGGACGCCCAGTGAGTATCAGAGGTTTTACAAACCAGAAGTTTTTCAATTACATGAAGCGTTTTTTCCTGGTGATATTATTGGTGTGAATGCAGTTCTGCCAAGTAAATTAACTGTAAAAGATTTTTGGCAGCTTTTAGATGTTGCTGGACGTTATCGAGGTATTTCCCCGTATCGTCCTGAACCGAAGTATGGTACGTTTAACGTACGAGATGTGAGGAAACGCGTGCGAACACATAAAAAAGAAGAATTGACTATGGAATAAATAAAGCCCGTCGTGTTAACGACGGGCTTCATTTTGTGAATCGACGCGCCTGGGGAGGTGCTTACGTCGTAAGGATCATTTTTTGATTCTTGCTTGAGTGTACCTTCCTGTGTGCTATCGGTCAACAGCCGAAGTAGGACATAGGATGTCGAATATAGTAAAAATAGTTAAATCAGGCAGTCTAATACAGCTTTCTGCTGATGGCGAGCAGCCGCTTGATCCGTATATTTTACGGAAAATAGAGCCGCAACTCTGCTACAACCACGTGCGTTTCAATTGGGCGCAGGTGGCTTATGGCGGGCGTAAAGAATCGTCTTTTGAATCTGAAACAGTCCGTCTTTTTGAGTATGACAGCGACAATTTTCTTGTAACACAGAAGGGTTTTTTACCGCGTCTTCGGAAAATATTTAGGGACGAAGAGTATGAGATTTGTTTAATTGATTACAACGAACCTAAAGCTCCGAACACTTATAAAGAAAATTGGGATAGTGTTGTTAGTAGTTTTAATTTTAGGCCACAACAAGATGTTTGCTTGACGTGTGTGGCGTCTTCTGAAGGCGGCATTATTGATGCAATAACGGCGTTTGGAAAAATGTACGTTATTGCAATGATTTGTTGTCTTTATCGTAACGCAAAAATTGACATTGTCGTTAGTCGTAAGGACGTTGCAGATTCTATTCAACGTCTGTTGTCTAAATATATTCCGATGGTTGGGCGTGTCGGCGGCGGCAAGAAAGTAAAGGGGCGTGTAACTGTTTACACGGTTCGTAGTTTGAATCACAGCGGTTATGACGCGGATATTGTTTTGGCGGATGAAGTGCATGAGTTAGTGACAGATTCTAATCGTTTATTTTTAAGCCGGTATACGGATGCAAGGATGTACGGATTTACGGCGAGCAAAGAAACTCGCATGGACAACGCACATCATCATTTAGAGGCGATGTTTGGCCCGACGATTTTTAAAATTAATTATCAGGCAGGGGAAAAGCTTGGACTTGTTGTGCCTATTGTTGTGCAGTGGTTAACTGTACGTCCTGAGACAAACCCGTGTAGAAACTTGTCAAATATTACGTCGCAAAAACGTTTTGGTATTTGGCAGCATGAAGCGCGCAACGAAATCATTGCAGATAAAGCGCGAAAGTTATTTGACCAAAACCAGCAAGTTTTAATTTTGGTAGATACTGTTGAACACATGTTAAATCTTAAAAAGCTTTTGCCTGAATTTGCAGTTTGTTGTAGTGAAAACGCAGAAGTAAATTCTAACGATAAAATGCATTCAGCATATGTTGAAGCGGGTTTACTAGAAGAAGGCGAAGTTGTTATGACTGCTGCGCAGCGAGAGCAAACACGGAGAGATTTTGAGCGTAGAGATCTTTTGGGTGTTATTGCTACAGGCGTTTGGGCTGTCGGTGTTTCGTTTGACGGTTTAAATGCTTTGATTCGTGCAGATGGTTCTTCGAGTGAAACAGCGAATATTCAGTTGCCGGGGCGTGTGTGCCGTACCGATAGCGTTACAGACAAAAGTTGTGGCATTTTGATTGATTGTATTGATTATTGGGATAACAAATATCGCAATAAATCTTTTTCGCGTAGACGTTCTTACAGTACGCGGGGTTGGACTCAGTTGAATCCGGATGGCAGTGTGTGGAATGAAATAAAAGGAAGCAGCCATGCGAAAAAATAAACCCAGAAAAAAACTGGTGCGTTCTAATTCTTCTATGATGGCAGACGGTCCAGATGAAAATTCTAGGACTGTGCCTGAGAAGAAGGTTGCGGCTGTTGATATTTTACGCCAGAAAACAGCAAATCGTCTTCGTGCGGCTTTTATTCGGGAATACAGGCGGTATCAGAAAGCTGTTACAGGTAAAGATAGCAAATTTGGCAGCAAAGCAATGCCTAAATGGGATGGCGGGCGTGATAATGACCGTTTTTTTCACGCAAATGCTTGGTTAAAGATTGCCAGCCACTTATTAGACATGAAGTGTTTGTCTCCAGAGCGGTTTGTGCAAGCGCAGTTTGTAATTGATCCTCGTGTGGATAAGAAAAGTCGTCCGCCACAGCCTACTATGCTTTTAAGCGAGGCGGCGTGGAATCGTTTTGTAGAGTTTAACCAAGATGCAGAAGATAGATTGAAAAACGAATTAAAGTCAGAGTGTCTTGTTTTTCAATCGCATTGTCAGACGGCTTCTACGTGGTTTCCTGATTTTGGGCAAAAAGATTTATGGTGTTTTGTTTTGAAAGATTTGGAAGTTCCGTTGTCGGCGTTATTTAGATTTTGTGTAGCAGTTTCAGAAGATTTGGGCGATGTAACAGATCAGTTTCACGAACTTGCTTTACAGGAGTATTTGCAAGATTCGCGAGGCTATGACTGTGCGTGGGGCGTGTATATCCCCGCGTGTTTAAAACAAGACGGTTTGGATATTTTAAATAAGTTGGAAAGGACGCCGACATGTCGATGAGAGGTTTACAAGAAAAAGATATAGAAGTGTGTGGTGTTTTGATTGATGAAGTAATCAAGCATTGTGTAAGAAGTCCTGAAGTTTTTTCAGAAGCGTATGGAAAGCTTCTTCCTTCGCATTTTACGCAGCCCGGCGAAACGTATTATAGATATATTTGGGCGGCAGTAATTGAGCATTATGAAAAATATGGGCAGTGTCCAAATTACACAGAATTATCTACGGTTGTTCTTTCTCGTTTACATGGGCATGACGCTATAGATGATGATGTTATTAAAGAGGCTGATTCTTTTTTAACGTGGATTTGGGGTCCTTTGTGTCCTGCAGATTCTATTGTGCCGGAAGCGGCTAAAGAATGGTTACGTTCTTTGCTGCACGATCGTGTTGTAACGAAGCCGTTATTGGAAGAGGCAAGAAGAGCAGATATTGGTGGCGGGTCGCACTTGCCGACGATGGTTAAAGATATTGTTTCTAAGTTAGAGAAAGTTGATTCTGTTGGAATTTCTATTCCGAATACGTGCGTGCCGAAAGATTTAAATGAAGATGAAGGTTTTACTATTATACCTACAGGCGTTTCTTTTATTGATTCTCGGATGGGCGGTGGCATGCAGCCTGGAGAGGTGAATGTTTTGTTGGGTCCGACAGGTGTAGGTAAAACAACTTTAGGTATGCAACTTGCTGTTGAAGGCGCAAGAAATTCGTATTTTCAGTCAAAAGATTTTAATCAACCTAAAAAACAAAATGTGTTTCTTTCGTATGAGATTTCCTTGAGAGAAATGCAAATTCGGATGATGACGTACGCGGCACAAATCGATAAAAGCCGATTAGAGCAAGTTAAATTTAACGAGTTATCGACTAAAGAAAATTTACAAGATTATGAACGGAAGCGATGGAAGAGGCAGTTGATGGAGGGTGTTGACATTCCTGGTGAGCAAGAAAGGTGGGCTCTCGCAACGCCGTGGTTGCATGATCACATGCATTTAATGGATATGAGTGCTGACCAGGGTGACAGTAATTTAGGGAACGGAGGCATAGCCGAAATAAAAGCGACGTTAGATAAAATTAATAACCAAAGAGATCAAGCAGGTTTTAACGTAATTGTTATTGATTGGGCGGGTATGGTTGCGCGGCAGCACTTGCGTGCTAGAGGCGAGAGTCCTGAAAATCTTTATTATCATGAATTGTATGAATTTGTAGGGCGCATACGCAGCCAAATTGCAAAGCCGCATGACTGTCAAGTTTGGGTTTTGCATCAATTAACAGGGCAATCAAATAAAAGGGGTCCGACTGCACGCATGAATCATGCAGATGCGGAAGGTTGTTCGTCTTTTGCGGTTAATGCGTGGTTTGCTTTTTGTTTAGGCAATAAAGATCAATCAACTAATACGTGTTTGCTTGCCGCGACAAAAACACGTCGTGGTGAAGGTAAAGACGCTGTTGTATGTAAGATCGACGGTGCTTTTGGTCGTTTGTTAGATGCAGATAAATATTATGAAGCGTGCAGTCTTTCTGGCGGAATTGTTCCGCGTCAAGAAAACGCAAATCTTGTAGATAGTCCAAATAGTTTTAATTTTAGCCGCAAAGAAATGGCTGCAGCGGCAGGTTATGACGATACAGATGAGATTAGAATGTAATGCCTAATGTATTAAATACTGGTTTATATAGTTTATTGCGGCGTAATTTTGGTAAAGTTGTTGTAGCTCGCGCAGGCGAACAAGCAGTTGCGCGTTCTGCAGATCAGGGCGGCAAACAAAGAATTAAATTTTTAATTCAAGGCGAGTATTACAGGATCAATTGTCCTTTTTGTGGTGAGACTAAGCAAAAGTTATACATTAACCATAGATGGGGCCGTGGTTTTGATGAGTTTCCTGGTCATCTTTTTTGGTGGTCGGCTCATTGTTTTGTAAATGATTGTTTAGCGGATTATTATAATTTAACAGAATTAAAACGCCGCGTTTATCATACGCTAGGGCAAAGAAATCTTAAGGATTCTTTTCCTATAGAAGTCGGTGTTATTCACGCGCCAATAAAAGGCCCTGTTCAAGATCCGGGCAATTGTATTTTGCTGGATCAGTTAGACGCCGAGCATCCGGCTCGTGCTTATGTTACTTCGCGTGGTTTTGATCCTGCTGCGTTAGCTAAAGATTATAAAGTTAGTTTTTGCGAATCTGCGTTAGGTGGTTTTCGCAGTGCGCAAGGACGAATTATTGTGCCAATAATAATGGACGGCGAACAGCTTAGTTGGCAAGGGCGATATTTTCCTGATGTAAATTGGAAAGAAACAGGTATTCCTAAATATTATAATTGTCCTGGTGTTTCTAAGAGGCTGTTAGTTTATGGCTTAGACGCTGCAAAAAGTTTACCTTTTTGTATTATTGTAGAAGGTGTCACAGATGTATGGGCTATAGGTCCAGGTGCTGTCTGTATTTTGGGTAAATCTTTAAGCGAGCACCAGTTTAATAAAATTAAAAATGCTGGTTTTAAATCTATAGTTGTTATGTTAGATGCAGATGCGCAAAATGAAGCAGCTGATTTATTAAGTAGATTTAAAAGTTTTTCTTCTGTAGTTAATGTTGAAATCCCAGATAACGCTGATCCGGCATCTATGATTCACGCGGATCAAGAAGGCGTGTGGGATTTAATTTACGGCGCAGCTAAAAGCCAAGGAGTAGATTTATTGGCTTCTGTTGTAAAGTCGTAGGAGTTTTATGTCAAAAGTAAATTTAAGCGTAAACGATGTTACGCATATGTTTGAAAAAGATGAGATTAATGTTGAAAATTACTTTCCGTTTTATCCTTTAAATTCTCCTGGCATGCCCGAGCCGGGTTTTCATTTTTTACAACACGCAGAAGCGTTAGCCGGTACAGCAGATAACCCGGAAAAAACAAAAGAATGGTTTTTAAAGTATTTGTATTTGCGATCTTTATGGGACCCTACAAAAAGAATGTTTCCTGTTGTTGTTAACGGAAACACAGAATACACGTCGCTAGTCCCTGGGCATATGTGGGACAGTTCTGATTATGGTCCAATGTTGCCTCCAAGCGATTACGATAAACCAAAAGTGATGCTTGTGGGTAAAATGCCTACAAGCGAAGATTTTGAGCATATGCGAAATTTTTCAGGTGACGCCGGTGCGTTACTTAAAGAAATTCTTTCTCATAATGGTGTTCCAGAAGAAGAGTTTTCTTGGTGGTACGTTTGTAATACTGTGCGGTGGCCGCAGTTAAACCCGCAAAGCGGTGCGTTATCGCAGAAATGGATAAAAGATTGTTTACCGCTTATTCACCAAGAAATTAGATTGTGGCAGCCTGACTACATTTTGTGTTTCGGCGCAGAAGCAACTAAATCTATTTGCGGCAAGTCAAACACATTAAAGTCTATGACAGGTAGGTGGATTTCTGTTGATTTTCTTAGAAACTTACCGGAAGAAGAACCTGTTACGCACACAGCAAAAGTTATGGCGATTACCAGTCCGACTGTTGTTCTTCGCGCAACAGAAAAATTGCCGCAGTTTGAATCGTCTTTGAAAAAGTTTATTCAACTTATTCGTGGCGATGATTTTATGGCTGCAGCGGATTATGACATACAGGTAGTTCGGGATGCTAATGCGTTAGGTGTTTTTATAGATGAAGCTCTTGCGTAACCTGGGATCAAAAAGATTTCAGTAGACGCAGAGTGGAATGGAGATCATCCTGGCGAAAAGAACTCTTATGTCAGAACAATACAGTTTACATATAAAGATAATCATGCTGTAGTTGTTGTTTTAAATGACGCGGGCGGTGTCCCGGCATTTCAACCAGATTTAGATGCCGCAGTTTTTATGCTTAACTATCTGCTTGATCGCGACGACGTACAAATTCGCGGTTCTTTTTTCTCTGCGGATTTACCGTGGCTTGAATGGTTGGGCATAAAAATAGCTAAAAGATTTAAAGTGCCGCCGCGTGTTGCAGATTTAAAAAATGGTAATTACGCAGGAGGTTTTGATGTCGCTTTAGCGATGCATGCGTACGATGAGACGGGTGAGTTAAAACTTGAAAACATGTGTAGTCGTTATTGTGATATGGCTCGTTGGGATAATGATTTGCGAGAATGGTTGTCTTCTTTCGCTGCGGCACAGGGAGTATCGGCAGATGCTTTAGAAGGTTTTGGCGAATGTCCCGGAGACATTCTTTACCCTTATGGCGGTAAAGATGTGATTGGCACGCACAAGTTGGCTGAGTTAGAGCAAACTGAATTGTTAAATAGCGATCGTTATGGCAATTCAAGTTGGTTACCTTTTCATACGTCTATGTTAGCTTTCCCTGCTTTTAATGAAATGCATACGGTAGGCATGAAAGTAGATTGTCAGCGTATTGATAATTTGACAGATACGTTTATGGAGGTTCGTGATCGTAAATTAGATGAATTTAGGTATGAAATAAAATGGCCTGAGTTCAATCCGCGTTCTGCGCATCATTGCCGCGAACTTTTATTTGGAATGAAGTATACGGGTAAAATAGATGAAAAAGGTAATCCCGTATCAGTAGCGCCGCCTGGAGCTGTTTGTCTTGATTTAAAACCAATTAAAACGACGGGTGCTCGCGGAAAATTGTGGGCAGATGTCGTTAGGCATAGCGAAGAAAACAAATATTCTGCAAGCACGGATAAGGAAACGCTAGGTATTTTAGGGCTGTATAACGAGACTGCTTTAAAATTGCGTGATATCCGTCTAGTTGATCAAGTGTTAAAAAGCGTGTTTAGGCCTCCTCTTGTTATGACATCGGGCGAACACGCAGGGAATATACAGTTAGATGAAAAAGGATATCGCATTTACGATGGAGGTGTTGCTTCGTACATAACGCACGACCAACGGTTGCGAAGCTGGTTTTTGCAAACAATGGAAACCGGACGTGCGAGTAGTAGTAGGCCGCCGCTGCAGAATTTGAGTAAAAGGCGTGAAGACGATTACGCTCGAATTATTGGAAGTGCGCATCTTTATCCTGTTCGTAGTTTTATTACGTCTAATTTAGACAATAATTACCAGTCTGCTATTTCTGGTGTTATTGGCGAAAAAACTGTTTTAGTTGAGGCAGATTATACAGGTGCTGAGTTGTTTAGTATTGCGATCATGTCTCGCAGTAAAAACATGATCGACCATTGTTTGCGATCTAATTTACCGGAAAACCATGCTGATCATTATGATTTGCATAGTCATGTTGCAGTTGAAACTTTTGGTTTGCAATGTCCGCCGACTAAAAAAGGTTTAGCGGAAGCTGGTTATAAAGGTAAACGTGTTGGCGCAAAGAATGTGATTTTTGGTGGAAATTATGGGAGGTCTGCGGAAGCGATTGCGAGACAGTGTAAAGAAGAAGGGGTAGAGATTACAGTCGATGAAGTGAAACAAGTTATGGCAAACATTTACACCCGCTATTCTGAAATTCCTATTTTGCAGAATCTTTTACGTCAACGTGTCAGAACAGAAGGCTGGCTGCGTAGTTGTATGGGTCGTTTACGCAGATTTATTCCTTCAAGAGATCGGCAAGTTATGGGTGATTTGGAGCGGCAAGCTTTAAACTTCCCGTTTCAGAGCCATGTCGCAGATGCTGTTAGTTGTGCCTTATACAATCTTATGGAGCATGAAGAAAAAGAAGCTCTTGGTTATAAGGTTGTTTTGACTATTCATGACGCGATTGTCTTAGAGGTTCCTCTGAGGTCCGTAGATACCGTTGTAGAGAATATTTTGCCAGAATGTATGGTGGATCGCGTTCCTTTTTATGCGTGCGATTGTGACGGAATTCCGTACGCGGATAGCCCACTCTATACTTTTGGAATTGATACCGATGTGCAAGCGTATTGGGGGGTTCCTTTAAGTAAGAAAGATTGCAATAATTTAGGTCTAAATGAAGCGTATGGAAAGTAGTACGTTAGTTTAAATCAGTTTAATTTTGTTTAACAATGTTTAATGGAGTTTACTATGCCTAGAGAAGGACAAGTAACAAAGGGTCGATACCGAATGGTATCGCATGGAAGTCATTCACGGGGTAGCGTTGGTCTTCCCGGAATGAAAATCTTAATGCCTACGTCAGGCGCTCAACTTTGGAAGCCGACGTGGAATAAGACACGCACTGTCTTTCGTGTTTTTCCGGGACGTGATCCAGAAAATCCTGATAGTTATGATCCGTTTCGTTTTACCGAAAAATTAAGGGATGTCGGTAACTGGATTCGGGATATCACGGCAGTGACACTGGGTGAACGTCAGCAGCAAGTTACTTTTATTACACGTAACCCGCGGGCGAATGCTGACGTTGAAGACAATCCGGCAAGCTGGCTATTTCGCGCAATTTCCAAAGGTGTTAAATCAGGACTATGTCCCGGTGAGTGGAATCCGCTTGTGCTGGGTGGCGGCAAAGACGGTCCTGCGCCGCTTTCAATGCCTAAAAACTTTTATTTGATGCAAGGTGTTTTGGTTGAGCATCGCAGTAAAAGTTTTGAAACAAAAACTGGTTTGAAAGGCGTTGGAGAAGATGACACTGTTGTGTTGATGATTTCTAAAGCTGCAGGCGATAAGCTGTTGAACGATTTTCTTATGCAGACTGATAACGATGATAAGTTTGTGTACAAAGATATTACGGATTTGAAAGACGGCTGGTTTTTCGGCCTTTCGCAGAACGATACGCAATGGCCGGGTGACGCTGCGGCTTCAATGGGTTCTGTGCCTGCAAGTGAGTTTCCGTACTACGATTGTCGGCTGCTGAAATCGTGGTCTGCCAATGATACTGAAGTTCCTTTGGAAGTACCGCAGGATCTTGTAGATAGTAAAACTAAGTTGTGGGAGGACATTTTGTATTTTCCGACACTTAGTGAGCAACTTGAGCTAATTTGCGATTCTGGCATTCCACACGGTGCTTTGAAATACGCGTTTGAGGATCGTTACGGGGAAAATGAAGATCTTCCAAATCGCGTTTTGCGGATTATTAATCCGGATAAATTTAAATCTACTGCTGCGCCGGAGCAACCGATGCTTCCTGTGGCAGCAGAGAAGCTTGAGATAAGAGAAGCTGCCCCCGTAAAAGCGGTTCTTGGCGCAGAGCCTTCTCAAGCGGACTCTGCAGAAGATGTTTCTGTAGGCGATGAAGATGCTGTTCCGAACAGAGCAAGCGCTGTCGAAGCACTAGAACGTGCTAGAGACAAAGATCGTCGTTTAGAAACACAGCAGTAACAGTAAGTTTAGTTAATTCTAATTTGCCGAATGTCGCGGGCGTTCAGTCTACCTTTCCGCTGGGCGCTCGCGGCTTTGAAGGAGTAAATATTGTGGCAAAACGTAAAGTAAAACAAAAAATTGATATATCTGGCAATACAATGAATCCAGATGATGTATTTTCTCAGATTACAGATAATGCAGCGTATAAAAACGGTAAAGTTGGAGAGTTAGTATCGCGAGGGACATTAAAACGATACTTGCGTGTTCCTTCTTTTGCGTTCAGGTTTTTGCTTGGAACAGAAGGTATGAGTATTGGAAGTATGTTCACGCTTGCAGGCGCTCCTGGCAGTTTTAAGTCAACTATGCTTTCAGAAATTCAGCGTTGGCATTATTTGAACGGTGGTGGCGGCATCACTATGGAAACAGAAAGTAAAGATCAAGATGATCTGCGTGCAGCTATTCTTAATTATGATTTTACTCGGTTTAAGATGGTTGAGTGTCAAACGCTAGAAGATTGGCAGGGAGCTATAGCTGCCAAGATTGATGAGTTCAAAGCTCTTGATGAACAATACCAGGGTCGGCGATTGCCGGTGTGTATTGGTATAGACAGTATTATGGGTAAGGCGTCGCAATATACGATCGAGCAGGTTAAAAAAGAGGGCCATGTTACTCCTGGCTGGAATTTGTACGAGCATAAA
>Ga0114999_10005938_pt1 | contig 14247 bp, 10 predicted proteins | sample ArcticOcean_MG_C_3_FD_89820 | JGI IMG/M metagenome (GOLD analysis project Ga0114999, IMG submission 89820) | Marine microbial communities from western Arctic Ocean - ArcticOcean_MG_CB8_126 | ecosystem: Environmental > Aquatic > Marine > Oceanic | place: Arctic Ocean: Canada Basin | collected...
ATATTTTTTATTTTTTTTTATTTTCTCTCTCTCGACAAATTCTTTGGGCTTATAATGATTATAATATTTTTCTAAACTTTCATAAAGTTCTTCTGGTGGATGTCCAATAGCCGTATTTAATTTATTGTTCATAAAATTTACCCATTTCATAAATGATAATCGTGAATCTAGATAAGGTGTAACTGGAAATTCATCTAAGAGTGATAGACATTTATTTCCGAGAGGATTTTGAGGGAAAAATAATGGGATATTTTGAATAAAATCATAATATTTTTTTTTTGTAACATCATTTGGGAATTTTGGATAATATAGAGAGATTGTAATCATTATAAATTGATAATGAGGTAGCCAAATAGTAGAATCGAGCTTCATTAATATAGTAAATGATATAAAAACTATGGGTTTAAACATATAATGAGGTCAAACCGTTCACATATATTTTGTAATAATTGTGGAAAACAAGGACATTCTTTTAATCAATGTAAGAAACCAACAATTAGCATTGGCGTTGTTGCTTTTACAAAAATTAAAGATGAATTTAAATATCTTCTTATTTGTCGTAAAGATAGTCTTGGATATATCGATTTTCTAAGAGGCAAATATCCTTTATATAATGAAAAATATATTCAAACTTTAATTGATGAAATGACAATAATTGAAAAGAAATCATTACTAAATACAGATTTTAATATATTATGGGCACAATTATGGGGGCATTTCGGTGGTATGAATTATCGTAATGAAAGTGAATCTGCAGAAGAAAAATTTATGCAAATAAGTCGTGGAATTAAATTAGAACATAGTGTGGAGTATAGTTTAGCCAGTATAATTAAGAATAGTATAACAAGTTGGGAAACACCAGAATGGGGATTTCCAAAAGGGAGACGTAATCATCAAGAAACTGATATTTCTTGCGCCATTCGTGAATGGGAAGAAGAAACCGGATTTGATCGTGATGCTTTAACAATTATTAAAAATCTTTATCCTTTTGAGGAAATATTTATGGGATCCAATTTTAAAACGTATAAGCATAAGTACTATTTAGCTTATATCTCACCAGAAGAAACACCTCAAAAATCATATCAGAAAAGTGAAATAAGTGCCCGTATGTGGCTCACATTAGATGAGGCTCTTAAGAAAATTCGCAGTTATAATTTAGAAAAAAGAGAACTTATTTCAAATATAGAACATGTTTTACAAAAATATAGATTAATCTCATAATATATTAACTATGGCAGAAAAAAGCAAGGTTAAAAAACTTAAAACAAAGATAATGATTAAAAAATCTAAGAAAAAAGGAAAAAAAACCCACGTTGTTATGCCCACGTGTGATGTAGTTATACAAAAATATACTGAAGATAATAACGCAACACGTGACATACAAAATCGCGAATACCAACATTTACTTCGATGTATGAGCAACCGTAATAGAGATCATTTACAACAAGACGAAAATGTAGAACAATACTTATATCCAATTAAGGATGATAAAAAATTTAATTCAAAGATAGCAAAAAAAAAGGAATTTTTCGATACAAGATATGAAGAGAAAACGCCTGAAGATTATGAACATATTATAGAAATTTCACAACAGTTATGTGATAATACTGAATTTGAATTAGAACCTCATCAGATGTTTGTACGCAACTTTCTATCTTTTGAAACACCATATAATAGTTTACTTTTGTATCATGGTTTAGGGACTGGAAAAACGTGTTCTGCTATTTCAGTTAGTGAGGAAATGCGAACATATAATAAACAAATTGGAAATCCAAAGCGAATTATTATTGTAGCATCACCCGCGGTTCAAGAAAATTTTAAGATTCAATTATTCGATGAGAGAAAACTCAAAAATGTAAATGGTTTATGGAGTATAAAAGCGTGTATTGGTAATAAGTTTATTAAAGAAATTAATCCCATGAATATGAAGGGATTAAAGAGAAGCAGAATTATTCGGCAAATTAAAAAACTTATTCATCAATCATATTTATTTCAGGGTTATATTGAATTTTCACATTACATCACACGTATTATGAATAAAAATATTACATCTAGCGATACTCCCGATATTAAAGAGAGAAAAAAGCGGCGTTCTCTTCAAAAAGAGTTTAATAATCGTATGATAGTTATTGATGAAGTTCATAATCTAAGAATAAATGAGGAAGGTAAAATTAAGCAAAGTTCTGAAAATTTGATTGATCTTGTTTCATATACAAATCATATGAAATTAATGATTCTTTCAGCTACACCTATGTTTAATTCTTATACTGAGATTATTTGGCTTCTGAATTTATTAAATTTGAATGATAAGAGATATCCTATATCAGAAAAAGAAGTATTTGACAAGAATGGCGATTTTTGTGTGGATAACGGTGGACATCAAATTGGGAAAGATTTATTAATTCAAAAACTAACAGGATATATTTCATATGTACGAGGGGAAAACCCTTTTACTTTTCCAAATAGCATTTGGCCCTCAATTGCTTTAAATCCCAACTCATTAATAACTAAATTACATGATGGTATTTGGAAATACCCATCACGCCAACTGAATGGGGGAACAACCGTTCCCCACTTGACTTTATTTGATCTAGTTATTACAAATATTGGTGATTATCAATCCGTGGGATATAATTTTATTATTCAAACTTTACAAAATAAATATCCCAATCTTAAAGATCCTAAAAAAGGTATCTCTTATACCTTTCTGGAAGCGCCATTACAAGCTTTAAATATGATTTATCCACATACCGGTCTTAAAGAAGATGAAATAGATGAGGATATATCTACATATCTCTATGGTAGGAGAGGGTTAGCACGAACTATGAATTACGATCCTCGGACAAAACGCAATTTTCGCTATAAAGATAAAACACTGCAGAATTTTGGAAAGATTTTTTCGACAGATAAAATCGGACAGTATAGTGGTAAGATTAAGTATATTATGGACACAATTAAACGGTCACGGGGAATTGTTTTTATTTATTCCCAATATATTGATGGCGGCGCCGTTCCCATTGCTTTGGCATTGGAAGAAATGGGATTTGGACGTTATCAAGGAAAAAATCTTTTTGAAACTCCACCATCGCACCCCATTGATGCGTTAACATTGACAGCACCCGCTGATGGTAAACTAAAATATCCAGCACAATATATTATGATTACTGGAGATAAGAATCTAACAGGAAATGTCAAAGCAGAATTAAAAGCTGCTACGGGAGAAAACAATACCAACGGCGAAATCGTAAAAGTTATTATTATCTCAAGAGCAGGTTCTGAAGGATTAGATTTTAAAAATATACGCCAAATGCATATTTTGGATCCCTGGTATAATTATAACCGACAAAAACAAATTGTTGGACGAGCAGTTCGAAATTTTAGCCATTGTGCATTACCTTATATCGAAAGAAATGTTGAAATTTATATGTATGGCACCGAATTAAAAGAACCCGATGTTGAAGCCGTTGATCTTTATATTTATAGATTAGCAGAGAAGAAAGCGAAACAAATTGCCGTTGTTACTCGTGTTATAAAAGAAAATGCTGTTGACTGTTTACTTAATAGCGCCGCGCTGGATTTTTCACAAAAAAAAATTAATAAAGTTGTAAAACAAAAATTATCAAATGGTGGCGAAATTGATTTTAAACTAGGAGATAAGGAAAATAGTGAAATGTGCGATTTTATGAAGTGTGAATATTCCTGCTCACCCGTTGCTAATATTTCAGAAAGTATTGATATTCAGACATATAATGAGAATTTTATTAATATGAATCTAGATAAAATATTACAACGCATTCGTATCTTATTTGGTGAAAAATATATTTATAAAAAAACGGAATTAATTAAAAATATACAACATATAAAACATTATCCATTAGAACAAATATACTCTGCTTTAAATTTTCTTGTAAATGAAAAAAATGAATATATTACCGATTTACTAGGACGATTGGGAAATTTAGTGAATATAGGCGAATATTATATGTTTCAACCTGTGGAAATTGATAATAAACATATTTCACGATATGAACGCGCACATCCCATCGATTTTAAACGTAAAAGTGTTTCTTTTAATCTCCCTGACCAAATATCAAATTTTAATTTCATTGCACCTTATAGTAAGAAATCCCTTGAATCATATGATATCGATACACAACCATTACTTAATACGATAGAATCACAACTAATAAGTCTTAAAATACCTACAATTATGAGTTCGGAAAATAAAAATAATTGGGTAATGCATTGTGCTTGGGCTATTCAGAATTTAATAAAATATAATAAAATGAAATTCGAACAATTATTAAATTATGCGATGAATCATGTACTAGATCTTCTAACATTTAATGAAAAATTTATTCTTTTAAACTACATTACACAAAAGAAAACAGATTTTACAGAACTTGATAAATATATAGATAACTATTTTAAACAGACTAAGATAAGTGGTGGTAGATATGATGGAATTGTTATAGCGCAATTTAATAAACCCGCTAGTCACGAACAATATACAATCTTAACAAACAAAGATGGCCGATGGATCAATGATAGGAGAGCAATCACGGGAGGTTTAGCGCAAGCCATGTTTGATAAATTTCAAATAAAAGATATTTCAATAAAAACTATAAATAAAATAATTGGATTTATGACTAATTTTAAAGGAACGCAAATTGTATTCAAAACAAAAAATATAGAACAAAGTGAACGTGGGCGTAGTAATAAGGGGCAACGCTGTGATCGGGGTGAAGGAAAAAACAGCATTATTAGGAAAATTAATGCATTTTTAGGTGAAAAAGGTGAAAAAGAAAAATATGAAATGGGACAACAACACAAAAGTTCACTATGCTCTATCTATGGACATAAGAATATAAAACAAGAATATATTGGGAAAGAAGGTAAAATAGAGACAAAAATTAATACTCTTCAGTTATGTGTTGAAAATGAACTTATTTTACGTCATCACAACCATACACGGAAAGATAATAAACGCTGGTTTTTTTCCTCCGTTGATACAATTATAAATAATATAGAAAAATTGAAAATATAATTAAAGATTATATTGGTAAAATATATATGATGGAAACAACGCAAAAGAAAACTTCTTCAAATGCAAAAATAAAAAAACGAGGATTGGGCATTTACATGCAAAATGTTCTATATAAACAGATTACACTCTCTTTTCAAAACGTTGGTAATAATATTGCTGAACTATTAAATGAGAAAATTTCCATAGATTTTGAAGGGAAATGTAATGAAGAAGGATATATAAAATCTGATTCTACACGTCTGATATCCTTCTCTGCGGGAGAAATTAGAGGGAAAAAAGTTATATTTACTGTTTCATTTGAATGTTTAGTATGTAGACCAGTCGAAGGACAACGTTTTAAATGTTTTGTAAAAAATGTTACGAAAGCTGGTATACGCGCTGAGACAAAGGAATCAGAATCCCCCGTAGTTGTATTTATTGCTCGTGACCATCATCATAATATTAGATCTTTCAGTAAATTAAAAGAAAATGACGAAATTAATATAAGAGTTATTGGTATCCGTTATGAATTGAATGATAAATATATATCTGTAATAGCAGAATACATTGAACCTAAAAAACCAAAACGCCCCAAAGTGAATATTATTATTAATAAAAAGGATTAATCGAAAATTTATTTAAAAGCAATTTCCTTTGGTTACTAATGACAGATTTGAAGAAATTGCGTAATAAAATCCAAGAATTGGAAAAAATACATCAATTATCCATACTCGACTTAGTTACAGCACGTTCCGTTCCATATACCGAGAATTCAAATGGGGTTTTTATAAATATGAGCACAATTTCTGCCCCAGTTATCGAAGAGATACTCAATTATTTGAAATACGTTGAATTACAGGAAGATCAACTGGAAAATGATGAGGTGCTTAAAGAAAATTATAAGAAGTCTTTATTCAAAGATAATAAAGATGCTCTATCTTAATAGTATAATATGACTGATACACACTTTCCTTATAAAACCATACAAGATATTACTCTCAACAAGAGTAATATGTTGAAATATACGCAATACTTAACACAAACCATTCCTAAAGTTCAGTCGATTAAATCTATCAACAAAAAATCCACTATATTATCTAGGGCACAATCTAAACATTCTACCAAAGATGATTTGTTTTGGTGTTTTTATATTATACATTTAGGTTTTTGTAAATATGAAACAATTCATAATTTTTTTACGGAGGAAAAAAATGTTAAAATAGAATTTGTTGAGCTTATTCGCAAACATAAAGATATATTAAAACAGAATAAATGGAAACGCAATCACATAGAGAATGAACTCGTCCATGAAAAAAAAATATCTTTGACCACATTTATTTGCTTATGTGTTATCACCAAGCATAGCTTTATTGTTATTGATAGTAGAAAAATTCTTGATAGAAGAATTCATAGCGATATTGATAATACTTATCTCATCATTAAAGAAGGCGAAGAATGGATATTGTATACTAAAGATGATAAAATTGAGAAAATTAAAAATGCTCTCGAAACAATGTGGATAATTGATAGTATAAAAAAACCCCTTCGGTCTATTGGTTCATATAAAGTTAAAGATTTAAAAGAGATTTGTCAAAAATTAAATATCGACTGTGAGAAGAAAAGAAAGAAAGAATTATATCAAACTATTATGGAAAATTTATAAAATTGATAAACTCATATAAAATAATATTGAGTTAAATATATATTAATGTCCCACACCAGTCAAAAAAATACACAACAATCAAATAATGAACGCTTTGCTGAATATCTTGATATATATCTACAATCGGGATTTAGCGGGCGAAGTTCAGACGAACTTGAAATACGATTCGGTACAAAATTTTGGAATCCAATTACTCAAATTGACTTCAATAATGTGATCGGAAAATTAAAATCAGCGGGTTTTAATTGTAATGATCCCAATGGAGAATATCATTTAAATATTATGAATCAGTATATTGAGCCGCGGTCTGGAAAAGTAAAAATTTCAACTATTCGAACGGAAGTTCAAAGTATTTTTGGAATTCAAGAATACTGTAAAAAGAATACATTTAATAAGGACAAAATCCCTTCATATATAAGTTTTATGCAGAAAGTAACAAAATTATATAGTGGCACATATGGTGAAGACGCAATACGTCTTATGCCTATTGATTTTAATGATTATCAGTTTAGAGTTAATTATAAAGAAGAAAGAAAACCCGATTATAAAATTTTAGGAAGCACATTATCTAATTGGGAAAATAATAAGAAAATATTTCGTTTTATCAAGCGGTTTACTTTTACACATAAAGATTATCCTTTAAAAATAGATTGCAGTATTATCCAAACATCTGCGAAAAATGAAAGATATCAATTAGTTCCGGAATATCGTATTGAATCCGCAAAAGTATTTGACAATCCACAATCATATGAGATTGAAATTGAATTAGATAGGAAAAAATTAGATACATCCAAATTCTCTTATTATTATACCGAACACGTTAAATTATTAAAAATGATAAAAAAAAATATAACTCTCGTTCTATCTGGATTACAAGGTTCTAATTTTCCAGTTGCTTATACTGAACAAGATAAAGTTTTACGTGAATATATGTCGATTCTTTATGGACAAAATATACCAGATAGACGTATACGATCAAGAGATTTTGTAGGACCATCATCCATCTCTCTTGAACTTACAAATGTCTCTCCTTTAGATCCCGATGCGCGAATTCCCAATATACGAATGCCATACACCACAACAGATAAAGCAGATGGAATGCGAAAACTAATGTTTATTAATAAAACAGGTAATATTTATCTCATTGATGTCAATATGCGGGTACAGTTCACAGGTGTCTTTTGTGAAAATCCAAAATATTTCAATACAATTATTGATGGAGAACATGTACTACACGATAAATTAGGCAAATTCATAAATATCTATTTAGCCTTCGATATATATTATTTGAAAAAAGAAGACTTGCGCGCGCATCCATTTATTAATATTAAAGGTGTTGAAAATCCTCCAAAATCAAGATTTCGTCTCATTATTTTGAATGATGTTATGAAAAATCTGAAGTTTAATTCTATATTGAGTAAAATGGGTCAAAATAAAGAGCATAGACGATTGCCTATGCAATTTAAAACGAAAACATTTTATACATCTAATGGCGATGAAGTATTTACTAATTGCAATACTATTTTAAATAAAGAGTCAGAAGGACTTTTCTCATATGAAATTGATGGATTAATATTTACACCAGCCAATAAAGGGATTGGCAGTGATTCTGTTGGAGTAACAGTGCCGCCTACCAAGAAAACATGGGTGCGGTCTTTTAAATGGAAACCCCCCGAATTCAATACGATTGACTTTCTTGTTACAACAAAAAAAACAACTACAGGTGAGGATTTTATAGGGAATATGTTTCAAGATGGTGAAGATATGTCCCATTTAACACAATTAACTCAATATAAAACACTTATATTGCGCGTAGGTTATGACGAACGCAAACATGGATATATTAATCCTTGCGCTGATGTTATCAATGATCATTTACCAACGCGGAAAAATCGTGATTATAATGATACTTATAAACCCGTCCCTTTTCATCCCACGGATCCTTCTCCAGCTTTTCCTGCCTATCTTTGTAATATTGTTTTATCAGATAGTGGGGGGCTAAAATATATGTTCACAGAAGATAAAAAAAATGTGATAGAAGATGGGACTATTGTTGAATTTAGATATGAGATGGATGAAAAGAAATATTGGCAATGGAAACCCATTCGAACACGACCAAAGAAAACAGCGGAGTATAGAAAAGGAGTCAAGAATTACGGCAATGCTTATCACGTTGCCCAAAGTATATGGAAATCTATTCATAACCCAGTAACAAAAAAAATGATTAGTACAGGAGCTAATATTCCAAATGAATTAGTAGATGATGATATCTATTACAATCGTAAAGGTAGCACTATTACACGTGCTCTTCGAGATTTTCATAATTTATTTGTTAAAAGATGTTTAATATTGGGAGCATCTACACGCGGCGATACCCTAATTGATATGACTGTTGGAAAAGCTGGCGATTTTCCAAAATGGATTGGGGCAAAATTATCCTTTGTATTTGGATTAGATGTTGCGCGCGATAATATTGAAAATAGACTTGATGGAGCTTGTGCACGATTTCTGAATTATAAGAAAAAGTTTTATACAATCCCGTATGCTCTATTTGTTACAGCAAACTCAGGTCTTAATATTCGTTCAACAGAAGCTTGTGCAACCGAACAAGGTGGCAATATTGTAAATTCGGTGTTTGGACAAATCTCCAAAGACGCCGCGAGTAAAATCGGCGATGGTGTTTTGAGACATTACGGAAAAGGACGCGATGGGTTTAATGTTGTATCTAATCAATTCTCTATTCATTATTTCTTCGAAAATCTTGGAACATTATCCGAATTCTTACGTAATGTTAGCGAATGCTGTAAAGTAGGTGGATTCTTTATCGGCACCAGTTACGACGGTAGAAAGGTATTTCAACTTTTAGAAACGAAAAAGCCAGGCGAGAGTATTCATATCATCAAAGATGGGAAAAAAATGTGGGAAATAAAAAAACAATACGAAAATAAACAATTTCCGAATTCAAAAGCATCTGTCGGTTATAAGATTGACGTCTATCAAGAATCCATTAACAAAATATTCTCTGAATATCTAGTTAATTATGAATATTTAACTACCTTAATGGAGGATTTTGGATTTGTTCTGGTTTCAAGCGAAGAAGCCCAAACAATGGGACTACCCAGTTCAATGGGAAACTTTAATGAACTATTCAATACAATGCAGGAGGATATTAAAAAACGAAGATTAAAAAAAAGCGATGTGGGGACAGCTTTATCTATGTCAGCTGATGAAAAACGCATATCATTTCTTAATAAATATTTTGTTTTCAAAAAAGTGCGCGATGTTAATGCCGCACAAGTAGCCAGAATTCTCTCTGATGAAAGCACGCGAGAACAATTACAAAATGTGAAAGATAGCATTGAATTACAAAAAGCCGTTATGGAAGAACAACAAGCAAAACCAAAAATTAAGAAATTAAAAAAGAAAATGAAAATTAAAAGTACTGCTACTACTACTAATAAAGCCGAAAAAAAATCACAACCTATCAAACTTAAAAGAAGTAGGAAAAAAAATATAGTACTTAAAAAGATATAAAGTTAGAATAATAATATATAACAACCGTAATGACATATTACCAACTAAGTAATATTAGTACACATTTATATGATCATAATCTAAAACTAAAATTTATAAATACAGGTGATGACCCAATCCATATTAGTAAAAGTGTAGCAAAATTTTTATTTCAGTCAAAAGAATGTATTACAGATTTTATACCAGAATGGGATACTGTTAAAAAATTAACAAATCCATACGAATTTATCCATACTCCTATTTCAGCCAAATCATTTGCTATTTCTAAAATAAAACCCATTTCCCGCGCTTTTTTTAAACTTATTGAAATATGTAACGTTCTAGATATATTCCACCCTTTTGGCATAACGCCTATTAAAAGTTTTCATTTAGCTGAGGGACCTGGAGGATTTATTGAAGCTATGACTTATTTACGTTTTAACAATAAGGATCAATATTATGGCATGACATTAATTGATAATTCAAATAATAATATTCCAGGTTGGAAGAAAACGGAACTATTTCTTCAAAAAAATAAAAATATTCATATTGAAAATGGTGCCGATGGCACAGGAAATTTGTATAATCCAAAGAATTATAAATATTGTCTAGAAAAATATGGTAACTCAATGCATTTTATTACAGGAGATGGCGGTTTTGATTTTTCCGTTGATTATAACAGACAAGAGTCTTTAGCATTACGATTAATTTTAACTCAAGTAGCTTACGCTATCGGTATGCAGGCAAAAGGTGGAACATTTATTCTTAAAATATTTGACAGTTTCAGCAAAGCATCTATTGATATTCTCTATATTCTGGCTTCCTTTTATAAATCAACCTATATTATTAAACCTAATACGAGTCGTGCAGCAAATTCAGAAAAATATGTTGTGTGTTGCGATTTTAAATATGAACAAACGACCACAATTTCAAATAAGTTTTTATCTATCTTGTATGTTCTTAACAATATGAAATTTAAAGATATTCTCATATCGCGACTTCTTGATATTGATATTAATTATAAATTCGTAAATACAATTGAAGAAATTAACGCAATTATAGGACAACAACAAATTGCAAATATTCATTCAACCTTGAGAATTATTCAGAATAAAGAGAGAAAAGGGGAAAAAATTCAAACTATTAAAAGTAAAAATATTCAAAAATGCATTAATTGGTGTATTAAAAATAAAATTCCTTATAATAAATATGGAATTTCATCTAATATTTTTTTATCTCCTACTGTCAGTTTTTAAAATTTCTCCTTTTCCATTTTAATCCATACATTCTCTCTAACCGAGATTGCCAAAACACCTCGAATACGTCTGTTCACTTCCTTAAATGGAATATTCACTAGTATACGCTCACCTTTCTCAATATACTCATTTAAATGTTTGTAAAGCATTTTAATGGGTTCATATGTCAAATCTAATTGTAATTCAGATAATGTTGAAATAATCTTTCGCGCTTCTTCCTGACGTTCTTCACGCGTACGATAAACTGGGAGTTTTTTCTCTCGCTTTGGTAGGTTTTTTTTGAATTTTCCCATTATAATATAAAAGAATAAAAATTTTATATTATTAATAACAGAATTTATATAATATTATAAACTTACAGCCAACATAAATATATAAATATTATTTACTTTATATTTATCCTCTAGTAGGAGACGGTGTAGTAGTCGCACAGTTTTTTTTTATACTGGATTGAAGTATAAATTTCATAAATGCTTTTAATATGGTTTTTGTAAAATGGGTTTTCTTTTCCTCAATTATTTTTTGTAACGCATTAACATTATTTTTGCGTAATGTCGAAATCGTAAGATGTTGAACCATCAATTTCTTATAATCTTGACAGAAATCCATAAATAAGGACTCGATAAACAATCCCAATTTGCCTTCTTTCAATAGACATCTCCCTTCCTTGATCTCCATCTTACCGTGTTCAGTATTAAATATCCGTTTAGTATTATAGTATTTTCCAAAATAATACCAAATAATGAAAGGAAATGTCCAACAGATACCATGGTAATCACCCGCTTGCAAATCAACCCCATAGTAAATATGTCTCTTATTTCGCTTGAAATGAATAGGCATAATTTTCTCATCTTCATACTCCATTTTATTTAGAAATTTAATATATTCTTCCAGAAAGATAACCTCTGCGGGTGCTTTATAGTCATATTTCTTTATTCGACGATTGGAAATAATTACCTCATATGAATCATATTCTGCCATATCTTGACCATGTGAATTAATATAGTAACAATTATAACTTTTATTGGATGGGACGAATAAGAGAATAACACTATGAACAACATAGCCATTGCCATCTAAATAAGGCTGTACTAAATAATCCACAATATCCAAGAAAATAAAGATAATTTTATTTTGACACATCAATTCCTTGATGTTTAAAGAGAGATATTCATTATAATATTCAAATTTGTTTTGGGCAAATACATATCGCCCACAAGACAAATCGGCAAATAATGGAGCGGTTTTCTCTTTTTTACTAATAATAGGTAGCAATTTATCCAGTTCTAATGTACATTGAAGCAACGTGATTTGTTTTCGCATTTCTGGTGTAAAAGTATTTTGTTGGATGATATGACAGGCACGATGCGCATATCCACCTGGATCTACAAGGCAGATTTTGTGCTTCACTGACTGCTGTAGATAGTATGCAAAGCGCCCTTTTGTTGAAAAATCAATGTAGCTCTCCAAAGAATTCATTGTTTGTTATCGTTGATAAACTTTCTATCTAATTAGATATAGAAAGTTCTTTCAATTTTTTACTTGAAAGAACACAGTTTCCCTCTTGTTCGACAGCGTCCGTATGTTATCAAAGTAGGTGGTTTTACTGTATTGCCACAAAATCCTCCCAGATTTCTTTTATAGGTCGGTCCTGTACTACGATAAAGCATCACGGGCATCGCTCCATTTACGGCATTAATATTACCACTCGAATTAATCGAACCATAGGCGTTTTTCTTATTGTTGTCTGAGGTATTGGATGGATTTGGAACTTTATATGTACTTTGGGATTTTAATACAGTTTGATATTTGAGACGATTAATACGAGAACCACCCGAAACAGCACCTTGCCGTCTGAATGGAGCGTTGCTTCGTTTATAGACCGCACAACAATTCGTATTTTTTACCGCGCATTTTGAATACCCACGGCAAGCAACTGTTTCGCAATTACTACAATCCGGAAAACAATCTACTTTACAATCCGAATTATCACGCATCAAAGAGATTGAATTATGTTGCGCTGTATTAAAATTGGCACAATTCGTTCCTTCGATCGGAACATTAGAGAGAAAATTAAATACTAATTGTGAAAATTTGCGATTTCGGCGTTGTAAATAATGAGCACTGCTATAATTATATTTATCGTTAATATAGCCATTGCGATTTTGAATCGTGCGAATGACGGGATTATAGCAGACGGCATTTACACTAGGATCACAACTGGTACAACTAACTGCATAATTATCCTTATAGATAGTATTAAATGGTTTCTTCGGGCAGGTATCAACGCCTACATATTCTCCCGTATATGGATGATAAGCTACTTTATAGTGCGAGCAGTCTAATTCTTTGCGAGGAGCTCGAAGTGGATTACGGTGCTTAGAGGTATAGCAGCATTTTGTCCGTGCATTATTTAAAAAAACTGTCGTCATTTGATATATTATGAATATATAATATTATTTGGGAATATCCGCCTCCGCAATGGGTTCATCTATATACTTAGTAGCCGAATAGGATACGGCAGTCGGATCTTTGCGAATACCTGAAACCATCACATTAAAGATTCCCGCTTTTTCAGTTGTTATATGAATTTCACTTAATTCTTTATTTACAGTGCCATAAAAGCGACATTGGACATTTTGCGGCGTAATTAATATTTTAGGGTCGCTATTCAAATGCTTAAAATAAGACGGCAACTTTATTTTCGTTGTTGCATTGTCTTCTTTGACTTCGATTTGATACTCATACATATTCGTTCCACGTGTTGGCGCTTCTACACAGGCGTGTCG
>Ga0114999_10005941_pt1 | contig 14244 bp, 37 predicted proteins | sample ArcticOcean_MG_C_3_FD_89820 | JGI IMG/M metagenome (GOLD analysis project Ga0114999, IMG submission 89820) | Marine microbial communities from western Arctic Ocean - ArcticOcean_MG_CB8_126 | ecosystem: Environmental > Aquatic > Marine > Oceanic | place: Arctic Ocean: Canada Basin | collected...
AGCGCTAACGCCGCTAACATAAATTCTAATGGTTCTGAGAATATCGAAGGCTCCTCAAACCCCGCTAGCGTCGCTGGGATGTCTTCAATCGTACTTCAATCAGACAATTCAGGCTGGTGGAAGATGGCGGAATACTTTAAGCCGGCTTGAGCACGTGCACCATAAGAAAACTAGGAACTATTTATAATTATGGACAAGTGGTTTAAACTACTGAATGAATCCCGTCGCCGCGGATATCAGAAACGAATACGTAGCTACGTGACCGATCGTAATGCTATGCTGAATAAGGGAGGTCAAAAGAACACGCCCCCTTATACTAAGAAAATGGGTTCTCACGTCACGTTTGACAAACAGACAAACAATATCGGCGAAGAGATTGAAGTAGACAAAGAAGGATTTAAAATACACGATGAACTCAATCCTGAAATTTGGGAAGGCAACAAAGCCCGTGAAGAGATTCGTGTTAAGTTGTTGGAGATAGCCAATGACTTTATTGAAGGATTACCGGTTGTCATAGACATTGATGATATAGTTTTAACCGGCTCCTTAGCAAACTATAATTGGTCAAAATATTCTGATGCTGACTTACATATAGTTGTTGATTTTGATAAAATAGGAGAAAACAGAGAACTAATAAAAGGTTTCTTTGACGCCCAAAGGATGCGCTGGAACGACATACACGACATAAAGATAAAAGATTTTGATGTTGAGATTTATGTAGAGGACTCAGCAGAGAAACACCATTCAACCGGGATATACTCTCTTATGAACAACGGCTGGATAACACACCCCCAGCATGTAAACAGGACAATTGACATTGAAACCGCGCTTAAAAAAGCCAACGATATTGATGAACAGACAACATCTATTCAGAGCATGTACGATAACGAGGAATATGAAAAGGTAATTCGAAATGTTGACCGGATTAAAACTAAGATTCGGTCTATGCGTGCTATCGGACTTGAATCAGATACATCAGAACAGTCGTCGGAGAACATCGCTTTCAAGATACTACGAAGATCAAAAGTGCTTAGTAAATTATCAAATTTAAAATATGATGCATATGACAAAACAATGACCATGGATGACTAATGGATTTTGAAGAAATAACAGGAAGCTCCAAGGTTTTCCCTGGAGAATACTTATTATATGTGCCACGAAATACTATTGTTCTGTGCGGGGCATATACGGGCGATATAATTCGCGCTTTAGACAATGGTACTTTGATAGAAGATAAAGTCGCGAACTTTAAAAAAATAAATCTTGATAGAGAAGAAAGAAGTGGAAGAAGAAATTATATTTCTCGTTGTAAGGGGTGCGGCAGTTAAAATTCTCCGCCAAAGAAATTCATAGTGACAAAGATATACACATATTGTTTATTTGATGGCGAAGATACTTTTTTTGGAGTTTACTCGTCTTTAAAATCGGTATACCGTGACGCGCTGCATCTTACAAACAAGGGCCCGGGCAACGTACACATGCTATCGCCGGCCGGTTGGGAAGAGACATCTTTAACAAACCTAAGAAATCTTTTTAAAGGAAAGTTTGATACAATAATTGTATTTCGCTCCGGCCAACACACCGCCAAAATCCTCAAAACTAAGTTGAAAGAATAATGTATCTCATCTACGGAATAACTGATTGCCCTTCTTGCCTACTCGCACAAGCCGAGTTGATGAGTAGAGATATAGAGTATGTATTTATTAACGCTGACTTCTCTCCCACCTATCGTTTCGCGATAAAGGAGGAAATGGGTTGGAGCACATTTCCGATCATTGTAAAAGCAATATCAGATTCTGAAGAAGAATTAGTTGGTGGCTATGACGATCTCCTTTACACGCTCGATAAAGAAACGAAAACACCAAACTGAACACTATAATAGCGCAGTTTGTGCTAAATAAAAACAACAACAATAGTTAGTTATGTGGAACTTAAACGTGGAGATTTAGTGCGGTGGGTGGTAGACCATGAGGTCTACGAGTCCAGTGGTGATGTTTTGGTTGGCGTTTGTCCTAATTATAGATACGGGATCATTATGGAGGTTTCGCACAAAGATGCTAATGCGGTGATGGTTTACTGCTATGACTGCAAAAAAAGAAAGGAGAGTAATTGGATGATATTTGATTTAATTCACGATGAACTTGAAGTTTTAAATGGTGTATCTGATGGGTAATTTTTCTTCAGGTGAAAAAATACCAAAGCAGGAGGCTATCAACTCCTTGATCCTAAAGGTATCAGAATATTGTGATGGCCGCTATGATGCTTTCTTTACGAGTGACGACGGAGGGGTTGTGTTAGAGTTAATGATAGAAGTCCCTGAGCCAAGCCAGAGTTTTGAGGAACAGGTTCCTAACTTCCCACCACTTTTTGATATCATCCCAAAGTGGGGCGGCTGGCGCACTGTTATAATGAAAGTGCCACCCGGATATATAGATTGTATACATCTTAGGAAAGATGAATAATAGTTAATGTCGTTTTTAGAGCGAAAACTTCTTGACTTTTATTATAGAATACCCTATATTATTAGTGATACGAGAAATAATGTTATGAACACTATCAAGAAAATCGAAGCAGCCTTGTCTCTCGGAGTTTGTGGGGGATGGGATCGCAGTTTCTTAGAGTCAGTATTATCACAAATACAAAAAGGCCGTCAGTTGTCCGTGAAGCAACGCCAAACGCTTGGTGTAGTGCTATCCCGCAATACACCCGAAGCGAACGTGAAGCATACAAACTGGGCAGTTGAGTACCACAAAGAACATAAGCTGACTGCAACAATTCTTGCAGACTATCATTCGCGCCAACCGTACTACCGTGAAATGTCAAAAGATATCTTACTCGGATTAGTTCCGGCCCGCAATAAATACATGCGCATGCGAGATAACAAGTATTCTAAGAAAGTTCTCCACGAAGCAGAAAGAGACTCACGTTTTGAAGTTGATAATTACGTTGTCCCGAGAGCCATGTTTGACTCGTATAAGGATGTAGAGTTTCAAACAGATATGGTGTGGGCCCACCAAAATAAAGTCATTCATAACTTTAAGAAGCGCGGAGCGTTTGTTATCGGGATAATGCCAGAGATTCTGTCGGCCGCGAAGGGTGCCAAAAGGTATAAGTTGCTTCCTATCGGTGAAACAACACCTATTATTGTTGAGGAACGCTTCTTGAAAGCAGGAAAGAAAAGCAAATAGTTGCGTTCGTTTGCTACTTAATAGCATGGATGATGATGAGATAGAAAGAACTGCGTCATCATTCAAGATGGGGGCGTTTGTTAGGTGCGCCTATGACTTTTACCATTTTTTTTCATCCTGGTATGATGAAGAGAATAACCTCATGCCGTTTCACGGGGTGGTAGTGGACATTGTGAATGACCAGGGCTTTTATGGAGAATCAGTATACCAAGTCTATTGCTTGGATGGCCAGTATCGGTTCTTTTTGGAAGATGAAATGGAATTAGTTTATAGTTCTTCAACAGAAACCCCTTGACAAGACCCCGAGAATAAGATATATTATTGTTATGGTTGATTGGCGGAATTGGCATACGCATCAGACTTAAAATCTGACGCCCGATCGGGCTTACGGGTTCAAGTCCCGTATCAACTACCATTTTAAGGAGAATTGGAAATGTTTTTTCGCGTTGGATGTTTGGGGTTCGACTCCCCGTTTATATGCTTTAGGGAAAGCGAACGCCAGTCGCGGCCGCCGCCCGGTACTTTTCTAACCGGGTAGGGGGCTTGTGGGTTGTTAGCTCAATTGGCAGAGCAAAAGGCTTTTAACCTTTAGGTTCTGGGTTCGAGTCCCAGACGACCCACCACATATTTTTTTATTAAAAAGGACAAATGAAATATACTATTATTTACACAGATGCACAAGGAAACTGGAAGACAACGACTTGCGTTTCCTCTCACGATAAACACGTAGCTTGGGTGGATGTTCAGCAATATCTTGGTGAAGGAGACACAATTCATCTGCTTTCACCAGGAGATCAGATTATTTATTCAGAGAAGGATATAAGAACATAACAAACACGCCGACGTAGCTCAATTGGTAGAGCAACGGTTTTGTAAACCGTAGGTTGCGGGTTCGAGTCCCATCGCCGGCACCACTTACACTACATTTCCTTAACAACTTTAGTCTTGACGGCCACACACCACAGTGCTATACTTATAGTATAGAAAGGAGAAATTTGCACCCTTAGCTCAGTTGAATAGAGCGTCGGTTTTCTACACCGAGGGTCGCTGGTTTGAGTCCAGCAGGGTGTACCATATATTTGCGGGCGTAGCATATGACGGTGAATGCACTGTTCTTATAAAGCAGAGAGTGTGGGTTCAAGTCCCACCGCCCGTACCATTTTTAGGCTCTTAGCTCAGTTGGTCAGAGCATTCCGCTCATAACGGATCGGTCGTGGGTTCAAGTCCCACAGAGCCTACCATTTTTTAGAGAGAGAGGCATGAGACAGATAATAAGTTTTCTATTAAGAATAGCGTACGGTGCCCGAGACTTCTTAGAAAGGAAGCTATATACCGATAGGGTATCGGGTCTATATGGAGTTTATTTCGCCGGAGAGGAATGGAAACACATCGGGAAAACACGTGTTCAGTATGAGAGCCATCTGATGTCTGATCCAGATATTATAATTGGCTCGCAGGTTGAGCATATCCACGAAGAATGGAGTGGTGAAGTCATCGGACTTATTTTTGATGAGGACGGCGCCGTAGAGTCAATTTCGGTCTGGATAGAAGATGGAGATGTAGTAGACGACCCCATAGGATATTGGGATCACATAGAATCTGAACTATTGCCAGACAATATCATTGAGGCCACAAATAGGTTTATGAAGAAGAAATGAAAATGTTTAAGATTACAGGCCGCCACACTCAAGTCAGAGCACCTGACGGTGTGGTATTAACTTGTTGGCTTGGGGCTGAAACCAAAGAAAACGCCTTGACAATGTGTGCTGAAAAGGGTATAATAGATATAGAAAGCATTGTTGATGATACAGGCACCCACCCTTTTGGAGAAAAGAAAGAAAAATGAGTTACCACGATGGCTACCATTCGTACCCAGGCACAGGTATTTCTGTTATAAGTCCGCTGATTCAGAATGAAAAGAAGATATTAAAGATCAGAAAACTTTTGGCAGAATCGATAGAAAAAGATATGGATGCTATAGAGCTACGTTTGCAGATCACAAAAGTATTAAACGAATATGAATGAATTTCATCACAGTAAAGTCGGCCTACCACGCGATGTTCGCAACGCCACAGACCTCAGAAATGCGCTGAGAATGTATATTGATAAACGTTTGCTCCAAGTTTCAGATGCCTGCCTTCAACACAATGAAGACCCATTCAGAAAGGAATATGGCTTAATCCACAAACGCTATGCAAACACACTAACCTTGGTTGCAGAGGCAACACAAGATGTTAACTATCTAACAAAGTCAGTTATTGAATGGATAAACGAAGACTTTAACAATGCACTGACCGGAGCACAACGAGGCGCCGCCGGTATCTGTGGTGCGGAACTACTAAAAATTGTTGAAAGTTATGAAAGTAGGTGATCTGGTTGAGTATGTCCCCAGTACGTCCGATAGATATAAAAAATGGAAAAAGAAAAGTGCTATGAAGCCAACGGCGCCCGGTATTCTTATTGAAGAAATAGCACAAAAAGGCACAACTTCTCGTATGTTTTCGGTTCGATGGCATAGTGGCATAATAACTGACGAGTGGGCTGCGTTTCTGCTTCCATACGGCGAATGATGAAAGTAGGTGATTTGGTTAGAGCGTCCAAGTCTTCACGAGGCGCCGGTAAAGTAGGAGTCGTCGTTAAACTTTTTGAGAAGAAGATTTGGCGCACCGAGGTGCTGGGCATCGCGGTAGATTGGAACAAGATCGATCCCGAGCCGGTCGCCGATGTCGCGATTAGCGAGAACATCGCGACCATACCGCTAACAGAGTTAGAGTTAGTTGGTGAAGGCTAACCCCACACCCGACGTTGGCGATCTGGTCGTCGCACTCTACGATGAACAACGTGGTATATCTTGTGTTGGGTTGGTGACGGAGACGACAGCCAAGGAATGTAGGATCCTGTGGTCGTCAGAAAGCAACCCTATCGGATGGTGGAAGTGCTCAGAGCTAAAAGTTATCAGCGCCTCCTGACATTTCTTTGACAGGAATACCCTTGCGATCTCTGTTCAGCCGCGTTATACTATAGGTATAGAAAGGAAGAAAACAATGAAAGTCGGTGATTTGGTGAGAAACTTAAGCTCATTCTCGGTGATGCTGGGCATTATAGTGGGATGGCATCCACATCGCGGTGGCCCGGCATGCCCAATAGTCCGATGGAATGACGGCAGAACCAATTGGATTATGCCACATTTAGTTAAGGTGATAGTATGAACGGGCGCATTAAAACCGGCGATCTGGTGAGAATGAAAACCCATGAAACGGGGCTTGTCGGAATTGTTGTTGACAGGGATCACCATGATAGCTCCGCGACTCAAATAGGTATAAAATGGTTCAAGGGCTCAGGCAAAATGGACTGGGAACCCGAAGCATGGCTGGAGGTTATAAGTGAAAGTCGGTGACATGGTAGAATCCCACTTTCATTTGAAGCGGGGGATTGTTGTGGAAACGGGCTCCCATCCTGACGCAAACAACGGCCCAGCATGCCGCGTCAAATGGTTTGACGGTGACGACTCGATAGAGTGGGTAAAGGCTTTGAAGGTGATCAGTGAAAATAGGTGATCTGGTCGAGATTGAAAAGTGGTGCAAGAATAAGTTTAGGAAAGCTATTGTTGTTCGGGTTGAAGATTGGGATCGCGAAGGTGCATGGATTAAGTATCTCGATGGTGGCCATGGCACAAATGACAGCGGCTATGCCATGAAACGAAACTTGAAGGTGTTAAGTGAAAGTAGGTGATCTAATCTCATTCAAGCCAAAATCGTTCGGTGAGAGCGACTGGTCTAATCCCGGTATTGTTCTAGATAACTACGTGGATGCTTGTGATACTATTGTTGATACGATATGGGTTGTATGGATCGATGGTGGCAAGTATATGGTCAACGAAAGAAGTGACGATGTGACTTACTTGACGAGTTCTTGACTTGACATAAAGAGAGAATGTGTTATATTATATGTATAGAAGGGAGAGAGAATGCTTGTAAAAGACCTTAAAGTTGGTATGCTTTTAAGACCCAAGGATAATGCGGTGTTCCATATGTGGAGCATCCACGACCTGCCAGCGCATCTTGAATGTCATGTGCCGAGGTCATGGCGTAAGATCCCTAAATCTTTTAAGTCACCTATCATTTATCTTGGAAAGGCTCCCAGGTCTGGTACTCAAAATTCATATGAATACCGCCACCGTGTATTTGTACCGTTTTTTGGTGGAGAGGTACGGGTGGCATCGGAATGTTGGAGAAGCGTGGAGTCAGTTGAATGAGAGAGGGTAGTTTAGTCACGCTGTCGGCGTATGCAACAAGCACAGATGCGCTACGACCATGGGCAGAGTGGAGGCGTAAAAGTAATGGTAAACCGGCGCTCGTTGGTATTGTCGTGAGGGTCAGCGTTATGGATGAGAGTGACCCGAAATACAAGTATTACTCAAAAAATGAACGCACCCAGTTTTATGTTAACTGGGCTGCCGGCAATGCCCCGATCAGCAGAGATGGGATCTACTCGAAAAGATCCCCTGGATGTTTTTATAGAAATGACTTAAAATATGTGAGAGGTAAAGAGTGACAGTATTGAAGACATTTGTTTTAATCGGTATAGTCGATTCTTTTGATGCTCGTTTCGCGACGGTCGAACTAAATACTAACCCTGCTACAAATGGTGGGGCTTCCATCGCTGTGATACCAGTGAACGCATTTCCATGCGAGATATACGAAGGCAAAAGGTTTTTTGTTGTAAAACTTCAAGAAAACCAAGACTCAATGATCATTTGCGATCGAGAGCCAGAAAAGAAATGAATGAGATATTAGACAAAATGAATAGATACTCAAAAGTTATTTGTGCTGATGGCTTTGAAATGAGTGTGCAAGCGAACGAGGCTGCATACTGCACCCCCCGGATGAACAACGCAGACAGATACAAAGAAGTGGAAGTGGGTTTTCCAAACGACATTGAGCCAATGTTGTTGGAATACGTTGAGAATGAAGGCAAACCAACGAACACTGTTTATCCTTACGTTCCTGTGCAGGTTGTAACGAACGTCATTGCAAGGCATGGCGGGATGGTTGAAGGTAATGTACCTCCGGGCGTTATTCCACTACGAGCGAGCGCAAGGTAATGTTATTCAAAGGACTGGCACCAGTTAAAAACTTTCGTGTGGGTGACCTCGTTTATGATTCATATTATGGCCCTGGAGTTGTGATAGATATTTCAGTCCACCTTGGAGATATGGAGGTAAGGTTTCGTAAGCCTGACGCATGTATTTTTCTATCTCCCATCACCATCAATACTTTAGAGGTGATTAGTAAGGCCAAACATCGGATGCCCCACCAACTTCGTTGACATTATCTTGACAACTCAAGCCTTGACTTTCTCCTCCCAGGCGTTATATTATAGGTATAGAAGGAAGAAAAGAAATGAAAACAGGCGACTTGGTAAAGATTTATGATTATACAGAGAAGGCCCGCGCAGAGGCGAGAGAGTTAAATAGAAGTGAAGCTGAACTTAAAGACATTAATGCCCACAGGTACGGGTTGATCATCGCCGGCGGCAACGGGCCGAAGTACGGTCATTATCGTGAAGTGCTTCGTTCCTGCGATGGCGAATCTGAGTTTTATAATGTTGTTCGTTTGGAGGTTATAAATGAAAGTCGGTGATTTAATCAAAGCTGTTATTACACAGAACCTTGATGGTGAATCGGTTCTCGTAGAACACGGCGTCATACTCCAGCTATCGGTAACCGGTGCTGATACACTTTCAGCAAAGGTATTGTTTCAAGACGGCCAAGTTTCGTGGTTAAGCACAACGGCCATGGAAGTTATCAGTGAGTCTTGACATTCTCTTGACAGGATTTCCCTTGCACTAACAGCCATACCGGTTATATTATAGGTATAGAAAGGAGAGGATACACATGGGTTATCGTTCAGAAGTTATATTGGCAGTCGGTCCAGAGGTTATGCCTCAGTTTATGGTCACAATGGCAAAGTCACCACAAGCACGAGAAATGTGCTGGGCAGATCATAGTGAAATGGTCAAAGATTACGATGGCACTAAGGGCGCGTTTCTATTCCGATGGGATCACATCAAGTGGTACGATTCTTACGAGGGTGTATCGGCTATTCAAGACTTTCTAGTATGGTGTGAGGGCGAGCAGATACCGACCGGCGAGAAGAATGAAGATGGCACTGAAAAGATGTGCGATGCAGGAGAGTTTTACCGCTTCGTTCGCATCGGTGAAGAAATGGATGATAACGAGGTACAAGGATGGGGATTTGATGGTATTCAAATCCAACGCTCCGCCTCGTATTGATATGAAGATGACACTCGTAATAGACACCGATGATCCAACTGGCATTGACGATGCTTTCAAAATGATCAGTATTATGCAGCTAAGGCGCGGCTCCACCAGCCTAGGCCACCACGTGTCCTCATTAACAATCGCGAAAATCCCGTTGATAAGGGCCCTACGCACATTTGTAAAAGAGCAGGCCAGCATTCATATTACAAACGATAGCGAAAAGATCAGAAAGATTGCAGGACTTAAAGACGCAAAACTATTTGCTGAGAGGATGCTTGACGATCAAACGAAACCTTTTTGATGGGGCAGTTCAAGCCCGGTGACTTAGTAAGGATCAAAGACGGTACACACCAGCAGGGAATACCAAGTCATCGTATCGGGCTGATAGTGTGCGAGTGTGAAACGAGCAAGTCCTACACAAGTTTTTATGAGGTTGCTTTTGCCGGCACTGGGGACACACTGAAATTTCACGAAATGTTCTTGGAGCTAAAGAATGAAAGTAGGTGATCTGATCCGTGTGCGGTATGTAAAAGATGATCAGTGGTATCATGGAGTAGTGTATAACTCACCCGAGGATCCTGAATCAGTAAAAAACTGCATATGGTATATGTGGTGTTTTGAACGAAGCGCCGTGCACGTGCTAGCGCCAGATAGAGACGAGATCATAGTTGTCAGCGAGGGTTGACTTACCCAATTTTAGTGCGCGAAGAAGAAAGGAAGCGATAAGAATCAGTTGGATCTCCTGACATTCACTTGACACAATCTCGCTTGCTAAATGCTGCCAAGCGGTTATATTATAAGGGTAAGGACAAGATAACGATGAAAATCTGGGTTATGCAAGGAAGTTACGAGGGCGAGATGTATTGCTCCACGCATCTGACTGAGAAGGGCGCAGCCATGGCAGCCATCGGCGATCTGTTGGGGTTCTTGGATGTTGGCGACGAAGAATCAGCACTGAGTATTATAAACGATGAATATCAGATGGATGATCCTCCTTATCCCGGCGATAAACTGCCAGAACCTATCGAGTGGGATCAAGAGAAGATGAAAAGCATGACGCGCAAAGAGTTGTGGAAGATTTTCAGAGCGTGGTGCGAGATCAGTTGGGATCGGATGGCAGAGCGTGGGTATAACCTCGATGTAAACGCCACGGATATCCAGGCGTGAAAGTAGGTGATCTGGTGACTCATCGCATGCGAATCACAAAGAAGGTTGGGCTTGTTACCGAAGTGGGCTTGCCCAGCGGCTACGACGATGTTAAAGTTTTGTGGGTTTCTCACCAAGAGCCAATAGCTCAAAACAGCACTTATCTTAAAGCCCTGACAGCCTCTTGACACAACTTCGCTTGACGAAAGCCGGAAAGCGGTTATATTATAGGTATAGAAAGGAGAATACATTATGTCATGGTCTGGAACCGTCACCTGCTCACATTGTTACAAACAAGGTCACAACAAGCGCAAGTGTGGAGACCTCACAGCGCGCATTTTGCGTAACTATCACGATCATCTGGGCTATGCTGCTGCTGTCGATGAGCCCGGTACCGATACCTACCTACGCCAAGCCGAGCGATATCGCCTTGAATACATGAAGCGCACCAAGATCGATCCCGCGACAGGCGAGAAGGTCAAGAACAAGACGGCGAAAGCCGAGCGCATGAAGAAGGTAACCTGTGGCTATTGCCAAGAGAAGGGGCATACGCGCCGGATCTGTGAGACAGTGAAGCGCGATAAGCTGGTATTCATTGAGCTATCCCGCCGTGTTCGTATCGCTCTGTTGGAAGCTGCACGCGAGACTGGGATCGGCGTTGGCTCAATCCTCCCGATCCGTACACAAGGCTATCACGGATCCGATAACCAATGGGGCACACACACATCACTCCGCTACGTTAAAAGCGTGGACTGGAACGTGGTCGATCACCGATACAATTCGCTGTGGGTGCTTCACATTGTGGCTGGTAAGTTAGGCTCGCCCAATCAGAGCCGCTGGACTTCGCGAGACAAGATCGTGAAGCTGAAAGAAAACTTTAACGAAGCGTGTAACTACGCGGAAGGTATGAACCAACCAGAGCCAACCGCTTCGCTCATCCCATCGCTCGATCCGCCTGATGGCTGGCTGGAGTGTGAGCCTTCCACCATCGACGTTGCAAGACCGTTTCCAACGACAGGCAATAGGCATGAGAAGCAGCGGAGCTATTGTTACGCATGGCCGGCCAACGACGTTAAACAAGTGATCATCGATCTCGGCCTCGAAGAACACTGGGCAGACCGCTTTTAGGCTTGACATTCACCTGACACCTCTCGCCTTGACTTATGGGCGAGAGCGGTTATATTATAAGGGTAAGAAAGAGAAAGAAAAGTTGTCATCCGATAACAAAAACCTCTGACATTTGCTTGACAACAAAATACTTGACGTAAAGCCCTCACTGGGTTATATTTATAGTATAGAAAGAAAAACCTCTCAGGAGAAACCACCATGACCATCGATTTCGCAACCTTCCTTAGCGTCGCCCCCCATGTCCTCAACTCGCGCCTTCCGGTGCTGATCCGAGGCAAGCATGGAGTCGGCAAGTCTCAGATCGTCTATCAGATCGCGGAGGAACGCAAGCTGCCAGTGGTAGAGCGCCGCGCATCGCAGATGACCGAGGGTGACCTTCTTGGTCTGCCCGACACGGCGGACACCGCGATCAACGGTCGCAAGTGTACCACGTGGAACGCGCCAGACTGGCTTGTAACGGCTTGCGAGCAGCCGGTGTGCCTGTTCCTTGATGAGGTGGACCGCGCGACCCTGGAAGTGCGTCAGGGGCTCTTTGAGCTTACCGATAGCCGCAAGCTGAATGGGTGGAACCTCCACCCTGAGACTTTGATCGTCGCCGCCGTCAATGGTGGCGAGCACGGTTCGCAATACCAAGTCGGCGAAATGGACCCGGCCGAGCTTGACCGTTGGACCGTGTTTGACGTTGATCCTACCACGGAAGATTGGCTGAAGTGGGCAAAAGAGCGTATTCCTGAAATCGTGTGGGACTTCATTAACCACAATCGCGCCCACCTTGAGCACGATGGTGACTATGAGCCTAACAAGGTTTATCCGTCGCGTCGATCCTGGGATCGCTACTGCCAAACCGCTGAGCCGGCTGGTGTATTCGGTGAGGAAGGCGATCGTGATCTCCTGTTCAACCTTGCGACTGCGTTCCTTGGCTTTGAGGCTGCGGTATCGCTCCGTGACTTTGTTGAAAAGTACGAGTGGCAGGTATCAGTTGAGGATATTCTTGATGCCGGCGACCTGTCCAAAACCTCTAAGTGGGGGATCAATGATCACTCTGCGATGATCGAGAAGTTTGATGCCGCTGGAGTGTTCAAGCCTGACCTGTCCGATGATCAGATCAGCAACCTTGCTGAATACTTTGTTTCACTGCCTTCTGAGGTAGCTATGAAGTTGTGGAGTGTTCTGGGTGATACCGATAACATCAACAACGTCGTTGCACTCCACAAGGCTGAAACAAAGTCGGGAGCAAAGGTATCTGAGCACCTTGTTGAGATCCTTGGTGGGGGCGATGCGTAATAAAACGGCTAGCCAGTATTCACAACGTCGTCAGCCCTGTGTCGGTGATGTTGTGAGGCTGAGCGCCCCGGCCAGTATCGGCCGAGCAGAGAGGTGCACCCACGGCGCAGGGATAATCACAAACATCGCAGACCCGGAAGGTAAGCGCCGGGAATACGAGGTAAAGTGGCTAAAAAGTCAAGAAAGGATGAAATTTAATGAGGAAGACCTTATCGTCGTTTCGCCTGTCTGACAAGGTGAAAGTTGGTGATCTGCTGACCATCGAGCGGTATGATAAAACTATTGCGGCCTTGGTTCTGGAAGTCAAAGAAACCAAGTACGTCGCAGCATATGGCGACAAACAAAGAAAAGAGTTTAAAGTACTTGAGGCCGGCAAAGAAATATGGTATGCTGACATAGAGCTATCAGCACTTTTCAAGAAGCCTTGACATCTACTTGACCGCTTCCACCTTGACGAAACCACTTTTTGGTGCTATATTATATGTATAGAAAGGAGAAAAATCTATGACCTTGCCACTTATTCAGACCGGCTCAGCCGCCCTACGTACCCCTATGGAGCAATCAGTGATTAACACCGAAATGTTGATCACTTCTTTGATGATGCACGCCACTCTCAAAGAAGATTTGTCCGATGTGGAGCGAGAAGGGTATACGATTCTTAGTGTAGCTATTGTCGAGCCAGCCATCGCCTAAGTCCTTGACATTCTCTTGACAGCTTTGACGTTGACAAGAGGGCCAAAAGTGGTTATATTATAGGTATAGAAAGGAAAGAACAATGAGCGACGAAAAAACAGCAGCAGTCCCAGACACCGCGACCCCAGTCGAGGATGTTGAGATTAGCAAGCCTTTTGACCTTAATAAGCACATGGCGCGCTTGCTTATGCGTGAGCCATTTTTTGCTGGTCTTTCGCGTCGTGTTGATAAGCGCGCTTGTACTGATATCCCGACTGCCGGCGTCCGTGTCAACCCCGACACCGCCCAGTTTGAATTGCTGTATAACCCTGAATTTTTTGCGTCTCTCAGTGACACCCACAAGCTCGGTATCCTCAAGCATGAATTTTACCACTTGATCTTTGAGCACGTGACGAACCGCAAGCCCGCCGATGGTCTGAAACGGATCGACAACATCGCGATGGACCTGGCTATCAATAGCCATATTGCCAATGAGTTGCCAAATGACGCCAACCCCGGCCCGATGATGGGCAAGGAGCCTAT
>Ga0114999_10005943_pt1 | contig 14236 bp, 18 predicted proteins | sample ArcticOcean_MG_C_3_FD_89820 | JGI IMG/M metagenome (GOLD analysis project Ga0114999, IMG submission 89820) | Marine microbial communities from western Arctic Ocean - ArcticOcean_MG_CB8_126 | ecosystem: Environmental > Aquatic > Marine > Oceanic | place: Arctic Ocean: Canada Basin | collected...
CGTTGGCTAAGTTCGTCATTGCAGGGCTCGTGACTGTTTTGGCGTTATCTATACGGACAAGGAGTAGCGATCTTGGCTTCGGCCTCGGCCCTTTGGGCTGCTGGCGTCACAGCGGCTTGGCTTGTCTTTCATGTCATCGTGGTCTTTGCAATCGCCCGCGCTCGTAGTGGCCGGGGTGCTCGTCGTCATTGTCGTTGTACCCTCGCACAACCTTTGGCTGCGCCGATTGCGACCTACTGGAATAGGCACAGATAGCGCGCTGTCGATCGTTTCGCAAACGGGGCGTGCAAGGACTTTGCGGTCACGCCATTGGCTGTTAAGCTATAATTTTTTTTGATGTTGTCATTAGTACAGATTAATGAGCAGGAGTAGTGCGTAGAATGAGCGCCGCAGAGAATGCTGAACCACTGAACCTCGACTGGCTGGATCGCCAAGGCGAATGGGGATCAGACGCAAACCCAGGCAAGCAAGGCCTGACCTTAGACGATATCCAAATCGGTACCTACGGCGAAGTACCCGACGAAAGCGACAACATGACCGGCCGGCCGCGGGGCGCCATGGCGCGCGCGGAAGCCTATCGGATCGGCGGCTACTCGGTGCGTAGTAAGCAAGAGATTTGGCTCGATAACGCATCATTTTTGTATGAAGAAGCGCTGCAGCGGCAATGGAGTTCTGCTACTGACGTGCCTTGGGATTCGATCGAGCCCTTGCCGGATGACATAGAGCAAGCTGAATGCGAGCTCGCTACCTTTCTGACCGAAGTTGAATTTGTCGCAGGCGACGTGCCGTCGCGCTGGGTTGCACAGATGACACCGGACTATTTCGAGCCGCGCAACGTACTGCTAGCGCAGGTTATGGATGAAGCCCGTCATATGGACGTTTTTCGCAAGCGGGCGCTAGCCAATGGTGGTGGACTGATGAGCGCCACCGGTGGCACCGCGGGCGTTGTCGGAAGTATTGACCTATCCAGGGATTTCACGGAGATGTCTTCGCGCCTACATATCAGCGGCGAAGGCGCGGTGTTGACCATCTTTCGTATGGGTGAGCTGATGGCTTACAACGAGGCCGAAAAGGCAATGTATCGATTATGCGCGCAGGATGAAGCGCGGCATGTTGCGTTCGGAGTGATGCACATGCGCTACATGGCAGAAACTGCGCCAGAGCGGCGCGAAGAGATCGAATGCTATCTGGACGAAGCCGAGCGGCAGATCCTGGCGGGTTCACAAAACCCAGCCGGCGCGCAAACCGAAAGTTCCCAGTCGTTGGCAATTTTGTTGGGCGGCGGAATCGATCAGTACGATGAGGGCATACGGAAACTGATGGCGATTCGGCGCCGCCAGCTGACCGAATACCAAAAACGGGTTCGCTCGTCAGGATTCGGCGAGCGATTCGATAATGGTCGATCGCCGATTCACGAGATGATTGCCGCCAACGCAGCATAGGGGGGCAACGTGGCTAGGAAATCCAAGAAGCAGGCGGAGCCTGCGAATGCGCAACCTATTCCAAAGCCCAACTTTGGTTGGATGGGCCGTAGTAACCAATGGGGCACTCGGGTAAAGCCTGGCAAGCATGGTTTGCGTCTCGGTGATTTGAACGTTGGCATCTACGGCGAGATTCCGGAGCAGTGGCAAGACCAAACCCGCAACCCTCGAGGCGCGATACCACGTAAAGGGGTACCGCCGGTGGGCTATCCTGTCCGCGACAAGGCAGACCTTTGGGCGGATTCGGCCGCGGACCTCTATGAGGAAGCGATTCAGCGTCGCTGGGCGCCGGCGACCGATATTCCATGGAAATCGATAAAACCGCTAAATGAGGTCTCCGAACGCGCGGTCTGTCAGGTCATGACCGAGCTGTCTCAGTACGCCAATTGCGACATTGAAACCATCTCCAATTGGCAGCACCAGATGGCGTATGGCTATCATGAAGTGAAGCAATATTTGGCGACCGCGAGCTTTGACTCTGCACGCATGTATGAAGCGTTTCGCAAACGGGCATTATGTAATGGCGGTGGCTTGGGTCTTGAGGCGCCCGGATATGTAAACCGCATGATCCTCGAAAGCCGTGGCGGTTGGAGCGAGGCCGTAACGTACCTGCTCTTGATGCGAGGCACGTTTATGCAAACGATGTTGCGTTATTTGGAAAAGTACGCGCACAACGAAGCTGAACGCGCAATCTATGGCTTCGCTCTCGAGGCCAAGGCCCGGCAAATGAGCTACGGACTCGAGCATTTACAATACTCGCTCGCACACGACGAGGAACGTCGCTCCGTGATGGAAACCTTGCTGTTTATCGGCGACAGAGTATGGGCACGCGAGCTCAAGGATCATGTTCTGCGTGAAGCGCTCGCCATTGTCTTTGCTGGCGGACTGGATAAAGCGGCCAGCGAAGGAATGCAGATCCACAAGGCGATGATGACTGATTGCATGCAAAGTTATGTGGATACCTGCGCATGGCTAGGTTTGCCGCGAAACCTCGAGATGATGCCGCCACGTATCACCCAGTATCTGGTTGCCGCACGTGGCTAAATTCCCCTCGGTTGCCTGGTTTGACGCCGTACGCCGCGTGTACAACGCAGATGATGCGTACCGTGGTGCGGGAGGCGGCCAATGTAACTGCCTCATGGGGTTGAAAGTTGGTCGCGAGCGGTATCTGGTGACCTTTGAGGGCGAAGCCGTGACGGGTTCGTGGCAATGCAGCAACAGCGAGTTGCTCGATGCCGATTTCTACTTGGAGATGCCCCTCTCGGTATGGCGCGAGATGTTGAACAACATTGCAGAGAATGGCCGCGCAACGCTCAACTACACTCTAAACACGCTCGATTTGGATCGCGAAGAAGGCCTGTCAACATCGATGCATGGCGATCAATATCGGGAGGATTTGTTTTTTCGCTACAACCAAACGCTACAGTTTTTCTTCAATGCCTCTGCGCGTGTGAAGACGGTTTATTGAGGTAAGAACATGCCGACTGGTGAATTCGCATATCTAACAAAAGTTCGAACGCGTTTGAATAGCGATACCGCGTATCGTCGCCTTGGCAATACGGATGTGAAGCTTGCTCTTGCAATCGGCAATCAAGCCTGCCTCGTGACATTTGAAGCATTTGAGATTGCTTCAATTGAGCCCATGGATTTCGACGATTTGCGCGATGCAGAACTTGTCCTACGCATGGGTAAGCGCGAATGGAATGCCTATCTGAAGAAGCGCAAGACTGGCGCTGGACCAAGCCTTTTAACCCTGGACCTCGACCGGCGCGTGATTGAGCCGCGCAACCCGTTAGCACGGTTGAAGTTCGATCGTTTTAACCGCTCGCTGCAGTTTTTTGTTGATGCCTGCGCTAAGGTTTACGCGTGAACGATGCCGACTTATGAGTACCGGTGCGAAGAGTGTCAGGAACTGACGACGGTTGTTTGCAACGTCACTGAATCGCGCCAGCAGGCCGCCTGTGACCATTGTTCCGGCACGGCACGGAAGATAATTTCCCGTGTTGCGGTGCGCTTGTCGAACACCTCGAAGATGGAAAAGCTCGATCCGAAATACGACAAGATGGTCGATCGAGCTATGCAGAACACACCGAGTGCCGACCCTGACAGCTACCTGAAGAGAATGAAGCCGTTTAGCGACAAAAAGACCTAAGCTGCCTTCCCGTACCCATCGAGGGTGGTAATCCACGCTGAGGCTAGAGATTCGTAGTCAGCCTGGGGGGAAAGCCGCCTCGCTCGAAGCAACTCCGGGTGGGCTGTGTTCATAGGTGTGTTTTCGCGAGGATGTGGGCGATTCCGGGGAATCGCGCTGATCGGGTTTGATCGCGACGACGATCCCATGACAAAAGACTAGAATGCTCCAAACGCAAACGTAGGAGTCTGCCGTGAAAGCAGTGTACTGGCTGATTGGAATAGTCCTAGGCGTTCCGGCCCTCGTCCTATTAGGAGGGTACGCAGCCTCTGAACTAGGTGGCGAGGTAGTAACGCTCGACAGAGCCGAACTAAATGGCGAGGTTAGCCAGGTTCGAATTTGGATCGTTGATAAGGGCGACCTATCCTGGATCGAGCACGGAGCAGCCGAATCCTTCTGGATCACTCACTTGTCTGAATCGACAAACGTTGTCTTGCGCCGAGAGGGTCGAACCACCAACTATGTAGGCACGCCAGACCGGAGTTCCCACGACCTTTATCATCAGTTGCGGAGCGAAAAGTACGGCTGGGCCGATCAGGTGGTTGCACTGATGGGCGCAAGCGCAGCTGACTGCCAGGGCGTTCCAATACGACTGCAATCCATAAAGTAGGTGGCCCTCCTGGACAGTTTGTTGTGATTGGACTGCAATGTTGTCGTCCCAACGTTTACGTATGATTTGGCCCAACCACCGCCTGCCCACGTTCGCCCAGCGCACAACGGTTGGATCTATGACACGTGGATGCCGGATGAGCATGAGGTTTGATCCGCAACTCCCTTTCTGGAGGCGGCCGCATACTAGTGAGAAGCAATGCCTAGGTTTTCCCTAATTATTTCTGCTTACAATGAGGCGAACTACCTACCTCGTTTGCTCGATACGGTAGACGAAGCCAGGAGATGCTACCGGGGCAACTACGACGCAATCGAGATCATCGTCGCTGACAATATGTCGACGAACTCGACCGCGCAGATTGCTCGGGCACGTGACTGCAAAGTCGCTCAAATCGAAAGGCGCTGCATCGCATCGGTACGTAACTGCGGGGCTGCATTGGCGACAGCGGAGTATCTTTGTTTTGTAGATGCTGACATGCGTGTGCACCCGAGACGTTCAACTCTATCGAGAGCTGTATACATTCCGGCAGAGTTGTCGCTGGGGCGACCGGGGTGGTTTTGGAACGCATGTCGTCAGGTATTGCGCTTACTTATGGCTTCATCATCACCGTGGTTTGGCTAACAAAGGTGGACACGGGTGTGGTGTTTTGCCGGAAAGCTGATTTTGCAAGGATTGGTGGTTACCGAGAGGACATGGAGGTTGCAGAGGATGTGCAGTTGCTTCTAGATACGCGATCTTGGTCGCCGCAGCGGGCAGAGGCTGGGTCGAACTGAAGGCGCAAAAGCTGGAAGTTCTGTTCGAAAATGGGATGAGCACGGTGAATGGCATTTCTTCACGATTATTAAGGAAGTACTGCGGGAACGGATTTTCAACGTCACCCCGCGCGAAAGCACTATCAACGATTCTTGTATGGCGCGAAACGCGAGCCCGGCACGGACACTAAGGACACCGCGGACTAACCATGCTCAACTAAGATTACGACGGTGGCTGTTGCCGTTCATGAGAGCCAAGTCGTTCGATCTGAACACCGGCTCGCACGGTCGATCACGACGTCAAACCTTGGCTAGAAAGGTTGATCACCCGCGACGGTGGTCCTGTGCAGGACTCGACGATGTCCATCGTAGCCGCCCTGCGCACAATGTTGCACAGAGCGGTTGTCCCACATCGTGAGCATGTTTTCCCGCCAGGTGTGGGTGTACACGAATTCTTCCTGCAGGGCGTGAGCACAGAGCTTGCCTAATAAATCCTCGCTGTCTGCGACTGACAGTCCCTTGATACCGATGGTGTACACAGGGTTGACCCACAGTACTTTGCGACCCGATTCGGGATGGGTACGTACGACTGGGTGTTCTTGAGTTCCCCACGCTTTGTCGCTAGGCAAGATTGTCATGCTGCGATCCGGACCCCCCGACTTTTCGTAGCCTTCGCGACTATACGGCCGACGTGCACTATGGATTGCCGTTAGCGACTCGACATCGTCACGTAAACTAGTCTCTAGCGTTTCGAACGCACGCACGCCGTCGGCGTATAAAGTCTCACCACCGATCGGCGGGACGATTTTTGCGTGCAGAATGGTTGCACTGGGTGGAGTCTGTTGAAACGACCAGTCCGAATGCCAGGCAGCGCCAAAAGGGGCTATCGCTTCGTCAGGTTCCCGGCGTACTTCGAGAATGTGATCGTGACCTTCAATTGACTGCACGTAGGGGTCATTGCCGTAGCCGCCGAAGTAGCCGGTAAACCGTTCTAAGGCGGCATGATCGAGCGGTTGGTCTGTAAAGCTGATGACCTGGTGGTTTAACCAAATCTCTCGTAAATTCAGCACAATCTCAGGCGTTAAGGGAAGCGTCAGATCGACTCCGAGGATGTGGGCTCCAAATCCGTTAGGTCGAGGTTGAACCGTAATGCCTGTCACAGATCATTCCAATTCACCAATACGACAAACAGTGTTGCTACCGCGACAACAGCGCCAATAACCAATATGGTCAGGAATGTTGCGGCGCCGCTGTCGTTGTATGGGCTGGACGTTCGCCGGTGGCGTGTAACTGCGTAGACGACGCCCAGAAATATCATGGCAGGAATGACAAACTGTACAAAGTAGCGCATGGCTTAGTTATCTTTGCGTGCTCAGGGCAACGCTCGAATACAAGAACTTGGAGTAAACCCCAAGCAATGAGCCTTGTCCAATTGGCGCTTGTTAGTCCATTAAGGCAGGAGGTACAAAATTGGATTGGATAATCGAGCATTGGCTGTTGACGGTGCTCTTGGTCGCCTATACGGCGATACTTCTATCGAATGCATTTATCGGAAATCGAGCCAGTCAGGGGTTGGATACCTATTACGTGGGTGCTCGCAACATGGGTGGGATCGCGATCGGAGTTTCATTCTTCGCGACGTTTGCGTCGACAAACAGTTACATTGGCTTGGCCGGGAAGGGCTATGAGTATGGCTTGCCATGGCTGTTGATGGCGGCTTCTCTGGTCCTGTTCACGTACATTTCGTGGCGTTGGATCGGCCCGCGAGTACGGCGTTTAGCGAGCCATTGGGACGCCTTGACGATTCCGGACTTTCTCGGTAGCCGCTTTGTCGGGGACGGGGAGGGGCAAGAAAAGCATTCGCTGCGCGTCGCCTCGGGCCTCGTCATTGTGTTCTCCAGCCTCTTGTATCTGATCGCGATCTTCAAAGGAGCCGGCCACCTCTTCCAAGAGTTTCTCTCAGTGCCTTATGAGGTGGGGGTAGGTATTACCTTGGTCATTGTGGTCTTGTACACATCTGTTGGAGGTTTTGTATCGGTTGTCCGCACCGACATGCTGCAGGGTGGCTTGATGCTGGTGGGGTCGGTGACTATCTTCTATTTCGTGACCGAAGCAGCTGGTGGGGTCGGTGCTATTACCCAGTTGGCCGACCGGCCTGAGACTGAATTCGTATTCGATTGGAACGGTGGTATTCCATTCGCTGTATTGATGGGCATTACATTGTCTGGCTCGTTGAAGTTGATCGTCGATCCGCGTCAAGTCTCGCGCTTTTACGCACTCAAAAACGACGCGGCAGCCAAACAGGCGCTCTGGGTTTCTGTTATAGGGTTGGCCATCGTGCAGTTCTGCGTCTTTCCGGTTGGCATTTATGCGCACCTCCTCATGGAGGGGGTTACCGACACCGATACCATCGTGCCGACGCTTGTCAGTGATCCGTCGGTTTTCCCGTTATGGGCTGCAGACTTTCTCATCGTCGCAATTGTCGCGGCGGCAATGTCTTCTATGGATAGCGTATTGCTAGTTGCGGCGTCGACACTGTACAAAAACTTGATTGCGCCATTTCGGCAGGCCAAGAATCAGATAATGGTGACGCGCGTGGCCATTGTTGTCTTTGCGGTGGTGGCCGGGTTTGTTGCGTTGAACCCACCGGGCGACATTATCGAGATTACCGTTTTCTCGGGTAGCCTGTATGCCGTGTGTTTCTTTCCTGCGGTCGTTCTAGGCCTGCATTGGACCAAAGGGTCCGCCACAGCCGTTATCGTCTCGATGGGATTGGGCATAACGACGCTGTTGCTATGGATCGGCTTGGGCTATCGCGGGGTATTACACGAAGTATTTCCAGCGCTCGCGGTTTCACTCGCCGCCTACGTGGCAGTGTCCTATGCGACGCCGCCAACACTGACACGCTTTCCGGAGTAGTCTGCCGCGACTCTTAAGCCGGAATCCAGCTGTTCGCGACTATTGCGGAAGGCCCGGATCGGGGCTAAAGCACCTCCTCCAGCGGACCGATCAATTTGGTGACAATCTTGAGGCGCACCGATCAGGAACAGTCGCAATTACAAGCGGGTCAACTCATCCGGCTTTGGCCGCTTCGACTTGGGCGATACTTGGACGTTCGGCGAGTCTACCGAGCAATTCCTGGATCTGTGGATAGTCGGCCAGTAGGTTCTCGTTGAACATTTTTTGCGCGACGCCATTGGCAAGGCCGAAGGTATAAAAGGTATATAAATCGGCGAGCGTAAAGTCGGCTCCAGCGGCATACGGATCGCATACCATGAGTCGCCCGACTGCTTTCATTCCTTTTGCCAAATCTCGTTGGGTCTCTACCTTGGTTTCGTCGCTAACCGTTTGACCAAAGAAGGCCTCTGGCAAACAACGCCGCGCGACCAATTCAACATCGAGCTTTAGGTGACATACGAGTTCGACGACCTTTGCTGCGGCAAACGGATCGCTAGGCAATAGAGGTCGCTCGGGCTGGGCTCTGTCCGCATAGGCTGCGATGGCCAGACTTTCGGAAAGATATTGGCCATCGACTTCGATCGACGGCATCTTGCCCATGGGCGAACGTGCGAGGTTGTCCTCTTCCTGTGTGGGGGGTGCTTTTTTAGCGCCGCACCACCGCGACGCGCACGGCCTTTTGTGCCGATTAATTCGTCCCACACCCCAGAAGCGGCATAATTATCCCAGTCGATCGCCATGTCAGGATTGTACGTGAAAGCGTGTTGTTAAGTTCGGCACCCGCGGATTGTCGTCATACAATGGAGTCAACGAAAGGAGAAGCTATGCTCGACGGATCAGTTCATCCGGATTACGCGGATGTGGCAGCGGCGCTTGTGCGGATAATACCAAAGGACAACGAAAGCGGTGCTGCGGTGTGTGTCTATCATCAGGGAAGCGCGGTCGTGGACATTTGGGGTGGCGCTCGGGGTCCGCAAGGAGAGGCCTGGGTGGCCGAGACGACCGCTCCGTCGTTCTCTACGACGAAAGGGGTTGTATCTACGCTACTGCATATCCTGGTCGATAAAGGCAAGGCCCGCTACGACGATCCAGTTTGTGAACATTGGCCGGAGTTTGCCGCACACGGCAAAGGCAACATCACTATTCGTCATGTGCTGTGTCACGAAGCAGGCTTGTATCGCATCGATGAGATGATTGATGACCCAACCGAGATGCTGGATTGGGAGCACATGAAGGCGGTCATTGCAGATGCGAAGCCAGTGCACCAACCGGGCGAGCACCATGGCTACCATGCGTTGACCTATGGCTGGTTGATGGGAGGCCTGATAGAAGCCATAGGGGGTAAGCCGCTGGAAACGCTGTTGCAGGAGGAACTCGTTGACCCGTTACAATTAGATGGGATGTTCATCGGCATGCCGCACAATGAATTGTATCGCCGTGCGCGCCTCACTAACGGAAAGATCAATCCTCCCGCTAAGCGCGAACCTTGGCAAGACCGGTTGCTCGCGTTGACGGAAGCTGCGCTTAGCAAATTGGGTATTGAGCTTGCGGAATTCCGTTCCGCTTTGATGCCGTTCAGCGAAGAGTTTGACTGGAATGATGAAGCTGCCGTGAGAGCCAAGATTCCTGCTGCGAACGGGCAATTTACCGCCAGGTCGCTGGCGCGGATGTACGCGATGCTGGCCAGCGGTGGGACACTCGATGGCGTGCGGGTCTTGTCAGAGAAAAGTGTCATGGCTCTGAGTTCGATACAGAACAATACCCGCGATAAAGTGCTGTTTTTGCCTATGAAGTGGCGCTTGGGCTACCACCGGGCGTTTACGCTCGGAGCAAGTGCACCGCAAGCATTTGGACACTACGGGTATGGGGGCAGTGGCGCATTTTGTGATCCGCAGCGCGATTTGGCTGTTGCACTCACTGTCAACTATGGCGCTGGAACGCCAACCGGCGACACGCGTATGCCGCGGATCGCAAGAGCCGCAATCCGCGCTGTCGATCGACTCCGAGGCTAGCTGTCCTGTTTGAGAGGAACGCGCAACATGCTGTCGAACGTATAGTCGAATGCGCGGAACGGTTGCTCGTGATCAGTGGGGCGGGGTGTAGTACCGCATCGGGTATCGGCGATTACCGCGATGAACGAGGAGCTTGGAAAAGGGCTCAGCCAGTTCAGCACAGCGATTTTGTTTCATCACACGAATGGCGACAACGATATTGGGCACGCAGCGTCGTTGGGTACCCAGTCTTTCGCACGGCACAACCCAACAGTGCACACAAGCAACTGGCTGAGTGGGAGCGCGACGGTCGAGTTGTGGGCATTATCACGCAAAATGTTGACCGCTTGCATCAGCAAGCAGGGTCCGTACGCGTGTTGGATCTACACGGGCGGCTCGATGAAGTTGTTTGCCTCGGTTGTGGTGCGATCTCATCACGCGATGCGTTGCAGCGATGGCTAGAGACACATAATCCGTGGGTGCAACAATTAGATTATCAAGCGGCCCCCGACGGTGACGCGGATGTTGATCTGGCGAATCTCCCGGAGGTTGAAGTACCGACGTGTGAAGCGTGCGGGGGTGTCGTCAAACCTAACGTGGTGTTTTACGGCGCGTCGGTTCCGCGTGACGTGGTTGACCAGGCCTATGCGCTCACTAATACCGCTGATGCGGTATTAGTGGTCGGAAGTTCGCTCATGGTCTATTCGAGCTTTCGGTTTGTCCGGGCGGCCCACGATAGGTGCATTCCGATCGCCGCTATTAACCTCGGTAAGACCCGCGCCGACGAGATGCTAACGGCGAAATTACACGCCGATTGCGCAGTCGCTTTAGCCCAGTTGGACAATTCGATGTCGAACTCGTGAAACACTTGGACGAAGCGTACACTCTTTCAAAGTCGTGAAGATTGATCGCAAAGGATGGATCAAGGGGTACGCAGATGGTTTGTTCGATTAGAAATAGGCTGACATTCATGGGTAGCGTAGCCGTGCTTGTTAGCGGGCTATTGATGATGCCCTGGGCGGTAGCAGTTGATGAAGCTGTGCAAGAAGACTCCGAGCCAAACGATAAGGCTGACGCGACAGCGACGGAACAACCACTGACCGTGGAAGAACTATTGACCCGTGATCCACAGCGTTCAGAGTACGTCAAGGATGCGCGCTGCATCACGTCTGCTCGCATCAAGGACACCATTGTGATCGACGATCGCCATATCGCGTTTCGTGTTTCGAGAGATGAATATTACTTGGTTCAATTTGACCACCGCTGCCACGACTTGCGTCGTGGTCGTCCGGTTGCCATTGAGCGCCAGTCGATCAAATTGTGCGTAAACGATTCAGTCCGGGGGATTCGCGATTACGGCGGAGGCGCATACCGACGTGGCATGCGCTGCCGGATTCCCGGGTTCCAAAGTATTTCGAAGGAACAACTCGACTTGCTGGAAGCGACGTTGCGCGAGCGAAAAAATCGCTAGCCGTGATGTGGGGTCCTGCGTTGTTGCAGCGGCTAAGGGTGTCGTTAAACGAGCGGTCCGCCGTAGCTGGGGCTCTACAAACGCTATCGCCAGGATCGCCTACATCTAGTGGAAGACCAGTGGCTGTCATGGGCCAAGAAGCTGCAAGCGATTGCTAGCACGGGCTTACATTTTGCCGAGTCTGACTACGACAAAGAGCGGTACGTCGAAATCGCAGAGATTGCCGAAGTAATGCTTGCATCGCTAGGTCGCGTTCCGATCAGTGAAATTCGTGGACTCTTTCCGGACTTTGGCAAAGGTTATGCAACGCCCCAGGTCGATGTGCGCGGCCCACTACTACGCGGGCCGCAGGTACTATTGGTGCGAGAACGTACTGATGGATTGTGGACCCTTCCGGGAGGGTATGCAGATCTTGGCCTTTCCGCGGCTGAAAATGTGGTTAAGGAAGTGCGCGAAGAAGCCGGTTTGATCGTGGCTGCTCAGGCAATTTATGGCGTGCGCGACAAGGCCAAACATGAATACCGGCCCGATGTCCGAGACTTCTACAAATTTTTCTTTCTGTGCGAAGAGACCGGTGGCAATGGGCAAGGAGTGTTGCCACATCCGCAAGCGGGCGCAGAAACCCTGGATGCCGACTTCTTCTCGTTGTCCTCGTTGCCCCCGCTGTCGACTGGACGTGTTGTTGAGAAAGACATACACGCTGCGCTCGAATTTGTTGCGAATGGCGGTGGGGCCCCGTTCTTCGATTAGCACGGTGACTGTAGGGGCGCCCTTTTCTTCACTCCGCTGCGCTGGGCGGTCGCATAAGTTTGCAAATCGAGCGCATCGACGTGATCGGAATAGACGACAGCCGATGCGGAAGGGATCGGTTTGCGCAGAATACGTTTGCGCTCCACGAGTGTGCATTTGCGTAGGTCCTCGCCCTCGGCCTGCAATACATCAAATGCGTAATAGTTTGCAGGCAATTCAATACTTGCCTTGGCGACCTGATGAATGGAGGTCGATCGGGCACGGGTTTGCATTAAGGAAAAACTCGGCCGCGGTCGTGGTTCACAACCAGCTCGCCGTCAATTACAAATGCATCAACCGGCAAGTGGGTAAGTAGCTGATAGATTACGGGAAACCGGTCAGTGATCTTGTGACCGTTGCGGGTTATGTATTGTTCCCGCCGGAAGAAATGAAGGCGATGAATGTTGAGTCGACCAACGCGATTGATATCCAAGAATTCGTGCCGTTGGCCGAGATCGAGCGCATCTGTATCGGCAAGGTTTATTACCTTGGGCCGGATAAAGGCGCGGCACGCTCCTACCACTTACTAAAAGAAGCCTTGATTACAACCAAGCGAGCGGCACTTGCGAAGTATGCCGCGCGTCGAGAAAGCTATTTGGTGCTGGTGCGACCAATGGATGATGGTTTGATCATGGAACAGCTGAAGCACGAAGATGAGCTTCGGACATTCGAGGATGTGCCGCTTGAGGTGTGTGATATTGCCGATAGCGAGCCCGATTTAGCGATCAAGGTCATCGATCAGCGGGTCAATGAGGAATTTGAGCCAGGAAAGTATGAGGATGAAGTTCGATCGCGTATTATGCAGCTGATTGAGCAGAAGGTGGGCGGGCAAGAGATTGCAATGCCGCCCGACGAGCAGCCCGAGGCTAGGATCATAGACTTGATGGAAGCGCTCAAAGCGTCCGTCGATGGCAAGTCGGTCGATGGCAAAAAGACCGGTACTAAGAAACCCGCGGGCAAAAGTGCGGTAAAGAAGGCGGCCCCAAGTAACGCCGTCAAGGGCACACGTAAAGCAAGGTGACTATTCCATAAATGAGCGGATACACAACTAAGGAAGTATCTGAACTCATCGGCGTCAACCAGGATGCCGTTCGCCACTACGTCAGGCGCAATCTCCTGACCCCCACTCGTGGCGAACGTGGCGAATACCGCTTTTCGTTCCAGGATGTGGTGTTGTTGCGCACGGCCAAAGGCCTGCTGGATGCATCAGTCACCACGCGTCGGACCTACCGTGCACTCGCCAAGTTGAAGCGAGAATTAGAACAAGCAAAGTCGTTGAGTTCCGTGCGCATTTTTGCCGACGGCAACACCGTTGTGGTACGAGATGATAGTCATGTCTGGGAGGTTGAAACCGGACAGGCACATCTAGAATTTGTTGACGACGAACTCGACGACAACATTATGGACATGTCTGAAGGCGAGATCCTGGCGAAGGAGCCGGGAGACATGGATACCGACGAGTGGTACAACCTTGGACTGGATCTCGAGGAATCGGGTCCCGATCACGCGCCGGATGCTTATCGGCATGCAATCTGTCTCGACCCGAAGAATGCAGATGCACACGTCAATCTAGGCCGTCTATATCAGCTAAAAGGCGACTTAAAACGGGCCAAACGCCACTACGAATTGGCATTGACCGCGCGTCCTGGACATCAGCTTGCGTACTACAACTTGGGCACCGTGTTCGATGAATTGGACGAAACGATCAAGGCGGCTGATTTGTATGGAAAAGCGCCGTCGGTGCCGGATGCACACTATAATCTTGCGCGTATCTACGAATTAGAAGGCGACGAAGTCAGCGCTTTGCGCCACATGCGTCACTATCGAGACCTGCTCGACGAGGGCTCGCGCTCTTAGATCTTGCGCCTAGCCTCGATTGCTCTAGATGGCTCAATACTGGTATCCCAACTCCAAGAGGCGATCTGGGCCCATGCCATCATTTATGCACTGCTGGACGTGATCCATTTTGAAGACGAAGTAGCGGTTTACGTCA
>Ga0114999_10005944_pt1 | contig 14234 bp, 10 predicted proteins | sample ArcticOcean_MG_C_3_FD_89820 | JGI IMG/M metagenome (GOLD analysis project Ga0114999, IMG submission 89820) | Marine microbial communities from western Arctic Ocean - ArcticOcean_MG_CB8_126 | ecosystem: Environmental > Aquatic > Marine > Oceanic | place: Arctic Ocean: Canada Basin | collected...
CACGCTGCGGGCCAGGGCCGAGGTGTTCAGCCCGACGATCCGGCCCAAGGAATCCACCAGTGGCCCGCCGGAGAAGCCCGGATACATCACCACATCCGACTGAAGGTAGTGATCGATATTACCGCCGATTCTAGTCTGCCAACTCTCGCCCAGCGCGCTCACGATACCGAGCGTCGCCCGAACGGTCTTGCCCGGCCTGCCCAGCGCCAGCACGAGATGTCCGACGCGTAAACTATCAGGCTCGGCAAACACGGCGGCAGGCAGGTTGGCTCCGATTACCCGCAGCACTGCAAGATCGGTCGAAGGGTCGCTGCCGATAAGCGTTGCCTCGGCGGTCTCTCCGTCACTTCCGTACCCGACCTGTATGTTGTTCTCTCGCTCCAATACATGGTGGGCGGTAACGATCACACCGTCCGACCATACGAACCCACTAGCGGGCATCCGGCTCCGCCCGTCGACCCGAACGATACTCTTTCCAGCAGAAGCCACCACATCCGACAATTCACCCGAGATTTTTGTCAAGAACTCAGACATTCGATCCTCCTAGAACGTCAAACGAAAAACGTAATGTCGTTCAACCGGAATAGCTGGGAGACCTTACGTTTGACCTTTGTGTAGTCCAGCGTACCAAGCAGTACCCGACCGGACATCACCCTGTCGGTCAGGAAGCGACCTGGAAGAACGGCTAGGGCCCTGACCTGGAAGGCAACAGCGGAAATATATCTTGCGAGGAGGAAAGTGTTGGTCCGCGCTGCGGATCATCACTCGACAAGATTCAAGGAAGTGGAATAAGTAGGGCTTTCAGATAACGGTCAACTAATGGGGCAACAAGGACGCGCACCACGGCAGCCACCATAACTTGCTGAAGGGACGGTCTCTAATAGCGGGGGCTCTGGAGCGCGAGTCGGCTCCGCGTTACAAATAGATCAGCCGGTATTGATTACCTGGGTATCTTCGTTCGGGAGGTGGTCGAGGGCCTGCCGGACGAAGTCCATACCGACTTCCTTGGACCACGCGCTCAGGAGCTTTCGGGTGACCGGCCCAGGCAGCACATCGCCGATGGTCGCGCCGTTTAGAGTCGCCGCAGGCATGACGCAGTAGCGTGTACCGCTCACGAACGCCTCATCCGCCACGTACACGTCCGATGAGGTATAGTCACCCTCGTCGACAGGGATATCGTTTTCTTCTGCCAGTTCAAGTACGGTTTCCATACTGATGCCAGCAAGCACCTTGCTCCGGTCCGGAAGCTTGATGCGACCGTCTTTCACGAACATGAAATTAGAGTGACGAGATTCCGTGACGTAGCCGTATGCGTCGGTCAACAGAGAGTATATTTCTGGGATGTTCCCATTGTATCCGGGTGTTACCCGCTGTGGCGGCACGGAATACGTGATCGGAGTAATCATCCGCACCCCGGAAACGTAGCCCCAGGCGAAGGTTGAGAACTCGATAGGCTGGCAGTATATAACCACGTTTACGCCCTGGTTCGATGCAGAGCCGCTGCTGACAACCTGGCTGACGACGTAGTCGTCCTCTCCACTGAAGAGGTGCCGATTGGCGTCCAGTACCTCTGAGGTCGCCTCCGCCATCTTGTCGATGGGTATACCGGGATCAACCTTGGCGTACTCCATCCCATGATAGAGCCGTTCGAGGTGTTTCTTGAGCTTGAAGACCTGCCCGTTAAACGTACGCTCGGCGTCATAAAAGCCGCCAAATCGCGATTCGCCGTCGCCAATCTTAGCGATGGCCTGCTCATACGGCACGATCCAGCCGTTCAGATACGCTACGAGCTTGCGCTCCTCAGCCATCTTATCGTAGTCCTCTATGCAATATCACCATCGCTTACTAATCCTAGTTGAGTGCGGCCCGCATTATGACGCCAATATCGGCTGGACTGGGCACGATCGCTGCGCCGGCCTGTTCAAGGGCTTTCATTTTCTCGTCGGCGCGAGCCGCCTTGCCGGTAATGATCGCACCTGCGTGACCCATCCGACGACCTGGAGGCGCGCTCCTACCCACAATCAACGCCGCGACAGGCTTGGTGAACTCGGAGCTTCCAATGTACTCCGCAGCCTCTTGCTCCTTCGTACCACCAATCTCGCCGATGAAAACGACTCCGTCTGTCTCGGGGTCATCATTGAACATCTGTAGAACATCGATGAACGACGTGCCGCTTACCGGATCGCCGCCAATGCCGACGCATGTGGACTGCCCGATGCCAAGCCCGGTGAGTTGGCCAACCGCTTCGTAGGTCAACGTGCCGCTGCGGGACACTACGCCGACGCGACCTGCCATGTGGATGCTGCCCGGCATAATACCCATCTTGCACTCCGCGCCAGGTGTGATGATTCCAGGGCAATTCGGGCCGATGACGGTTGCCTCTTTACCACGGAGATAGCGAACGACTTTGATGGAATCCGCTACTGGAATCCCCTCGGTTATGCAGGCGACGACCGGAATACCTGCATCGACGGACTCGACGATTGCATCTGCCGCGAATGGCGGTGGGACAAAGATCAAAGAGGCATTTGCACCAGTCTCGGCTACGGCCTGATCGACCGTGTCAAAAACGGGGATGTCTCCGTCAAACATCTGACCACCCTTACCTGGAGTTACACCCGCGACCAGATTGGTACCGTACTCGCGGCACCTCGTCGCATGGTAGCCGCCTTCGCGTCCGGTGATACCTTGCACCAATAGGCGGGTATCTTTGTTCACCAATATGCTCATTCTACCGACTCTCCTGGCTTATTAAACCCAAATTTCTGCGGCGGTCTCATATGAAGCGCCGTCCGTTTCGTTTACCCCAGCGCCTTGATTGCTTGTGCAGCCTGGCCAAGGTCGCCAACAAGGGTAACGTTGAGGTCGGACTCTTCCAGCAGCTTGCGGCCTTCTTCAGCATTAGTGCCCAGCATCCGAACTACCATTGGCGGCATCTTGACATTTGCGGCTTCGGCGGCCATCAGCGCACCACGCGCGACGACATCGCAGCGGAGGATACCTCCAAAAATATTGATAAGCACTTTACTAACGTTATGATCGGAAAGGATTATCTTCAACGCCTGCGCTACCTTCTCCTCGTCGGCACCGCCGCCAACATCGAGGAAGTTCGCGGGCATCGTACCGGCCGCAAAAGTCACGTCCATCGTCGCCATCGCTAGGCCAGCGCCGTTGACCATGCATCCCACGTCGCCGTCGAGCTTAACGTAGCTAATTCCATACTTCCCAGCCTCAGCCTCTAACTCGTCTTCCTGCTCTGGGTCGTGTAGCTCCTGGAGGTTACGATGACGGAACATCGCGTCGTCATCGATGTTGAGCTTCGCGTCCGCCGCAAGAACACGACCGTCTTTCGTCACGACAAGAGGGTTGATCTCGACGAGTGAGCAGTCGTTGTCTAAAAACACATCGTAGAGCTTAGACATCATCGACGACACTGGGCGGATTTGGTCTGCGGTCATGTTTAGGCCGTATGCGACCTTCCGACCCTGATATGGAATGAGCCCCAATACAGGATCGATTGGAATGCGAATGATTCGTTCTGGAGTCTCCTCGGCGACTTCCTCGATGTCCATGCCGCCAGCCTCGCTGACCATCACGACGACACCCTGAGCCGCACCGTCGATAACCATACCGACGTATAACTCTCGGTCAACTTCAAGCGCTTCCTCGACAAGAACGCTTCGGATGGGCACTCCCTCCGGGCCGGTCTGGAAGGTCACCAGCTTAGTGCCTATTAGTTCTTTCGCCGCCGTTGCAGCCTCGTCGGGCGTCGAGACGATCTTGATGCCGCCCGCTTTACCGCGTCCACCTGCGTGCACTTGCGCTTTGACTACAGATCGACCACCCAGTTCTTTCGCAACAGCAGCGGCCTCTTCGGGGGTCTTCGCAACCATACCTTTTGGGACTGGTATGCCGCCTTTCGAAAGAATCTCTTTCGCCTGATATTCGTGAACTTTCACCAATTGGCTCCAATTGAGGTCATCTCAGTAGTCACCACAAAGGCTGCGGAGAGCACATCGCGCGGGACTCTCGAAGCGTCGGCTTCAAGGGGGTCAGCAACGCGAGACGACGTAGCATATTCGTATGTAGATATCTTGATTGGCGGAGGGAGTGGGATTCGAACCCACGTTACCTTTCAGTAAACCTGTTTTCAAGACAGGCGCCTTAAACCGCTCGGCCACCCCTCCTGGTGCATGGTCAACAACGACCGATCGGCGCACTTAGCTATTGTACCGCAAATATCGCGTTTTGGGTCGAGTCCAAGCCTCTCCCGACCGTGGCACAGGTGTGGGAGCGGCTCCACACCTTAGTGTGACCATATGACCTGTTCAGATGATGGGTGTCTTCCTGCAACCGGGTAAGTGCTGGCACCAGACGAAGTGGTGGATTTCACGCTGTCCGGTGCCGCCGTCGACACTCTACGATTGACCCAGGTCACACTTGTGAGGAGCGCTACATGGTCGGCACTGCGGAACGGACGACAGGCAAAGGCGTCACGTCGATGGCCCAGGTATGCCAGCTTCTAGGAGCATCTGCTCAAGACATCGATGAGATGTTGAAAGAGGGCCGACTAGCCAGCGCGATAATAGCCCGGCTCCAGGGCAACGGAGTCTCGATGAGTCCCCGTGTGAAGGATTCGGTCTACAAGATAGTCCAGGATCTTCAGCCCAAGAGCAGTTCGGCCAGCGCCGATGTGAGCACGAGTCATTTGGCCGACGGCTCAGTCGACACGACATCGACGATCATGTTCACCGACATCGTGGGACATACAGAAACGATGCAGCGTTTGGGCGACCGAGCCGGCCGCAATGTCTTCGCCAAACACGACGAGATCATTCGACGGCTCACAGACGAGTTCAACGGTAAGATCGTCAAGTCTATGGGCGACGGGTTCATGGTAACGTTCCAGAGCGCGACTCGGGGCGTAGCATGTGCGATTGGAATTCAGAAGGAACTCGACTCCTTCAACCAGCGGCATGGTCAAAGCCCGATTCAGGTACGGATTGGTCTGTCGGTCGGCGAACCAATTGACGACAGCGACGATCTCTACGGTTTGTCGGTGATCCAGGCTGCACGCATATCCGCCAAGGCCGACGCACGGCAGATATACGTGTCACAGATCGTCCATATCCTCACCGCCAACAAGGGCGACTTCAAATATGAGCTAGTCGGGGAAATGGAGTTGAAGGGGCTAGATGGGAAACAGATCGTCTATGAGGTCCGTTGGTAACACCTAACACCAGAGCTGGGAGGCGACGACAGATGGCGACATACGCAGCAACGACGATGGAGACATGGGCCATATCGAACCAGGCACGCGAGGCTCTGGTCAGGAGCGAGCTATTCCGTGACCTTGGGGCCGAGCAGTTACAGGAGGTCGCAGCGTTGGTTGAGGAAATCGAGTTGCAGCCCGACGAACAGATGATTGCCGAGGGCGACGCAGCCAAAATACCTCTACATCGTTATTGAAGGACGCGGCGTAGCGCAGTTGGACATGTACCGCGGATGGTTGTCGCTGGGACTCATTGGCCCGAACGACGTTGCAGGCTGGTCGTCACTCATGAACTCCCAAGTGTATCCCGCTGCTGTAAAGGCGCTGACTCCAATGCGAATTGCCCGCATCGAGGCCAAGGGGCTCACTCTGCTGATGAACCTCGATTCAAGCATAGGATATCCGGTTACTCGACGCCTCGCCAACGTATTCTGCCGCCAGTACCACGCCGCGCTTGAGGCATTCAAGACGAGCAGTTAGCAACGCCAACAGTGGGTTATGCTTCGTGGGATCCCTTCGGTCGCCGCCATCACCACGACGCAGGAATCTGTCGAGCAGGGCTATGCCGCCGCGAACACCTTGCTGGGCTGCCATTGACCGGTGGACTCTATGAACGCGGCCAGCGCGAGAAAGGTCCCGTCGCTGCTGTAGACTCGGCACTCTTCGCCGAGTTTGTCGAAGGGTATTCCTAGCTCACCAGGCAGCGGTCTTCCATGGCGCAGCATCTCTTCCACACTCTTGTTGATGACAATGGCGGGCATTGACCGAACTGCGATGTCCGGCGCGTGCATCACATCTTCCCACGTCCCGTTTGCGAAGTGATCTTCGGCCTCTTCCAGCGATAAGGATTCATCAATGTGGAAGGCGCTGGCTCGGGTTCTTGTGAGTGCCGTCAAATGACCACCGCAGGCGAGGACCTGACCAAGGTCGTGAGCGAGCGAGCGCACGTAGAAACCGCGGCCACAGGTCACGTCCAGGGTCAGGTTTGGTGGTGACCAGTCAATTACCGTGATGTTCATAATCTTCACTTTGCGCGGCTCGCGTTCCACCTCGATACCTGCTCGGGCCAGGTCGTAGAGACGCTTGCCATCCTTCTTGAGGGCGCTGAACATCGGCGGTACTTGCTCGATTTCTCCATCAAACGGCACCAGCGCACGTTCGATGTCGTTGAGCGTAATGTTGGAGGGATCGCTTCGATCCGTGATGTCGCCGTCCAGGTCGTAGGTGTTGGTCTCTACTCCTAGACGGACCGTGGTGTGATACTCCTTAGTCCCGTCTACGAGGTATTCCATCATGCGGGTGGCCTGTCCGATACAGACCGGCACGATACCCGATGCGAAGGGGTCGAGGGTACCACCGTGGCCGACGCGTTTTTGCCTACTCGCACGCTTGATGCGACGTACCACGTCCATGCTGGTGATTCCCGACGGCTTGTCGATATTGAGGATGCCGTCGATCGGTTCGATCACGGCAGATCTTCGGGGGTTAAGTCTGCTGCCTCACGCTGGGCCGCCATCGCCCGGTCTCGCTCCATAACTTCGTCGATCAGCGAGAGCATGTCGGCGCCCTTCTCTATCGCGTCATCGAGGTAGAACGCCAAGTGCGGAACAGTTCGTAAACTCAGATTCGGCCTGATGGTTCGATGGACGAATCCTGCGGCCGCCGTGAGGGCTTGCAGTGTGCTCTTTTTTTCTTCCTCGTCGCCCAAAACGCTGACGTACACTTTAGCGAAGCTGAAATCTCTGGACACATCCACGCTGGTAACCGAAACCATAGGTGAAATGCGAGGGTCACTCAACTCGCCTGCGAGTACGCTCCCAATCTCCTGAAGTAACAGAGCGTTCACCCGCTCGATACGGTACGCCATAGTGGGTTCCTCACCAGTTAGACAGCGTGAATTGTGTGCAGTTACACGTCAGCTTACGGTCAAAACTTCGGCGCGATAACGCCGCGAGTCGTTTAGACCTCTTCGATTCGGTGGGACTCAACGACGTCGCCGGTCTGATAGTCCTGGAACCCATCTACAACAATTCCGCCTTCGAGTCCGTTCGTCAGTTCTCGCACGTCGTCTTTAAAATGCTTCAAGCTGACGATTGGGCCCTCATGCACCTTTTTGCTATTGCGAATGATATGGATCGTCGACCCACGCGAGATGCGTCCGTCGTTGACGTAAATACCGGCGGCCTGCCCTCGGCGCCCTATACCGAAAACTTGGCGCACTGTTGCGTAGCCCTCTGTGACATCACGCATCTCAGGGGCTAGAAGTCCCTTGACGGCGCGCTCCACGTCATCCACGAGATGATAGATTACATCGTATTGCCGGAGATCCACACCCTCCTGGCTGGCCAGCGCTTTCGCGCCGACGCTTGGCTGGGTGTTGAAGCCAATGATCACTGCTTCGGATGCCGCTGCAAGCATAACATCGCTCTCGGTGATCGCCCCGGTCGCCATGTGAACAATGTTGACCCTCGTCTTCTCAGTGTTCAAACGGCTCAGTGCTGAGCGCACCGCTTCGGCGCTGCCCTGAACGTCCGTCTTCACGATCAAATCGAGATCGACAACCTCGCCCGACTCGATTCTCGCGGCGATATCTTCAAGCGTACCGTGCCGAGTCACGACATCTTGGGTCCGTTCCCATTCCTCTACCATCTCGCGAGCGGTCTTTTCGTTCGGTGCAACCCTAAACGCGTCGCCGGCCTCCGGTAGACCACCGATGCCAAGTATCGCAAGGGGCGTAGAAGGCCCACCTGTCTTAATACGTTTGCCGTGGTCGTCGATCATGGCCTTGATACGGCCTCTGAGACCATTTACGACGATAGAATCACCTGGTCTGAGAGTGCCGCTCTGTACGAGCACGGTCGCCACAGGCCCTTTGCTTTTGTCAATCTCCGCCTCCACGACGACACCGCGCGCCAACTCGTCGGGATTGGCCTTGAGTTCGGCGATCTCCGCTAGAGCGACGATGTTTTCAAGCAGATTTTCGATGCCCTCTCCCTTTAACGCGGAGAGTGGAACGGAGATCACTTCGCCGCCCCAGTCCTCTACCAGAAGGTTGTGTTCGGACAACTGCCGTTTCACTCGCTCCGGGTCAGCGTCAGGGCGGTCCATCTTGTTGATGGCCACAATGATCGGCACCCCCGCTGCTTTAACGTGGTCGATAGCCTCCTGGGTCTGGGGCATGATGCCATCGTCAGCTGCCACAACAAGGATAGCAATGTCGGTTATTTGAGCTCCCCGAGCACGCATCGCAGTGAACGCCTCGTGGCCCGGCGTATCGAGGAAGGTGATTGGCATCCCGTTGTACTGTACCTGGTAAGCGCCAATGTGCTGGGTAATACCGCCGCTCTCGCCACCTACGACGTTCGTGTTGCGGATCGAGTCTAACAGCGTGGTCTTTCCGTGGTCCACGTGACCCAGTATGGTCACAACAGGCGGCCGTTCTATCAGATCCTCGGGCTTCTGGTCCTCGTGAGTGAGTACGACGGTTCCAGGCCCGGTGTCTTCGCCCTCCGTGGGAGCCTTGACAGGGAACCCCATCGACTGTGCGACGCCCGACGCGACCTCAAATTCAACTATCTCATTGATCGAGATCATATAGCCGAAGCGCATTAATTGCTTGATCACGTCGACTGGATCGGCGTGCATCAAATCTGCCAGGTCACCTACCGAGATCGTCGGTGGGATGTCGAGCACGGGAAGTTGAGCCGGGGCCTGTTCCACCTTCGGTGCTCGTTCCTGGGGTGCTGCCCTGCCGGTGGAACGTCTAGCTGGTGCGCGTCTAGTGGTCATAGTGTCCTTATGTAATACTCATGGCAGATCACGACTGCCTGCTTCCTCTTGTCGTAATTGTCGCGGCCACGACTTCCCAATCACTGTCAGTGATCGACCCTCTCAAAGCGCGCTCGATGCGTCCCCGTCGTACATCTGTCGGAGCACACTGAACGTCGCTGCAAATGTAAGTCCCGCGACCCGATGCCTTCCCCGTTGGGTCGACCTTGACTCCAAGGTCGGGTGTCGAAACAATCCGCAAGAGATCGCGTTTCGGGGCTTTGTTGCCGCAGATGATGCACGTCCGCAGAGGGACGTGTCGTCTGACGGGGGTCATCTCCGTCGCGCGGGTCCACGGCGCCGATTAGCAGCACCTCCACCGCCTCCACCGCGACGCCTACCGCCGCCACCGGTGCGCGGGCCTCGAGAAGCCAACTCCTCAATGTCCTCGGCAAACCTAATCACGCCGCTGTCGTTCCCACCACCTCGACCGCGGTTAATGTTCCATATCTCGTCTGGAAGATCGGAAGCGGTGTCGCTTCCTCAACTACAGGCACCGGCACTGGTTCCTCTTCCAGGAGGAAAAGATCTTCCGGAATTTCGGCATCGACGTGCTCACCGTTCTCGTCGGCAAGCACCTCAGCAACTTCGACATCCGCTATCGGGACATCGACCGAAACTTCCTTGTCGGTCGTTTCTTCGGCCGTGTCTTCAAGGTCTTCAACAATCGCTGCGACTTCATCTGGCATCGAAGCAGCGGGCGCGAGAAGCTCGGCTTCTTCCTCGACGGCCGTCTCAACAGGCGTTACCGGGGTCTCTTTCTTAACAACCGTCCGTGTCTTCTTAGGCGCCAGCGCCGCCTGCTCGGCAGCGATCTTTGCGCGCTCGGCTTCGAGCGCCTCGGCCTCGACATCGTCGATAATATCGATCTTCAATCCCGTCAGCTTCGCGGCCAACCGGGCGTTCTGTCCTTCCTTACCGATAGCGAGCGACAATTGACGTTCCGGCACAACTGCCGTTGCGACTGCCTCTTCCTGGTTAACCTGGACTTTGAGAACAATGGCCGGACTGAGCGAGTTTTTGATAAATCGCGTCGGATCGCGGCTCCATTCGACAACGTCGATCTTCTCCCCGTGGAGTTCGTTTACGATGTTCTGTATGCGAATTCCCCGGAGGCCTACACATGAGCCGACGGCGTCGACACCCTCTTGCTTGGCAAATACGGCCACCTTGCTGCGTGACCCAGCCTCGCGGGCGATTCCGATAATCTCGACAGCGCCATTGTATATCTCCGGCACCTCCATCTCGAACAGTCTCCGCACGAGTGCCTTGTCAGCACGCGATACGATGATTTCCGGCCCTTTGATCGACTGCTCGACCGACTTGAGGAGTACCTTGTAACGTTGTCCCACCCGGTAGCGGTCGTAGGGTGACTGTTCCGAGATAGGCAGGACGGCCTCGCCGCGCCCGAGCTCGACAATCACTTGTCGGCCGGATTCGAGACGTTGAACGGTAACGGTAAAAACCTCGCCTGCTTTATCTTGATATTCTTGGAAAACGATGTCCCGCTCGGCCTCTCGCAGGCGCTGAATGACTACCTGCTTCGCGGTCTGCGCCGCGATACGACCCGCGCTGTGCGGAAGCGTCCCAATCGGCACCGTGTCACCAATGTTGGCTATCGGGCTAATCTTTTTCGCATCGGCCAGCGTCATCTCAAGAAGAGGGTCTTCAACCTCTTCGACGACTGTCTTTACGATTAACACGTTTACATCGCCCGAATTCGGGTCGAGACTGACAGAGATGTTCTGACCCGCCGCTATGCTGTCCCGCTTGTATGCGGACACGAGCGCCGCTTCAATGGCTGAGAGCACTATCTCTCTCGGCAAGTTCCGCTCGGCGGCAAGCTGCGTCAGTGCGATAATGAAATCGCTCTTCATATTTACCACCTCGGTCGTTCGTGTTTCAGAAATCCCCTGTAACAAAGAAAGTGGGGCAAGCCCACTTTCCAGAGTTATCCGATAACGACGTCTACTTTCACCGACGAAGTATAACATTTCCGCATTCGTCCTTCAAGCGAACGCATCGACATAAGATCGACATAAGGAGGACAGCCACCTATAAGGGTGCAATTAGGGTCTCCGCGCAGACTTTTCCTCGGAGAGCGCCCGGCGTAACAGGGGCTCGCAGGAATAGCCATCTGACTTGCACTTAGTCGCAAGAACCAATCGGAGGGGGCCTGATGTGGCGGCGAGTCAACCCCCGGTTGATCGGGTCAGATGAAGCCGACTCATCAGCAGTCACGGAAATATTGCCTGTCAGAATCCTTGACTCCGCTTTTAGTATTCGGTAGACTCTACGTTCGGGCTCTGAATGAAAGCCTAACCGTTTTCTTGAGCCTCCCGCGTCCCTGGTGATTCTGGACGCGGATGTACCTTAAAAACCGAATCCTGCGCGTATGTCTTCTCCTCAAGCCACTCTAAGCCAGAGTCGGATTGCGGAAGGAGACACTTGTATAAGTCGAATAAACGATCCTTAATGTGGGTCAAGTTTTTAAGGGTCTACGGTGGATGCCTTGGGGCCAAGGGCCGAAGAAGGGCGTGGTAAGGCTACGATAAGCCTCGGTTTGCTGCCTAGCAAGCTCAGCCGGGGATGCCCGAATGGGGAAACCCATCCTAGGTCATACTAGGATACCTCGATAATATCGAGGAGGTAAGTGAGGGAACTGAAACATCTCAGTACCTCGAGGAAAATAAATCAACTAGAGATTCCCCTAGTAGTGGTGAACGAACGGGGAAGAGCCCAAACCCAGGGGGCTTAGTGGACTGAGGTCCTATGCCGTCTGGGGGTTGTAACACGCGCCTATCCCGGCCTCAGAACGGGAGAAGGAGTAAGAAACCTTCAACTTAACCGAATGAATCTGGAAAGGACGACCAAAGAGGGTGATAGTCCCGTAGGTGAAAAGTTGAAGGCTCCTGGCATGTTGTTGAGTACGGCGGGACACGAGAAATCTTGTCGGAAGCTGGGGGGACCACCCCCCAAGGCTAAATACCCTTGGCCACCGATAGTGAACCAGTACCGTGAGGGAAAGGTGAAAAGAACCCCGGGAGGGGAGTGAAATAGATCTGAAACCGTAGACTTACAAGCCGTGGGAGGCGGTCTCGACTAGTTCGAGATGGCTGACCGCGTGCCTATTGAAGAATGAGCCGGCGAGTTAATCTATGCAGCTGGTTAAGGAATATAAGTTCCGGAGCCGAAGCGAAAGCGAGTCTGAATAGGGCGTACATAGTTGTATGGATTAGACCCGAAACCAGGTGAGCTACCCATGGCCAGGTTGAAGCTCGGATAGTATCCGAGTGGAGGACCGAACCCGTGTCTAGTGCAAAAGGCTGGGATGAGCTGTGGGTAGAGGTAAAATGCCAATCGAACCTGGAGATAGCTGGTTCTCCCCGAAATGTATTTAGGTGCAGCCTCAATCGAAGTCTCATGGAGGTAGGGCTCTGGATGGGTAAGGGAGCGTAAGCTTACCGAACTCAACCAAACCACAAATGCCATTGAGATGATCATTGGGAGTGAGACAGTGGGGGATAAGCTCCATTGTCGAAAGGGAAACAGCCCAGACCGCAGGCTAAGGTCCCGAAGTGTGTGCTAAGTGTGAAAAGAAGTGGGATTGCTAAAACAGCTAGGAGGTTGGCTTAGAAGCAGCCATCCTTTAAAGAGTGCGTAACTGCTCACTAGTCGAGGAATCCTGCGCTGAAAATGTAACGGGGCTAAGCACACCACCGAAGCCGCGGCTCCGATAAACGCAAGTTAATCGGGGGGTAGGGGAGCGTTGTCAGGGCGTCGAAGCTGAAGGCGTGAGCTACAGTGGAGCGCTGACAAGTGAGAATGCCGGCATGAGTAACGACAATCCTGGTGAGAATCCAGGACACCGGAAGCCTAAGGTTTCCTACGCAATGCTGATCAGCGTAGGGTAAGTCGGTCCTAAGCCGTAGCGCAAAAGCGAAGGCGATGGACAGCAGGTCAAAATTCCTGCACCACTGATTCCCCGTTATGCGAAGGGGTGACACGGAAAGGTAGGCGGAGCGCGCCCATTGGACATGGTGCGTTTTCTCTTGTAGGCGATGACCGGGGTAGGCAAATCCGCCCTGGGAGCTGAGGAGAGTGAAAACTTTAGGGCGAATGCCCTTGGGAATTCCGCTGACCCTATGCCGTCAAGAAAATCCTCGTCGATAGGGGTTTTGGTGTCCGTACCGCAAACCGACACAGGTAGGCAGGGGTAAACGCCCCAAGGTGAACGAGATAACCCTCGTTAAGGAATTCGACAACTTAGCCCTGTAACTTCGGAAGAAAGGGTGCCCGGAGGGTCACGTCCGCATGCCGGACGGAAGCCCTTGCGGGCCGCAGTGAATAGGCTCAGGCGACTGTTTACCAAAAACACAGGTCTCTGCTAAACCGAAAGGTGATGTATAGGGGCTGACGCCTGCCCAGTGCCGGAAGGTTAAAAGGAGAGGTTCGTCTTCGGACAAAGCTTTGAATTGAAGCCCCGGTGAACGGCGGCCGTAACTATAACGGTCCTAAGGTAGCGAAATCCCTTGTCGGGTAAGTTCCGACCCGCACGAATGGCGTCACGACCTGAGCGTTGTCTCAACGAGGGGCTCGGTGAAATTGCAAGACCAGTAAAGATGCTGGTTACCCGCGACAGGACAAAAAGACCCCGTGGAGCTTTACTGTAGTTTGACAATGGGTCGAGATTATCAATGTGTAGGATAGGCGGGAGACTATGAAGCGTCGGCGTCAGCCGGTGTGGAGTCAACCTTGAAATACCGCTCTTTTATGATTTTGGCTCTAACCTCGGAGAAACCGAGGGACATTGTCTGATGGGCAGTTTGACTGGGGCGGTCGCCTCCTAAACAATAACGGAGGCGCCCAAAGGTTCCCTCAAGGTGGATGGAAATCACCTTTAGAGTGTATTGGCATAAGGGAGCTTGACTGCGAGACCTACAAGTCGAGCAGAGACGAAAGTCGGGCAAAGTGATCCTACGGCTCTGTGTGGAAAGGCCGTAGCTTATCGGATAAAAGCTACCCCGGGGATAACAGGCTAATCTCGCCCAAGAGTTCACATCGACGGCGAGGTTTGGCACCTCGATGTCGGCTCGTCGCATCCTGGGGCTGAAGAAGGTCCCAAGGGTCGGTC
>Ga0114999_10005947_pt1 | contig 14232 bp, 12 predicted proteins | sample ArcticOcean_MG_C_3_FD_89820 | JGI IMG/M metagenome (GOLD analysis project Ga0114999, IMG submission 89820) | Marine microbial communities from western Arctic Ocean - ArcticOcean_MG_CB8_126 | ecosystem: Environmental > Aquatic > Marine > Oceanic | place: Arctic Ocean: Canada Basin | collected...
AATTGCTAAGGCCCACATACCATTTAACCTATTAACAAATCCCAACCCCCATCTCTTATATGCATATAATATAACTTCAGTATCTGAGTCAGATTTAAAATCATACCCTCTCAATTGTTCTTTCAACTCTTTGTAGTTATAAATCTCTCCATTAAATGTAACTATTATTTTACCCTCAGAATCAGACATGGGCTGTTTTCCATTTTCAGACAAATCAATTATTTTTAATCTCCTATGCCCCAAACTCACCCTATCAACATAGGTGCCAGATCCATCAGGTCCCCTATGGGCTAGAAGATCATCCATTTTTTCAATTAATTCAGAATCTTCAAAACTAAATCCATTTATCCCACACATAAGAATTAATTGATGTAATTTACTTATAAAGATTTATACACTATTTCCCCAGCGCCTCTTGGTTAACCATTATCTTGGATTCACTCTCAAATTTTCCTAATTCTTCAAAAATTTCTTTTCTAATGTTATCTAACTTATCTTTTAACATACTATCTTCACTAAAGACATTAGTTAATTCATTTTTATCTAAATTCAAATCAAATTCCTCTAATTCTTTAGTGCTATGTTTAGAGCCACATAAATAACAAACGGGATTCTTATTCAAAATAAACTTTCGGTCTTTAGTTCTTATGGCCATCCTATCTTTACAAAACCCATCTACAGAGATAACGTGATCCCTATGATCTTCTTTTCCAAATGCTAATGGCAATAATGATTTGCCATCAACTTCTTTCTTGTCTTCGCCTAAATGATCTAGTACTGTGGGAGCTATGTCTATACTAGAAACTAGATTATCTATCATTTTACCCATAACTCCTGGAAGATAAATAATAAATGGTATGTGAAAAGATTCATCATACAATCCGCCTCTACAAAAATAATTCTTATGCTCCCCATAATTTTCTCCATGATCTGCCAATATCATAAAAATGGTATCTTCTTTCAAATTATTATCTTCCAAATAGGTCCACAATTTCCATATGGCCTTATCAACACTCTTAATTGAATTATCTAACTTAAGTTTAGTCTGACCTAAGGTCCCGGTCCCAGTATCATGCATTCTCTTTTTTACATACTCTTTCTGGACATCATTCTCACACCCCCCCAAAATCTCATCAAATGTTTTCCCAAAATTTTCATTAGGAACGTCAACTCCTGCATAAGGGCAATGAGCATCTAGTAAATGTAGAAACATAAAAAACGGCTTGTCTTTTTCAACATCATTTATCTTTTGAATTGTTTGGTCAACAATTTTATCTGCAGCCGTAAATGTATGAGAGGTTCTAACTTTAGTCATTTTTTTCCCAGTAACATAAACCCAATTAGGCAATGACAATAATATTTTTCTAAACCAGGGCACATCTAGATATTTCCCAACACCTTCAGCTTCCCTTTTCATGCACTCATCAAATCCCTTCTTAAACCACAAATGTTGGGGCGTTATTGATATTGTATTATATCCAACTTTTTGTAAGTATTTTGGGAACCAGAATTTATTCTTCTTTAATTTTTCTATTTCCCTATCCTCCATCCTAGGAACCTGGTGCATAAATCCGCTAGTAGTGGGATATTGAGAAGAGAATATTGATGTAAGGGAAACATCACTCCCTCCAGAAGTAGCAAACAATTTACTAAATGTTAAGGATTCTCCCGCTATTTTTTTTATATAGGGATCATTTTCTTTTTCACAACCATACAAACTCAAATCCTTTGGCCTTAAACTATCCACTAAGACCATAATAATATTTGGTTTTTTATTATTAGATGTATCCATAAAATTCTAATTTTTCTTTTAGTGCTTTTTCTTCTTCAGGGCTTAAAAGCTCTTCATCTTCATCCATAAAACCAGGTTCTTCAGATTCACTCATTTTTGTAGTCCTCAACAGTATCTTGGATTATCTTTTCCCATTTATATATTTTAGCATGTTTCTTAATATCTTTCTCTCTCCATTCAAAAACATTTCTCGCAGCCTTAATAATGTCATCCACCTGGCCCGGTTCTATTATAATTCCATTTTCATCATTAATCATTAATTTAACTCCTCCAACATCACTTACAATTGAAGGTCTATTTCTAGCCATGGCCTCCATAACTGTAACTGGAGCTCCCTCCTTCAAACTAGGCAAAACCAATGCATCTGCTGCACTTAAATATAATAATTTATCCTCTCCAAAAACTCCTCCTAAAAATTCAACATTTACTAGATTATTGTCTGTTGCATATTTCTCTAATTCCTCCCGTTCTAACCCATATCCAGCAATCTTCAAATTTATATCAGGTAATTTTTTCATAGCTCTCAATAAATAATCTACTCCTTTAACTTTTCCAACTCGCCCCAAAAAAAACAATAATTTTTCATCCTCATTAATGCCTAGTTTTTTTCTAGCTTTTTTCTTGTTGCAATCTTCAAAATATTCTTCCCCAATGCCCATTGTCTGAAACCTAGCTCTGCATCCTTTATCTTTCAAATAATCTAATTCTTCAGTACTTAGTGCATAAAATTGATCTACATTTTTGATAACTCTATTTTCATACCATTGCCCTAACCAAAATAATGGGGCAAAAAATCTCTTTTTCTTAGACTCTCTCAAATGCTTACTAGGCCAGCTCCCACCATGATGTTGAACAATTATTTTTTGATTCTTAAATAAATCCGCTATAATAAGCCCATGAAGATTATGAAACTCATGCAAATGAATAAGGAGTTCATATTTACCATAGCTTTTTTCAACTTCTTTCTTCAACTCAAGTAACATAGATAGGGAAAAATCCATCCCATACAATGGAGAAAAATTTACTGGGAACAATTTTAACTTAATCCCATTTTCAATAAACTCTTCATAGCTCCTATTATCTTTTTCTGGAGCCCAACATTCAACCTCTATCTCTGGATGATACTTTTTAATCTGACTAGCAGTTTTAAAATACCAATCATTTAGAACTATCTTTTTAAGATCATCCCCCTCATTGGCAAAATAGGAGTGGGAGGCATGAGCAATATGTATTACTTTTTTATGAACCATTTTTCAAAAACAAATGTTCATTTGCTTTAATCCACTCAATTAATTTTTGAACACCTTCTTTTGGCAAAACTTCTGGCTCCCATCCTAAATGTTCTTTAGCCTTGCTGATGTCTGAAACATAATACTTCAAATCTCCAAATCTCCCATCGCCATAATTAACATTGGACTTCTTTCCTGTAATTTTATCTATGAGATGAATACACTCTATTAATGAAATCATGGTCTTTTCCCCTCCACCTATATTGTAAATTCCTGGGACTTGTTTTTCATAAAAACAATGAAATGCTTTTGCAACATCTGTCGCAAATAAAATATCTCTTAATTGTTTTCCAGTTCCAAAAATACTTAATGGCATGTCTAAAACATTTCTTATAGCAAAATTAGCAACCCATCCATGATCTTCTCCACCAAATTGATTGGGTCCATAAATTCCAGTTAATCTAAAACTTGCTGCCTTAACTTTAAAGGTATCAATATAACATTGAATATAATGTTCAGCACTAGATTTTGAAGCATGTAGCGGGGTAACTGTTCCCTGTAATAATGGTTCACTTTCATTTATAGTAACTGGGTCTCTAACATACCTACTAACACTTTCACCACACCCACAATTATGATCAAATTCTTTCAATTCACTATTAATCTTATCAGGGCCATAGCAATGAACACTATTACAACTAACAATAGGAATATTATATTTTCTCGCAGCCTCTAAACAATTAAATGTGCCTCTAACATTTATAGAAAAATCTAGTTCAGGATTTTCCCAACTCATAGTCATAGTGGGTTGAGCAGCAGTATGACAAATAAAGTCAACTCCCTCACACGCTTTAATTAGTTCTTCTTTATTTCTAATATCTCCTTCAACAATCCTAACGCCCATTCTCTCCAACATTTCCCGATTATGATTTCTCGCTTCAGGTTTCATATACTCATTTCTCTTAAATTCGTCTTTAGTCATATTGTCATATGCAACAACTTCCCAGCCCTTCTTAATATACATTTCACAGATATGACTCCCCAAGAATCCACATCCCCCTGTTACTAAAACTTTTGGCATCGTCTATTCAACAACAAGATTTTCTTTAAAAATATTTATGTGGTCCAAGTATTCACAATAGTTAATTCATACAAAAATTTATATACCTAACTTCATAAATGATATAACAAAAAAGGACTGAAGAATATGCCCCAAATCCCATGGTCACACAAATTGAAACTAGCCTCTAATTATGTTTACGAAGGCAGATGGAGAGAAATCTATAATATGGCCTTCTGGGTTTATCCTTTCTGGTGGAATAGAAAAATCTCGGGATTTTTAAATAATAAATTACTTCCTAAATTAGGAATAGATCTATTTCCTCCATTTTTAGAAATAGAACCCACTACTGCCTGTACATATGCCTGTGTTTGCTGTGAACACGCCTACTGGGACGAACCATCAAAGAATATGAGTTTTGATAATTTTAAGAAAGTATTTGATGGATTTGGAAAGCACCCTAAGTGGTTAGGCCTTACCGGGATAGGAACTTCTTACCTCAACAAAGACTATCATAAAATGCTTTTTTATGCAAAATCCAAGGGAACCCTTATAGAAACCTTTGATCATTTTAATGATTTAAAGGATGATGACCACATAAGGGAATTAATAATGACAGGGATGGATTTCCTCTTTATTTCAATTTACGGTGGAACAAAAGAATCATACGAGAAAGTTATGATTGGAGGAAACTTTGATAAGGCAATGCACAACATTAAACGTTTTGTAGCTCTAAGAAAAGAAATGGGTAAGCGCTTTCCACTATTAAGCTTCCACTACATAATAACTAAGGACTCAAAAGATTCTCTATCTATGTTCTTAGACTTTGTACATTCTCTAGACACCGAAATTGCAGAAGTTCTAGTAACTCCAATGACTCATGCATTTAAGGAAGCTCAAGATTTTGCAGTTACAATAGATGAGAATTATGTTGAAGCACTAAGGGCTAAGGCAAAGAGATTAGGAATAGGAATAACAATAAATTTTAGTGCTAAGAAAGATTCTGAGAAGCTAGAAAAAAGACCCCCAATGAGTGATTGTAAGGAATTATTAATGCCTTTCATATTTTCAAATGGAGACATAACTCCCTGCTGTTCACTAAATGAGGCAAACAATAGAGATTGGCAACACGGAACCTCATTAGGTAATGCAGTAGAAAAATCAATTAGAGAAATTTGGTATGGTCCAAGATATGTTCAAATGAGGCATAATATTAGGCACAATATTGTACCTCCAGAATGTATTTACTGTCCTGCATATGATCTATCAAGTCTAACTAAGGAAACAATTGAGAAATCCAACAACATGGCTAAGGCAAATAATCCTAGGATGCAAGGTGAGAAAGTTGTAGCACCTATAATTGTTGATAGGATAAGATAGTCCTTCTCCATTACATTCAACACACAATATAAATTCTTTAAATACCCTTAATTTTCACATTTGTATGAAGGCATTAATTCTAGCTGCTGGAAGAGGTTCTAGGCTAAACGAATTTACAAAAGATAAGAGTAAAAGCATGATCCGACTCTTTCACAAACCTCTAATAGAATATAACCTAGAACACGCACATGATGCTCGTGTTAAGGAAATAATCATTGTTATAGGATATAAGGGTGAAGAAATAATGGAACATGTAGGTTCAGATTTTAGAGGAATAAAGGTAACTTACGTTGAACAAAAACAACAAAAAGGTTTAGTTCATGCAATAGAATCTGCAAGAGGGGCAATTGGAGAATCAGATTTTTTCTTAATGCTGGGTGACGAGGTCTTAGTTAATGCAGACATCAGGGGTATGATAAAGAAATTCCGAAAAGAAGATCACTATACCTTATGTGGTACAGTCCAAGAACTAGAAAAATCAAGCATAGGAAAAACTTATTCAGTTATGGGTGACGAAAAAGAAAGAATTTACAGATTGATAGAGAAACCTAGATTTCCAATTAATAATATTAAGGGAACAGGGCATTGCATTATGAAAAACGATCTTCTAGACTATATTCCAAGAACTCCTATAAATATGATTCGAGGTGAAAGGGAGCTTGTCGATTTAATCCAGCTAGCCATAGATGAGGGAAAGAAAGTTGGGATCTATGAATTATCTAAGGAATATGTAAATGTTAATTCTCAAGAAGATTTAAGGCTTGCCGAAGATTTAATGAGAAGAGAGAACCCCCGGGTCCTATTAGTCCATACTCAGATGAAGTTTCTAGGGGGAGCAGAGCTCCTAATAGTAGAACTAGCAAACTGGTTAACTAAAAGGGGAATAAAAAATGATATATTGGCATTATCCACATCAAGAGAAGTTGAAAATATGTTAATCAATACAGAAATAATAATCCCCAAACACAATATAGATCTAAATCCTCCAGGATTTAAGAACTCCAAAGAAATAATAGATTTCATAAAGATCTACAGAAGAAAACTAAAACAAATAGAAAAGGATTATGATGTCATAAATTTTCATAATTTTCCTGTAACTTGGTCTTTATTTCCAAGAAGAAAACCTTGTGTCTGGATGTTAAATGAGCCCCCAAATCTCTGGAGTAAACCTGAAGCAGGATTTTTCCTTAGGACAATGAATAGTCTAAGAAATTATCTGGACAGGGAGATAGTAAGAAACAGTATAAAGATAATTTGCGTAGCAGATGAGTTCAATAAAGAAAGATGTTTAGAAAGATATAAGAAAAATCCAAGAATGGTTTATTATGGTATCAATCACGAATTTTTTTCAAAAGGAGATGCAAATTCAGCTATCAAAAAATTTAATCTAAAAAATAGATTTACAATACTTCAAACTGGAATGTTAACAGGGGCTAAAAATCAGTTAGAATCATTAAATGCAGTAAATAAGATCAAAGATAAAATTCCAAACCTCCTACTTATTTTTGCAGGAAAGGCCGCAGATGATAATTACAAGAAGAAATTAGATGAATACATCCAAAGAAACAAACTAGAAAAACATGTTTTATTCACTGGAAACTTAACCAGGCTAGATCTTAGGGATCTAAATAAGGCTGTAAACTTAGGAATTTTTCCAACCGGAAAGCAAGGAGGATGGCTAGCTCCTTTTGAGCTATTATGTGCAGGAACTCCTGCAATAGTATCTAAAGAGATGGGTGCTGCATCAGTAATAGAAAAGTTTAAACTTGGGATTATAACCAATAATTATTCAGATAGCATTTTAGAAGTTTATAACACCCAATCAAGATACAATAAACAAGCAGATAATGCAAGTAATACTATAAGGAAGAATCTGGGCTGGGATACCTTTACAGACAAGTTAATTAAATCATTTAAGGACGTTTGGAAAAGAACTTAACTATAGGAAAGTTTAAAAAAAGAATCCACTATAATTTAAAATAAAAAGAGTAAAAATGAAAGTCTGTTTAATTTCAACAAGTACATTCCCTTCAGATCAAGGGCTAAGAACACTATCTGGCTGCTTAGAGCGAGCAGGGCACGAAGTCTTAATGATATTTCTACCATTAGTTGAGAACTATTTGAGAAGATATACAAAAGGCGAGCTAAAGGAGATCTGGGCCAAAGCAAAAGATGCAGAATTAGTAGGAATTGGTTCAATGGAGTCTACAACCGGAAGAGCAAAACAACTTATTGACTTATTCCAAGATAATAATGTCCCATTAGTTTGGGGAGGACCTCATCCAACATTCTTCCCAGAAAAATGTTTCAAAATGTGCGACTTAATCTGTGTAGGGGAAGCAGAAGAGGCCTTAGAGGAATTATGCAATGTGATGGAGGCTAAAGGAGATATTACTAATCTTAAAAATTTCTGGGTAAGAACTAAGGATGGAAAAGAAACCATGAATGAAGTTCGGCCACCTGCAAATGATTTAGATATTTTAGCACAGCCTGATTTTGATATCGAAGATCAATGGATATTAGAAAAAGGAAAAATGATACCTTTTGAAGAAAGACATTTTGCAGGTATGTTATTCTTCCAAACTGAACGTGGATGCCCACAAGCTTGTTCTTATTGTACAAATAACATCCTTAGGGCCTTATATGAAGATAAGGCAGACGCATTAAGAACCTATTCAGTAGATTATGTAATCAGGTTCTTCAAGAAGATAAAAGACCGATTTCCTTCAATCCAAACAATAGATATTAGGGATGAAACAATTACTGTTAGAAATATCAAATGGTTAAGAGAATTTTCAAAGAGATACAAGGAAGAAATCGGAATAAGAATGAAATGCCTTGCAGAACCTGCTACAATGGCTTTTGGAGAGGTCTCAGACGAGAAAATAGGGCTTCTTGTTGATGCAGGTCTCACAGATATAATAATTGGGATACAATCAGGATCAGACCGCCTAAACAAGGAAGTCTACAACCGTTTCATAACTGCTAAACACGTTCTTGAATGTGCAAAGATTATCAATAAATATAAAGACAAACTAACTGTAATGTATGACATCATAAGTTGTAATCCTTATGAAACAAACGAAGACATAATCCAAACAATAAGGCTACTACAAAAAATACCTAAGCCATATTTCTTATCAGTTAATAATTTAATTTTCTTTGAGGGAACTCCACTTTTCAAAAAGGCCCTAGAAGATGGATTAATTAAAACTTACAATGATACTGCAGGAACTCTAAATTACTGGGATAGATGGAAACACATCAAACTAAAAAAGAAAAATCCATACCTAAATCTTGTCATAAACATGATGAGAGGTTCAGTAACTGAAAGAAGATTTGGGCTACTTCCTACATGGTATATTAATTATTTAACAAGGCCTGACGTTGTAAAGAGAAATATAGCCAATGAACGTCCTACCTATGCAGTAGGTGAAATGGTTGAAGTAATGGACAACACAAGAGAAAAAATAGTCAAACCTATTTACCGAGCAACTCCTGTAGCCTTCAAATCTTTCTATGATCGTGTCAGATATCGAATGTAGTTATTCAAATTTAGAAAAGTATCCTGCCATTATGGTCCTTAATGTAGTCACATCATTTCCCGGATTTGATTGTATATCTTCTCTCAACCAAGAAGAACTTCTCCATGAAATAGATTCAACTTCAGCAGGATCTAATGAAAAATCTCCAGTATAAACTGTAGCATATAATCTAGAATTCTCTTTATTAGTGGGCCTAGTATCATTCTTAAAATTCCATAATAAATCTAATTTTATCTCTGGAGGAAGTTCTTCACTATCAAAAAATAACTCCTCTCTTAGTTCGCATCGTGCCGCTTGAAGATATGATTGACCTTTTTTTACATGGCCTCCCACAGAAGGGCCATATTTTAATGCCCCCTGGCCCATAGTTTTAGCCCTCTGAGCAATCAATATATTACTTTCACCAACATTATAATCCTCTCCATCAAAAACTAAGACTTGAACACTTCGATGCCTTAATCCTTCTGCATGAACTACTAAAAAATCTGCCTCTCCAATTATCTCATCCTTATTATCAACAATTTCTAGCAATCCCATCCTATTTGGTGCTATCAACCCGATCCCAAGCATCTTGATACCGCCTATTAACGACCTTAGTATCATAAAAAACTCTAGCCCACATATTCAATCGAGCCAGAATCAATTTCAATGTCCAATAAAATTCCTTAGAATTATTAGGATAAGTAAACAAATATTTTATTCCTTTAGATTCATTTGAAAAACTTTTAGTTTTTTCAGCAACTCCCAAATCCACATATTTGTCTAGAGTCTCATGAGCCTTACTTGTCCTCATTTTCTGTTTTATCCAATCATTCCAATTATCAACATTTTTTACATAGACTTTAGCATCCATTTCATAACCTATTGTATAACCTTTCTCAAAAAAGAAATATGGCATTACAGTGTCTTCAGCAACGTCCAGTGGCAATTCTCCAATAACATTATTTCTAAAAGCCCAGAGGTAACCTGAACACTCTAGAAATTTCCCACTATCAAATAAATCACTTCTTAATTTATGTGCTGCATCAAATAAGAAGTTAGCCCAGTATCCATACTGATCCTCCCTATTCTCTTGCGGAACGGGCCTTCCAGTCACACACCCCACATTGGGATCCTTAAAATGTTCCATAATTGAATTAATTGAGTTTCCAGAAACATACACATCTCCATCAGTTAGAATAAAAACATCTCCCCGTAATTTTTTAAATATTAAGTTTAAAGCATAACTCTTCCCTCTACCTGGATCCTTAAAGAGTTTTATTCTAGGATCTCTCTCTTTATACTCTTTAGCAACCCTCAGAGTCTCAACATCTGGAGCACTAACAATCAACTCATAATCATAATCAATCTCCTGTTCAATTATTGATGAAATAGCCTTTCCAATAGTATCTGGCTCCTTAAATGAGGTAATTATTATGGATATCATTTTTTTAGGAAAGAATCCTCAATTAGTTTAGCTAGTATATGTAATATTAGTAGGTGGCACTCTTGAATCCTCGGAGTTTCTTCTGAATCCACTATGATGTCCACATCTCCGCTTCCCTTCATACCTCCACCATTTCTACCTAATAGGTTAATTACCTTAATCCCCTTAATATTCTTAACAACCTCTAATAGGTTTTCAGAATCCCCTGAGGTACTAAAACATACTAACACGTCTCCCTTCTTGCCAATGCCTTCTACTTGCCTTCTAAATATATTTTCATAACCATAGTCATTACCTAATGAGGTGATATTAGTAATATCTGAATTTAAACAAACTCCTGCTAATGATCTTCTATCTACAAGAAACTTTCCAACTAACTCCCCCGAGAAATGCATTGCTTGAGCTGCACTTCCACCATTCCCACAACTCATCATTTTATTTCCCATTTTTAAACTTTCAATCATAATCTTCGCAGCCTTTTCTATTTTTGGCATTAATTCTCTAACTTTAACTACGGCATCTAAGTTCCCATCAATCATTTCCAAGATCTCTCTATTCATAAAATCTCTAATTAGAACCTTTTTTTAAAGATTTATGCAGAAGAATATCACAATAATCTTTATAATCTAAAAATAAAACAAAACTATATGGCTGGTGAAAAAAAGGAGTATCAGGCACTAATTCTGGTTGGAGGCCTTGGTACCCGGTTGCGTCCCTACACTGAACAGGTCCCAAAACCCATGGTTGAAATTGAAGGCAGGCCTTTCTTAGAATTTAAGATAGAAAGTTTAAGAAAACATGGAATTAAAGATTTTATTTTACTTATAGGTCATCTCGGAGAAAAGGTTGAAGAACATTTTGGAGATGGCAAAAGATTTGGAATTAATATCCAATACTCCTACGAGAAAGAGAAGTTACTCGGGACTGCAGGAGCAGTAAAAAATGCAGAGCACCTAATAAAAGGAGATTTCATATTAACAAACGGAGATACTTTCCTAGATATAGATTTTGAGAAACTAATTGAAGTTCATGAATCAAATAATTCTCCATTCACACTAACTGTTGCCCCTGCAACACACCCAAAGACTCAGGAACTAGTTGAAGTATCTAACAATAAGATAACTTCAATACATAAAAGAGATACTCCTGAACACGAGAATCATCTTTTAACAACTCAGAACCCTTATGTTAACGCAGGATGTTACATAATGTCTAAAGAAATTCTATCCATAATACCTCCAAATCAAAAGATATCTTTAGAACAAGAAATATTCCCTCAGATCACCTCTAAGATGCATGGCTTTTCTCATCCTGGCTACATGTTAGATGTAGCTGATGAAAATGATTGGGATGAATTCATAAAAGATGTTAGACAGGGACTAATAGCCCCTAGTATCTCCGGATATAAGAAAATAATCCGAAGCAGGGCTCCAGTAAGGATAACTTTTGGAGGAGGGGGGACAGATTTATCTCCTTACGATCAAGATTATGGAGGCATAAGTGTGAATGCCACAATAAACAAATATGTTTATTCTTCCTTAAAGATACGGGATGATAGAAAGATAACTATTCGTTCAGACATAATCAATCTTCATGGAGGTTTTGAATCATACTCTGAAAACTTTGAGAGAATAGATTCAATTAAATTAGAAGAAGAAAATAAACTAGATATCATAAAGGCAGCAATATTAGAAATGGAACCTCAAGGAGGATTTGATCTTTATGTTCGTTCTGAAGTTCCTCCACATTCAGGATTAGGAGCAAGTGCTTCATTATGTGTTTCTATAATTGGAGTTTTAAATCATTTAAGAAAGAAAAATCATTTAACCAAACACCAAATAGCAGAAACTGCCTTTAGAATAGAACAAAATCTTCTAAATAATATTGGAGGAAGGCAAGATCAATATGCTGCTGCATTTGGAGGTATAAACTTATTTGAATTCTTAGGGGAGGACAACATTAGGGTTAACCCTATGGAGATGCCTGAAGATTACTTGCTAGAGATAGAAAAAAATATATTATTGGTTTCATCTGGAATGAAGGGAAAATCTTCTGGACAAATGCACAAGGAAGAGAAAGAAAATAATCTTTATGAGGATTCAGAAAAAATAAAAAGGCTTCATAGTATCAAAGATACAGGATTAGATGTATCATTCAACCTTAGGCGTGGAAATCTGAAGAAATTTGGGAAACTGATAAAAGAAAGCTGGGAAAATAAGAAAAGGTTTAATCCAGAAATTTCTAGTACCTATATTGATGCATTAATTGAGGAATCTTTAAGTGGGGGAGCAATTGGAGCAAGATTAATGGGTGCTGGAGGGGGAGGTCATATCCTAATATATTGTAAACCCGACAATGAGCATAAGGTTAGAGAGATTCTTGCAGCAAGAGGAGCAAAGGCAGTTGATTTCAGTTTTGATTTTCAGGGATTAAAGGTCTGGGAGGTTGAAGAATGAGGGCATGGATCACTGGAGGTGGAGGGATGATGGGCCAACATCTATCAAGATTCTTAATTAAAAAAGGGTACACTGTAATGGCCACATATTTTAAACCCACCACAAACACAGATGAACTTCCAAAAGAATGTATAAAAACAGAGTTAGATATTCGAGATAAGGAAAGGGTTTTCTCTTTAGTAAAAGATTTTCAACCAGATCAAATTTATCATTTAGCAGCACAAAGCTTTCCAACAGTATCTTGGGAAGATCCATGGTATACAATTGAAACAAATGTTTTAGGTTCTGTAAACGTATTTGAAGCAGTTAAAAGATTCAAACCAGATTGCAAAATTCTAAATGCATGCACTAGCGCAGAATATGGATTTGTATTGCCTGAAGAAACCCCCATAAAAGAAGATCACCCCTTAAACCCTTTACAACCTTATGGGGTTTCAAAATTAGCTCAAGAAAAGTTAGCCTATCAATACTTCAAGAATTTTAATGTACAATCTATAACTATGAGAATATTTAATACCACAGGTCCTAAAAAAATTAAAGATGTCTGTTCAGACTTTACAAAAAGATTAGTAGAAATAGAGCTTGGAATAAATCCAGAAAAAAAACTAATTGTAGGGAATTTAGAAACTAAAAGGGCAATAACTGATGTAAGAGACACAATAAGAGGATTCTACCTAGCTCTAGAGCATGGAAAACCTGGAGAGGTCTATAACATTAGCGGACAACATATCTATAGTATCGGAGATATAATTGAGATGCTTAGAGAATTAGTAGATTTTGAGTTTACCTTAGAGCAAGATCCAAAATTAATCCGGCCTACGGATGAGGCAATAATTTATGGAGATTCAACAAAGTTCAAACAAGCAACTGGATGGGAACAGGAATTCCCTCTGAAACAGACACTTAAGGATATGTTAGATTATTGGAGACTGTCACTTTCTTCTAAGCGTGAAGGAATTGGTGGTTTAAGAGGGACAATAGAAAGTGACAGCCCTTAAATTTATTTCATAAATTTATTGGAATACAAATCTATAAAAACAAATTCTTCTAAGTGAAAACATGGAAAATGAGGCTCCAACTGCAGAACAATTGATTCCAGATCAGATTGAAAAGAGAAAAGAATCTTTATATAATTTTTTTACAGGGTGGATAACTACTAGCTATGACAAATTATTCATTATAATTTTATTAATAGCATTCATAATAAGGATCTTAGTTTATACAAAAACTCAGGATCAGGCCTTATGGTGGGATGCTGCAGATTATATGGCTGCCGCAAAGAGATGGGGGCTAGGATTAGATACTATTGATATTTGGTATTATAGGAGAGGTATGCTCTGGCCA
>Ga0114999_10005950_pt1 | contig 14229 bp, 14 predicted proteins | sample ArcticOcean_MG_C_3_FD_89820 | JGI IMG/M metagenome (GOLD analysis project Ga0114999, IMG submission 89820) | Marine microbial communities from western Arctic Ocean - ArcticOcean_MG_CB8_126 | ecosystem: Environmental > Aquatic > Marine > Oceanic | place: Arctic Ocean: Canada Basin | collected...
AAAATAAAAATGAAAAAATAAAAATTGATAATAAAAAATTCATTATAACGCCCGCTGATAAAAACCACAATTTCTGGAATGTGTTTTTTGAACGAAACTCATAATTTTTGGGTTTATTATCAGAATTTTCAGAATCTAAGCTTTCATCTATGATTCCAGATACTTTGACATAACCCCCTAATGGAAAAAGGCCAATGCCATATTCTGTATCATTAATTGTTCTTTTAATTCCTAAACCAAAAAGATTCATTCCAACATAAAATTTTTCCACTTTTATACCAACTGATTTTGCTGCTATAAAATGACCTAATTCATGTAAAAAAACAGGAATTGATAAAATGAAGATGATTGATAATATTGATATAATAAAATCCACTAACTAAGTTTATAATTTTGTATATATTGTTCTGTTTCCTTTATTGTTTCTTTAATATCATTAATATCAGGATTTGATTTTGACGAATGTGTGTTCAGACTTTCCTCTATCATTTTTTCGATATCCAAAAAATTAATTTTATTGTTTAAAAATAATTCTACCGATAAATCATTTGCAACATTTAGTACAACTGGATAAGTGCCTCCACTAGCCCCTGCCTGATATGCTAATTTAATACATTTAAATTTATTATAATCAACTTCTTCAAAGCTAAATTTTTTATTACTAATAAAATCAAAGTCCAAATTATCATTTATAAATCTTTTAGGGTAAGATAGTGCATATTGGATAGGTATTCTCATAGTAGGGGAACTTAATTGAGCTTTTATGGATCCATCTATAAATTTAACCATTGAGTGTATTATTGATTCAGGATGAATAACTATATCTATATTTTTATAATCAATATTAAATAACCAATATGCCTCTATAACTTCAAAGCCCTTATTCATCATAGTTGCAGAATCTATTGTAATTTTATTACCCATGCTCCAATTGGGATGCTTAAGTGCCTCCTCTTTTGTAACATTATATAAATCTTCCCTTTTATATTTTCTAAAGGGACCGCCTGAACCTGTTAAAATCAGTTTATCTACAGATTCCATATTCTCACCGATAAGACATTGCCACAAGGCACTATGTTCACTATCTACAGGGAAAATATTAACTTCATTTTTCTTTGCTAGTTTAGTTAAAATAGAACCTGCCTGAACTATACTTTCTTTATTTGATAATGCTATATCAATTTTATTTTCTAAAAGTTGAATGGATAAAAATAATCCCTTGTAACCAGCAATAGCATTCAGTACAATATCAACATCCATACTACAAAGTTCTAGGAGCGCATTATTACCTCCAATTATATCAGAATCTGAAATATTTTTATTAAATTCATTATAATAATAATCATCTGATATACACACATATTTAGGGTTATATTTCTTTTTTTGTCTTAATAATTTTTCAACATTAGTATGCCCAGATATAAAGACTAATTCAAAATCTTGATTATATTCATCAACTATTTCTAGCGCTTGACTACCTACCGACCCCGTAGATCCGAGTATACCTATTTTTTTCATATTTTATACCTCAATGACAAAGAGGGTGTTATAAGATTATCCTGATTATTAAAAATATTCTTAACGCCAAATGTTAAAATAAATGAATCAAATATTGAACTTATAAAATTAATCGAAAAATTTTGAATTTGGCTATCATCATTAATAATTCCATATGATAGGGATATCCAAAATGACTTAAGTTTCATATTAAATAATAAATTATAGGACATATTCATATTATCTGATTCATTATTTTCAAATCTAGACCGATTATACCCTAACATGAATATCATATTTTTGGCTAATTTATAATCCATATTATAGGCATACCCAATAGATGCATTATATCTCAATGCTATTTCATTAAAAGTTTTTAGTGATGAAATAGATCCATTAACATACAGATTATTAGTAAACCAATTATTCAATAGAAATGATTCTTGGATTTTATCTAAATTATTGTAAATATTAATTCCAATGGAAGTTCTTGATTCTTTATATGGTATAAAATCTGGAAAAATATAATTTTGATCATCCAATGTATTACATAAAATGCATACATTAATGACTAACAATAATGGTACTATTTTTTTATATAAGTCCCCTATCACTATTTTCTATAAATTCAATAATTAATTTAATTTCATCAGTAAGTTCTAATTTATTTTTAATTTCATTAATCCCTTGGGAACGATTAAAATGTGATAGATATAAAATCTTATATGCTTTTTTAATCAAATTTCTAGTTTCTAAATCAAAATTTCTTCTTCTTAAGCCAATAGAATTTATTCCTGAATATTTCAAAGGTTCTCCATTAGCTAAAATAAATGGTGGAACATCTTGTAATGCCACTCTTCCACCTCCAATAAAAGCATGTTGTCCAACCTTGCAAAATTGATGGATAGGACTCATACCTCCAACTGTAGCGTGGTAGTGTATTTCAGCATGACCTCCCAACTGTACCCCATTTGCTAATATTACTTTATCTTCAATAATACAATCATGTGCAACATGAACATATGCCATAAGTAAGCAATTATTACCTATAATTGTTCTGCCCGATGCATCGGTACCTCTATTTAGAGTACAGTATTCTCTTATAGTATTGTTATCACCAATAATAAGTTCTGAATATTCATCATGATATTTTAAGTCTTGTGGAATCCCTCCTACTATAGATCCTTGATGAAAAATATTTTTTTTTCCTATTTTTGTATTTGAAAGGATATGTACATATGAAAGTATTTTTGTATCATCCCCTATTACTACATTTTCATCTATAATACAGTATGGACCTATTTCAACATTTTTCCCAATTACTGCATTTTTATGTATTATACTTGTATTATGTATTTTCATTTTTATTGACGACTGTCGCCATCCATTCTGCTTCTGCAACTAACTCATTATTTACCATTGCAGTGCCTCTAATTAGGGCATTACTTAATCTAAATTTGATTAATTCTACTTTTATAAATAATTCATCTCCCGGAATAACTTTTTTTAAAAATTTTGAACTTTTTATAACAGATAGTAACATTAGTTTATCTTCTGGTGAAGCTACAGTTTTAAGAGATAAAAAACAACTTGTTTGAGCCATACATTCAATAATCAAAACACCTGGCATAATTGGATTCCCCGGAAAATGGCCTTTGAAATAATCTTCATTTTCATTAACATGCTTTATAGCACAAACATATTCCCCTAATTTTCCATCAACTATTTCATCAATTAATAAAAAAGGATCTCTATGTGGAATAATTTTTTCAATTTCTTTTTTATTAAAGTTAAAAACATTATCAGAATACAATAAATTAATTTTTTTAGCTAATTCTATATTAAGAGAATGTCCACTTTTATTTGATATTATATGACCTTTTATATTTTTACCAATTAATGAGATGTCTCCTATTAAATCTAAAATCTTATGTCTTACAGCTTCATTATGAAATATTAGAGGTTTATCTTTTAATGTTTTACCACCTAAAGAAGTTCTTTCTATTTTCTCTGAAGAAATTTGATTAAAGTTATTAATTATATCATCATTTATTTCTTTATCTAAATAAATAATAGAATTATCTAGGTTTCCACCCAATGCCAATCCATTTTTTTTAAGATTAACTATTTCTCCAAAAGTACAGAAAGTTCTAGATGAGGAAATTTGTGTTTCATAATCATCTAATGATTCTAGCACAAATTTTTGCTTCCCTATACTACTATTTTTAAAATTTATTTCAAATGTAATTTTAAAACCATCATATGGTAAAATAGTTAATGATGATTCTTTATTATTAACTTCAATTTTTTCTTTAATTATTAATGGAACTTTTTTTTCATCAAATATTTTAATTCCAGATGATTTAATTAAACTATAATAATTTATGGCACTACCATCTAATATCGGAATTTCGGCATTATTAATATCTATATATGCATTATCTATTCCTAAGGCATATAATGCGGATAGAAGATGCTCTACAGTATGAATCTTACTACCTTTTGATGATAGAGTTGTGCCTCTTAAGGTACTATAGACATTATCTATATGAGCTCTAATAGTATTTTTTTGATTCTTTAAATCTCTAAAAATAATACCCGTATTAGGTTTTGCAGGATTAATAGATATTTTTGAAGGGTTCCCTGTATGTAAACCGACTCCCTCAAATTTAATTGATTTTTCTAATGTTTTTTGATAAGTCACTTATTAAAAATTTTTTTATACATATCTGGAAGCTTAGATATCAATATATCTTGCTTAACGTGATCTTTATGGTTCCTTGCAGGATTGCCTGATACGTATGAGTTTTTAGTTATAGATTTTATGACATAAGATGTTGGTCCGATTATAACATTATCCTGTATTATTAGATTATCTATAATACCTACCTGACCTCCAATCATAACATTATTATGTATTTCAGTACTTCCAGCAATTGCTACTTGAGCACAGATTAAACAATTATTTCCAATCTTAACATTATGCCCTACATGCACTTGATTATCTAAATTTGTTCCATCAGAAATTATCGTATCATCGATTGTTCCTCTATCAATTGTACAATTACTACCTATTATCACATTATTTCCAATATTAACATTCCCTACATGTGGAATTCTATGATGATGTCCATTTTGATCAGTTATTAAGCCAAAACCAAGACCTCCAATAATTGTACCTGCTTTTATTTTACAGTTTTCACCTATAGTAGTAGATCTATAAATAACAATATTAGACTGTATTATAGAATTTTTACCTACAATAGATTTTTCTCCAATAGAACAATTTGATTCAATAATAACATTATCAGATATAGTTACAGATTTTCCAATAACTACATTTGATCCTATCGAAACATTTTTACCAATGATAGCACTATTATCAATTTTAGCTGATTTACAAGGAGTATCATTAAAATCTTTCTTATTTATTTCACTATCGTAAAAATTTAAAAAATCAATAAATGCTAAAGCTGCATTATCTACTTTTAATAATGTTTTTTCATTATTGTTCTTGGGAATTTTGACTGTTTTATCAATAATAATAGCAGAGGCTAGAGTATTATTGAAATATTTTAAGTAATTTTTATCCTTTATATAACTTATATAATCCTTTTTCCCTACTTGGATATTACATGGACCTTTTATATATATATCATTATTACCATATATTGTCCCTCTAATAATTTCATTTACTTTTAAAATATGAATCACTATTATTTTTCAGAATCTTGATTTACAGACATTTTACTTACTTTCTCTATTACCAAATTTGTTAAATCATAAGCATCTAATTTATATAGAACAATTCCCTGAGCAGTATCTAACACATAATCATATCCATTTTCTGCAGCGACCATATCTATTGCTTTAGTAATAAGCTGCTCAATCGGAGCAATTCTTTGTTGATACATTGTAAAGATTTCTCCATTGGGCTGAGAAAAATATTTTGCTTGGAAACCTTCTAGCTCTCTATTTAAATCTTCAATTTGTCTCTGTCTTTCTAACTTCATATCATCAGATAACATAACTTCAAGCTTCTGATAGTCTCTCATTAAACTATCTAAAGTCATAGCCTTATTTTCTAATTCAACCTGTAAACGTTTTGACTCTTTTTCAACATCTGCCATTACTAATCTAGCATCGTCATTATTAGCAAAAATAGCCTGTGTATCTACGTAGCCAATTTTTTGTCCTTGTGCTAAAATAAAAGATAAACCTAAGACTATAAATACTATAATATTTTTTTTCATAATTACTCCTTATTATTTAAACTATTAATTTAATGGAACGCCAAAAATCAAATGTTGTTCCCATCCCCATGGTTTTGCTATATCATCATTATGATGATCAAAGCCATATCCAATATCGTAACCTATTACTCCTAACATAGGCATATTAAGCCTAAAACCTATACCTGCAGATCTTTTTAAATCAAATATATCTATATTATTAAAGTCAGACCAAATATTGCCTGTATCTGCAAACAATAATAAATACATTGTAGGTGATGATGAAAGTAAAAATCTTAATTCTGTAGAATATTTAAACATAATATTTCCACCTCTTGTATAAGAACTGATTTGAGACCCAATAGAGTGATCTAAGTATCCTCTTAACATTTCACCATAAGGGACACCGCTCCCACCCATAGAAAAACGAACTCTTGAGTTAATATATTCATCCTTTATTAAAGGTTTAATGGCACCAAAAGTACAATTCTGGAAAAATATTATCTTCTTAGATTTGGTAATAGGAGTATACCACTTAAAATTGAGTACATGTTTATGATAGTTCTCATTTCCTCCTAAAACACCTCCTGAGAATGTACTTGACCATATAAGTTTTGAACCATTAGTAGAAAATTCTGCATTATCTATATTAACCCTACTTATTGTTTGAGTAAACTTAATACCATCTCTTTTAGCATAAAAATCATTACCACTACTATGTATAAGTTCTGTTGAAAAATCACAAGGATAATAGGGTGAGTCTATATTCTCACACTCTACGAGTTGTTCTTCAGTGCCGTAATACTTAGAGCTTCTAATACCTATTGACCAACTACCTCCAGTATAATAGTCAGGCCACTTGAACTGTCTTCCTAATGTCAAAGATCCACCTAAATTCCTTGTATCATATTCAGTATAACCACTTTGTGCACCTTGCATACTATTATATAATGTAAAACCTATAGAATTCTTAGAATCAAATATCCTAGGTTCAGTGAAACCTATAGAAAAAGATTCAAAATTAGCATAATTAGTAGATGACTGCTGATTAAGTCCTGAATTTATTTGATTTTGGAGACCCTTCTGATACTGAATATTTAGCTGTAATCCCTTACCTAAAAAATTAATAAATTCAAAACCTCCTCCTCCAGAAAAGCCATTTACTTGGTTATAGCCCATAGAAAAATTAGCCTTGCCTGTTTGCTTCTCAATTACAGTAATACCAATATCAATCTCAGTATCAGAAACATCTTCTATTTCAGGTCTAACATCTTGGAAATAGTTTAACATGAATAATGATTTTAAACTTTCAATAATATTTTTTTTATTAAATAAATTTCCTGGGAAAATTTTAAGTTCTCGTCTTATAACATTTTCTTCAGTTTTATCATTCCCATTAATAAAAATTTTCCTTATACTTACTTGCTGATTCTCTTGAAGTTTTAGATTAATAATTAATTCGTTGTCCTTATTTGGAATAATTTCCTTAATTACATTAAAATAATAATGTCCTACATCCATATATAAAGAAGATAAATTCTCTGCAATTGCGAATTCTAATTTTTCTTTATTATACTGTTCTCCCACCTTAATATTTAGGACTTCTAATAATTTATTATCAGTAAATTTGATATTATCAATAAAATTTATTGAACTATAATAATATTTTTCACCTTCATAAACATCTATATTAATTTCTATTCCATTTTCTGAATATATTATATTCTTATTCAAGATTTTAAAATCTCTATATCCTTTATTATGATAAAACAGTTCAAGATTATCTAAATCTTCCTCAAATAAATCTTCATCAAATTTGCCTCTCCACGGTACAAGAAAGCTGAATTCTTTAGTATTGTTAAAAATTTTCGAGATTTGATTTTTATCAAAAAATCTATAAAATGGGAAAGTGTTATTACCTTTTATTAGAATTTTTTTAATTCGACTTTTAGATCCTTCATCTATATAAAATACTATATCCTTGACATAGTCAATGTCAGTATCATTTACTACTACTGAGTCTATTAAAATTTCATGGAAATTATCAGTTTTATATTTAGCAATAATATTATCTTTTGCATTAAATAATTTAGCTTCTGAAATAATTTGTCCTGGAGCTAATGATTTTGGGATAATATCAATCAAAGTGCTATATTTCTTTTTTTTATTACCAATGAATTTTATCTCACCCAAAACTGGTAATTCACTTAATTCAATTTTAAGTATTAAGTTAGACTCATCCTTACTATCTGCATAAACTTGTATATTTGAAAATCTTCCTATATTCCACAGACGATGAATAGCTTTATTAATTTCATCTCCTCTAACTATCTTATATCCAGGATACAATTTACTGATTCTATATATATCCTCTTTGTTTAATCTATTAAGACCTACTATATCAATATCTGAAATCACCATATGTTGAGAAAGAATAACAGCGCAAAAAAGAGTTAAAAGAATATATTTATATCTCATCATTTAATTAATTTTTCCAAATCTTCTATCTCTAGTTTTAAAATCCTCTATTGCAAAATCTAAATCTTTTTCTCTAAAGTCAGGCCAGAAAACTTTAGAAAAACAAATTTCAGTATACGCCATTTGCCATAATAAAAAATTTGAGAGTCTATGTTCATCTCCTGTTCTAATTAATAAGTCAGGATCAGGTATATTATCAGTATATAAGAATTCAGAGAATTCTTTTTCATCAGTATATTCTTTTTTAGTAGCTATAATTTTATTTATTGCATTAATAATTTCTTGACGTCCACCATAGCTAATTGCAAGACATAAAGTTAAGCCATTATTACTTGCAGTAACTAACTCCGCTTTCCGCAGACTATTTTTAGTTATTAAATCCAACTTATCTAAATCACCTATAACTTTAAATTTTATATTATTTTTTATCATTGAATTTAATTCTTTATTTAATGATGATATTAATAATTTCATTAAAGCTAGAACTTCCTTATGTGGTCTACTCCAATTTTCTTGAGAAAAAGTAAAAAGAGTTAGATATTCTATTTTAAGCTGGCTACAATATTTAATTACCCTGGTTACAGATTTAACTCCAGCTTTATGACCCTCTGTCCTACTTAATCCTTTCATAGAGGCCCATCTACCATTACCATCCATTATTATTGATATATGCTTAGGATTCTTTATATTGGACTTTATCAAAATCGTATCCTTTTAAATTATTGTTTTAGCTATTTTCATAAATTCTTTCTGTATAATAGAATCTTCATTATTTATAACATATGGAATTCCCGAGTCACAAGATTTTGATAATTCTTTATCTAATGGAATTTGGCCCAATAATGGTAACCCTAACCTTTCGCTTTCTTTAATTCCAGAATTGCCCTTAAAAACATCATAAATAAGACTAAAGCTTCCATCGGTATTCAAACTCACTTTATTATCATCCATGTAGAGGCAGGTTTCTTTAGTATCTACATTAGTTAATTTACCAGATAAAATCATACCAGCCATATTCTCGACTACACCAATAATTGGAGTATTAACTTTCTTAAACATGTCAGAACCTTTTTTTACATCAACATGTGACAAGTCTTGAGGGGTAGTTATAATTATAGCACCTGTTAATTTTACTTTTTGTACTAGAGTAAGCTGTATATCACCTGTACCAGGAGGAAGATCTAAAATCAAATAGTCTAATTTTCCCCAATTAACATTTTCAAAAAATTGTTGAGTCATTCTAGATACCATTGGACCTCTCCAAATGGTTGGAGAATTTTCATTATTAATAAATCCAAAAGACATAAATTTAATACCAAATTTTTCAATCGGATCAATAATATTATTGTTGATTGATGGCTGATTTTTATAATCAATCAAGGTAGGTAAACTAGGACCATAAATATCTAGATCTAATAAACCAACACTATAATTTTTAGATAATTCACATGCTATATTTAATGCAATAGTAGATTTCCCTACCCCACCTTTACAACTTGATATTGCTACTATATTCTTAATATCAGAAAAATTATCATTTATATCTGACGTTTTCTTTTCTGAATCAATAATTTTATCAATAAAATTGATTGTTAATTTATTAAACTTAAAATTATTGGATATTTTCTCTTTTATTGAATTATGAATAATCTTTTTATTTTCTTCATTGCTAGTTGTTAAAATAATATCAATAGTAAGATTATTGTCAGGGTCAATACTTACCTTATTTACAATACCAAATGATACAATATCTCTTGAAAACCCTGGATATTTAATGGTTTTTAAAATTTTGGTAATATTTTCTATTAATTTTTCCATATAAAAAAAACAGCTACAAGCTACTTGCAGCTGTTTTAATATTAATTTAAATGTTGATTTTTAACCTTCGTACTCTCTACCGAAATAGTCATAATTAATCTTAATAAATTTTTTCCATTCATCCGGGACCGCATCCTCTTCAAAAATAGCTTCTACTGGACATTCCGGTTCACATGCCCCACAATCGATACATTCTTCAGGATCTATATACAACTGTTTATCCGTTGGGTCGAAGCCATCTTCTTTAGCTTCTGATCCAGCACCTTCTTTATTGTCAGGACCATGTATGCAATCAACAGGACAAACTTCTACACAGGCCGTATCACATGTACTTACACAAGGATCTGCTATAATATAAGCCATTTTAAATACCTCTCTATTTATTTAATTATTACTATACTGTAATTTATAACTTTTGTATAAAATAGAACAACCAGAAAAGTTAAATATAATACTAGTAATATTTAGAACAATTTTATTAATATATAATAAGGGTTTTGTTTTTGGAAACTTGATATTTAAATTAGATTGCACGTTTAGTTTACTTTTTAATTGATTTTTTTCATCTATTATCTATTTAAAATAGATAACTTTTATTAGAATAATTTATCTGATGAAAATTTATTTACTTCTAATTTTCTCCTAAAAATCAAGTATCTCCAATTAAAATCCTTTAATAAAATTTATTGAGGGAGGATTATTACATGTCAAATCGTGATAATGAGATTATAATCAATTCTACTATTGGTAATACTAGAATTGTATTAACTAAAAATCAAGTTATAGATAATATTTTTGTAGAAAGACCTGACCACAAAAGAACGGTTGGGAATATCTATAAGGGAAGAGTCCAGAATGTTATTCCTGGGATGCAAGCCGCATTCATAGATATAGGCCACTCCGTAAATGCATTTCTTCCATTTACTGAAATTGGACAATATGATACAGTAAATGATGAACCTTTTTCAATTGAAGAGTCTAAAGGGAAAAGTGATAAAAAAATAAATATTGAAATTGGGGATGAAATCATTGTACAAGTAATCAAGGAACCTTTTAGTGGCAAGGGAGCAAGGGTTACAACAGATATTTCAATACCTGGTAGTTTTATGGTTCTAGTTCCGAATACTAACTATATTGGTATTTCAAAAAAAATAACTGATAGATATGAAAGAAGTAAAATTAAAAATGTCCTATCTAATTTCAAACCAAAAGATTTAGGGATTATAGCTAGAACCATCTGTAAAAATCAAAATGAAAAAAATATAAAAAATGATTTTGATAGACTCTATACAATATGGAATGAAATTAAATATAAGATTGATTCCCTGAAAGGAATCAATCTTATTTATCAAGATTTCACTATTTCAGATTTAGTCATTAGGGATTTATTCACTCCTAATATCACGAAATTAATAATTGATTCTAAGCCACTTTATAAACGTATATTTCAATTAGTAAAAGAAATAGATCCTGAAGTAACTTCAAAAATAGTATTACACAAATCAAAAGTACCAATTTTTGATGAATATTATAATATTGAAGAACAAATAGAAAAAGCGTTGAAATCAAAAGTATGGCTAAAAAGTGGCGCACACTTAATTATAGAGCATACAGAAGCAATGGCTGTAATAGATGTTAATAGCGGAAGATTTATAGGTAAAAAAAATCATGAGGAAAATTCACTTAAAATTAACTTAGAGGCTTCTACAGAAATAGTTAAACAACTAAAATTAAGAGATATAGGAGGACTCATTGTTATTGATTATATAGATTTAGAAAAAAATGCTAATAGAAAAAAAGTTTATGAATCATTAAAGCGATCAATGAAAATTGATGGTTCAAAAGCTTCCTTATCTGAATTTTCTAATTTTGGATTATTGCAAATGACTCGACAGAGAGTTGGGCTTAGCCTCTTACATACTCTAACAAATAAATGCAATGTATGTTATGGATTAGGAAGAATTTCTTCACTGGATGCCGTTCTAACTAATATAGAAAATTGGATTAATAGATTTAGAAATAAAAATAAAGATAGAAGATTAATTATATATGTCAATAAAAAAGTTGAAGAATATATTTTAAATAGTAAAAAGAAAAGTTTAAATAAACTCATGCTCAAGAAATTAATGTGGATTGAAATTAAAACAGATGAAATTTTACACATAAATAATTTTAGAGTTTTTTCTAAAAAAAGGAAGAAAGATGTTACAAATGAAGTTTAAGCTTGTTTATTTATTTTAATTATGGATAAATTACCAAGCTTAAATTGGAATATAATTGGAATATAATATGTATGCATTAATTGATTATATAGGTACACAAATTCTACTCAAAGAAGGTAAAAAGGTTAAAATACCATTCTTAGATAAGAAGATTGGATCAAAAGTTCTATTTGAAAATGTTTTATTTTTTGATGATGGGAAAAATAAAAAAATAGGTAATCCCTACTTAAAATCTTTTTCTTTTTCAGGTAAAATAGCTTCTCATGAAAAAGAAAAAAAAGTCATAGTCTTTAAAAAGAAAAGAAGAAAGGGATATCAAAAGAAAAATGGACATCAACAACAATTTACATATGTTACTGTTGATAAATTTTCAAAACCAAAAACAGCTAAAAAAACATCGGCTAAAACAAAAGCTATATCAAAACCTAAAAAAGTAACAAAAAAAGAAGGGGATAAATAATGGCACATAAGAAGGGAATGGGAAGCACAAAAAATGGCAGAAATAGTAATCCTCAATTTTTAGGAGTAAAAAGTAGTGACGGACAATTTATATTAACAGGAAGTATTATAGTTAGACAGCGAGGTACAAGATTTCATCCTGGGATGAATGTTGGAAAGGGAAAAGATGATACTCTCTTTGCACTGATTGATGGATATGTTAAATTCCATAGAAAAGGAAAAGCAAAAAAGCAGGTTAGTATTTTAGCTAAAAAATAGTTAACTATTTTTTTTATTCAATTTTATATTTCTAGATAAACCTTCAAATTTTGTTCTTTTAATAGGACTGCCTTTAAACATGCTTCTGTATTGTTCATAATCAATCGATTCCCAATCACTCTTATTCATTTCTTTAATTTCTTTTCTCTTTAAAAAACGTTTTTCAGTAGTATCCTTTTCAAATTTAGTATTCCATGGACAAATATCTTGACAAATATCACAACCATAAATCCATCCATCTAATTTTTTATTATATTTTTCACTTACTTCTCCCCTATGTTCTATAGTAAGATATGAAATACATTTATTAGAATCTAATATATATGGAGTTAATGCATCCGTTGGACAAGCATCTAGACATTTTACACAAGAACCACATAAATCATCTGTAAATTCTTGATCATACTCTAAATCAATATCTAGCAATATTTCACCAAGAAAAAACCAAGATCCTATATCCCTATTAATTAAATTAGTATGTTTTCCTATCCATCCTAAACCAGCTTTCTGAGCCCAATCTTTTTCCATTATTGGAGAGGTATCAACACATACTCTATAATTTAATTTTTCATTATAAGGTTTTATATAACTTAGAATTTCAAATAATTTCTCTTTAATAACTATATGATAGTCATCTCCCCAAGCATAATTAGAAATTTTATAATTACTAGAATTTTCATCCGATTTAGAATAATAATTATACCCAAATGAAATTACTGACTTAACCTGAGGGAAATATTCGAATATATCTTTTTTTTTATTCTTACTAGCGTTAAGCCAATTCATAGATGCATGATAGCCCATATCTAACCAATTTTGGAAACGTTTAGAAGTCTCTGTATCTTTTTTTGCCTGAGATATCCCAATAAGGTTGAAACCTAAGTCGTGAGATAATTCTTTAATATTTAGAGTTAATGCTTTTGTATCCAAAAATTAAAAACTTTCAAAATAAATAATTTTTAATTCTCTATTAACAGAATCATAGACTTTGTTGTTTTTTGAGATATCATTAAGATTTATTTCTATCATCAAATTATTAGAAGCAGACCAACGTAAACCTGCATTCAGGTAACCCTTCCCTTTTCTATCAAGGATATATTCTATACTTTCATCACCGGTATAATAATCATCATCTCTAGCAAAATTATACTCTCCATATAGTGAAAAACTTCTATTAATTTCTTTATCAAATCCGAAGAATATATTAATATCATCGTCATCATCATCATTTTCAGATAAATTCTTGTTTAAACCAAAATGAAATC
>Ga0114999_10005951_pt1 | contig 14228 bp, 17 predicted proteins | sample ArcticOcean_MG_C_3_FD_89820 | JGI IMG/M metagenome (GOLD analysis project Ga0114999, IMG submission 89820) | Marine microbial communities from western Arctic Ocean - ArcticOcean_MG_CB8_126 | ecosystem: Environmental > Aquatic > Marine > Oceanic | place: Arctic Ocean: Canada Basin | collected...
CAGAGCCATAAGGGCGACGATAAAACCATGGTGTGTCTCGCGTTGGTCTGGCGGACGGTTTCTTAGAATGGGGCGTCAATGGTTCCTACACACATGATTTTTTGTCCGGAGTTGGGCCGACAGCTGCGGTACTAAGGGGCAGATTAACTCCATCTGAAACCTATGCCATCGACCCATACCGATCAATAGCATCGCCCCGATGCTGTGTGCAATTAATCTGAAATATTCTCTGCCTTTGTTTTCAAGGCCTCGTTCATTGAATTGAGCATTGTAGGCACATTCTTTTCGACACTAGACCAGAACAATGGAACCAACATGCCGCTGAACAATTCTTTGTGAATTAGCCGCGTACCAGTGCTTGTTTCTTCAAGCTCAAACAGTTTGTCATTGGTCATTATAAATCCCGCCATCATCGTCGCTCGCCATCGAAATGACTTCGGCTCATCGAGGATCGTGATAACAGGGCTATATTTCGGCCCGTCTTTGCCTTCTTCCTCGCCTATCATTGTGATGCTGAGTGTTGAACCAAGAGCAGCGTTTCCACTGGCCTGATTGATTATCGGACTCCACTCCGCCCAGTCATCAATATTGGTGATAATGCGCCACACTTCTGTTGTTGGTGCAGAAATTTCAATTTCAGTTTTAATTTCACGCATCGTATTTCCTTGAGTCCACAAAATGAGTCCCGCCGAAAATACGAGAACAACAATGACTAAAAGTACCTTTTTCATAGCCCTACCCTGCCTGTAACTCTGCAAGAATCTCGTCGATGATCGCGTATCCTTTACCCCAACCACCGCTCATGCCGTCCTTCATCTTGGCAAATACAGCGATTTCGTTATCGGTTGGCTCAAAAGGTATCTGAGACAAGCGGACATTGGTTTTTTCACCCATAGCTTCAAACGTCAGCGTTGTTAACAACACCTTAGGCCAGTCTGGCATCATCGGGCTAGCGGTGTCGTTCCCTTCCAAATCGACAGAAGAATAGTGATGCCAAACCAGTCGCTCGGGTTGATTAATCTCCTTAAAAACGGCCTTTTGGAAATTGGAGCCACCCCCCATTTTCATTTCGTGGAGCCATACGCCACCTACCGTTAAGTCGAACCTATGAACAACCGTTTCGATGTTTGGGCCATACCATCGTCCGAGTAAATCAGGATCAGTCCATTCTCGCCAAACCAGTTCGCGCGGTGCATCGAATGCTCTATCAATGACAAGTTCAGGTAATTCGCTCATCGGTTTGTTACTCCTCTTCGTTCTTTTTTAATTGGATAAGGAGATCGTCCAGCTGATTGAAGCTCGTCCCCCAGAAAGTTCTAAATTCGGCTAACCAATCGACGGCGGCGATCATCGGTTCAGCCTTCAATTTCGCAGGCCGTCGTTGTTGATCCACGTTGCGCTCGATCAGCCCCGAGCGCTGCAACACCTTCAAATGCCTGGAGATCGCTGGCTGGCTGATTCCAAAAGGTGCCGCTATCTCTTTCACCGAGGCTTCGCCATCTGCAAGCCGTGACAAAATCGCCCGCCGAGTAGGGTCCGCTAACGCAGCAAATATTGCGTCGAGATCTCGATCAGTCTGTTGATAACGAGCTTGTTCCATAACCTTTATGTTATATATAGTAGAAACCATAGTCAATCTTCGTGTCTAGCAATGGATCACTTGGGTTAGACGACCTTCCAGCATCTGTAGTAGTCATCGATCAACTCAAACCCGTTTACGAAAATATCATTGACGCGCCAATAGCCGAGGATGCACCGCTACCTGATTGGGCCATAGCTCTCATTCAATTGATTTCAACGGAGGTCACTGAGGTTGTTGCAGTCTGTGTCGGGAAACGACGTGATCAGGTTTTATGGTTGTAGAGCCCGGTCCTGTCTGGTTATGACGTCTATCTCAATCCTTGATGTCTTAGCCGGCAGATCGGTGTATTGCCAACCTATAACTTCATCACTGTGGGTAGCCATCGACCCGTTTATGGCGAGGTGTAGAATACAAGGGTGGTTGTCCATAATCGATCAATCGGTGAAATTTCGGACCAATTGGATGTTACCAACACCAGAGGCAGGAGCATCCATATATGTGCCAGGTAGAATTCTTCGCCAGAAAATCTAGAATTAATAAGAAGGAGGGACCTCAATGCCATGCCTTTCATTTATCACAGGATTCTGTTCAGTAATGGCGCTTAGATATAGGGTTGCGAAGTTGCCTATAAGCATGCTGTCTTCATCCATTATTATATTAGCGGCGTTGATCAGCGGATTCGCTTCTGCAGAGGAGAATCGAACCATGGGAGATAAAAAAGAAAACAAGCAGGAGTCATTGCTCGAGGCTTCACCATCGAGCTTGCGTTATTCGGCGGCTATCGTGCGGGACAATATCGATCGCTCCGACCCTACTGGGATGTATGGCTATGTGAACGCAATCAAGCTGCTCGTCCAACGCGGCCTCGATCTATCCCAACAACACACAGCACAGGCTGCGGAGTACAAAGAGGCCATGCTCCCGATGTCATACAATCTCTCAGCGGACACGTGGACAGGATGGGAAGACGCGCACGATACAGCTGAGGACTATCGGCTCGTCGGACTTGAGGCAGCACGATTAAACCTTAAATTGAAAGAAGACATTGGACAGAGCCCATCCAAGCGTGGCGCTGGCCATTGGATTATTGGCATACACCTGATCGCCGAAGGCCAGTATCAGGATGCAGTATGCTCTTTTGAACATTGCCGTGATCTCGCCCGCAAAGACAGTGAGGAGCAAATGGCGCTCATGGCCGAGGGTTGGGTCCATCTCTCTAATATACTAGCTGGTGAGAATGAAACCGATGAGCTAGAAGCGGTCAAACAGAAACTTTCTAGTATGGATAAGGATGGAGTATTCCTTGCTAACCAATTTGACCCCGCACTATCTAAATTTCAGGATCGTTGATTCTTAATTCCATCGCTTGAACTTCCAAGGTCGATCCTGGCCTTAATGGTTCCAGAGCCCCTACAGGGATAAATCCCGCAGACTCGTATAACTTTCTGGCTGGGGTATCGCCGCAGGTTACACTGAGCTGCATGGAAATAGCACCTAGAGCTGTCGCCCACTCCATAGCTGCATATAGCAATCTTTGGCCCAATTGGATACCTCGGAATGTAGGATCAACCCACATCGAGTAAAGGTGCGCTATGCGACTCTCTACATCATCGAATGTCATCAATGATTCTCCATAAGATCGATAACATCCTCCAGTTAGTTCTCAATCAACTCTAGACCCCGTTGAATAGCATCGAGTAGCTCACCAGGTTCACGGCCGCGCAGGTCGATGAAATGTTGATCTGGTAACGTATGGAGTCGTAGCCCATAGGTTCCTTTACCCTGATAATAATTAACACACAGGTCATGCTCCCGAACATAGGCCTGGCTCGGCATACAGTTGCCCGTATGAAGAAAATTCCCTCGATCTCTTTGAAGAGCGGCTTCGTGAATTTTTTGTAGCCCAGATAGGTTTTTAAGAAATGCTTCCAAATCTCGCGTTGATAAGTAGACATGGTCCTGAAGATCTTCGTATTGCACTGCAAACGAGACACCTTTCATTTCTTCGGGACTAACCAAATCATTACCGATAGCTAACGCGATGATCGCCATCCACTTATCGCCACTCTCGAACCGAGCAATCTCTTGCTGGATAGTGACATGAGCACTAGCGTGATTTAGGTAACTTTCAAATTCAGTTGGGCGCGGTAGCTGCCCTTCTCCGGTTGCGTGCGCCCCAACATGCGTGATCAGCAAAACAATCGTAAGAAAACTCAAAGACACCCAGGACATCTCCAACCTCTCATTGTTAGTACAGAGTTCTGCGGCAACTTTCTTCTACGGCACCCTGATCACCCCACAAAGTCCCAGTTTGGCCGGAGCCTGCTATTGCAAGCCTCGGTTGTTACCTATACGACTATTGAACCTTACCACCAACTTCCCGAATAAAATTTATGAATAAGCGCACTTCCTCAACATCCCCTATCTCAGCTTCAATACGCCTCAGTGCCTCCACCTCACTCATATCTGATCGATAATATAGCTTATGAGCATCGAGAATTGCCGCGATAGACTCCCGGGAGAAGCCGCTTCTCTTGAGTCCCACAATATTGATTCCTTTTATCTCAAGACGATTACCATATCCCATGGCGTACGGCGGAATATTCCTATCGACTACGGAGGCGCCACCGATATAAGCATAGGAGCCAATCCTGAGGAACTGTACGACCCCAGTCTGGCCCCCCAACACAACGTGATCATCAATCATGACATGACCGCTTAGCGCCACGTAATTGGCAAGGACGTTACTATTCCCGATGACGCAGTCATGCCCAACATGTACATAACCCATTACCAGATTATCGTCTCCGATAAGAGTCTCCCCGATTCCTGTGACCGTGCCACGATGGACCGAGGAAAATTCTCGAAATGTGTTTCCATTGCCGATTTTCAGCACGGTCGGTTCTCCGTGATACTTCAGATCTTGTGGTTCTACCCCTATTATGCTGAATGGAAAGAAGGTGTTGTCATTGCCAATATCCGACTTGCCTTCAAGAACAACGTGGGAAACCAGCTTGCAGTTATCACCTAGTTCTACCCCAGGACCGACGGTACAGAAAGGTCCGATTTCAATGTTTTCCCCCAAAACTGCAGTTTCATCTATGAAAGATGTTGGATGAACATTATTCAAGGTTGGTTCTCCTATCAAGAAGGTTGGTAGTTCGACATATAATGAATTTATAAGTTCAAGCGTAGCCGCAGATTAGTGCTTGGAACGACCGCATGTAGAATGCAGAGTCTTCTCACGATTGGCGCTCGCTGGCACTAGGTTCGTCTCCGCCCCTTTCTTTGGATCTTTGCTTACGTATGTCATACCAAAAAATCCATGCAAAGAAGAAAGTACTAACGAAGCACAAGGCGTAGAACCAGATGCTAGATTTTTGGTATGTATAGATAAACAGGGGGACGATCCAAGCTGCCATCCAGAAGATCCAACCCGAATAATTGTCATATGCCTGTTTGATATTCATGCTGAGGTTATCCTGCCTTTTTGGTATTCGATCCTCCAAATTATGATACTACTCTTTAGCTGAGAGCGCTCTTGGTCTCGAGGTTCATCCTTCAAGATACCGGACAGATGGATATTCTGGACTACATCCTCCCAATTATTTTGGTGTTTTCATTGATTCACATTCTCGCATACCCCGTAATTCGAGCAGCAATTAGTGTTGTAAAGAACCTAGCTAAACCAGCGTCAGCGTAGTAACCCATAATATCTCCTTCTGGCAGGACAGCCGTGATGGTCGGGGTCAGATCAACTCCATCTGAGACTTCTGCCATCGACCCAGAGGACATGTCGGATTTTTTCGTGGATCGCGGACCCTACTGACAGTACGTTGTCAGGAGGCCAAGCGTATAATTCAAAAAAACAAAATATAGGATCGCCATTGAAACACTACTTCAATCCCATGAGTCGCGCGGTAACAACCCACTGGATGCTCCTCGAACTCGGTGTAGAGCATGAACAAATCGTGGTGGACTTCATGTCGGGAGAAGCGAAAACCCCAGAGTTTCGCTCAATCAACCCTATGGGAAAAATTCCTGCGTTGGTAGACGGTGATGTTGTTGTTACAGAGGTCGCAGCAATTTGCACCTACCTTGCCGACAAATATCCCGAGAAAGGTCTGGCGCCTCCCCACGGGTCAAAAGAGCGTGGTAAATACTATCGAATCCTGTTCGTGCCGGGCACAACACTAGAGCCGATGTTCACTTTCAATTCAATGGAAGCCAAAGACTACTCAGCCGAGTCTGCAGGCTTTGGTGACTTAGAGAGATGCCTGGCAACAATAGAATCAATGTCGCCCGAAACAGGATGGGTGCTCGGGGATCAGTTTACCGCTGCCGACGTGGTGTTTGGTGGGACATTGGATTTTGCAGTCCAGTTTGGTTGGCTTAAGTCGCCCAGTTCTAAGGTTACCTCCTACATACGAAACATAAAAAACCGACCGGCTTACCGGCAAAGCCATGACCCAGCTTGGCACTAACAGACAGGCCTTTGGCCGATTTATGACATCGTTACCGTTAGTTGGCGAGAGATATTATTCAAAAGCCGCCAGCGCTTCACGACAAAGATCTTCCGTTGGTTTCTTCGAATCTAATTTTATGATTGGACAAACAAGGCGTTTCATCCACTGACTGTGAAGATCCAGGCTCCGTGTTGGCGATATTTCCGGTTTTGCATTGTCATCTACTACCATTTTTCACCTGATCTGGTGTACGCTCTAGCACTTTGGCCCTAGCGGCCATTTTACACTCAACTACGGAATAATTTTGGACAAGAAAGAACTAGATTGGGCTCAACTGGGTTTTGAATACATAAAGACTGACTATCGTTTCAGTGCCAAACATATTAATGGCAAATGGGAAGAAGGCAGTTTAGTGGAGTCTGAAATAATTTCTGTGCACGAGGGTGCCCCAGCGCTGCATTACGCTCAGCAATGTTTTGAAGGCATGAAGGCTCAAACAGGTCCTGATGGTGATGTTCTGCTGTTTCGACCCGACTTGAATAGCACCAGAATAAATGAAGCAGCTTCCCGGATCTTGGTACCTGAGGTGCCAAGGGAAATGTTTTTCTCCGCGATAGAAGAAGTAGTGAGGGCTAATCAGGCGTGGATACCTCCCTATGGTTCCGGGGCTTCTCTATATATTCGTCCGATGCTTATCGGCGTGGGCAAAAACCTGGGTGTCAGGCCCGCCGAAGCTTATGAGTTTCGCGTGTTTGTTTCTCCCGTTGGACCCTACTTTCAAAGCAGTGGCCTAGCAGTCATTTCACTGGCCGTTTCCGACACTGACAGGGCATCACCCCATGGTACTGGCAGTTACAAGATTGGTGCTAACTATGCCGGTGGATTGCTTGCTTCTCGCGAGGCCAAGGCATTGGGTGCCGATGAAGCCCTATATCTAGATGCCGCTGAACAGAGATATATCGATGAGGCAGGTTCAGCTAACATCATTGTATCCATGACGGGAAATCGTTTAGTCACACCATCATCGAACGCTATTCTTCCGAGCATCACTCGACGTTCGTTGACCACGCTTGCCAAGGATTGTCTCAAAATGAATGTGGAAAATCGCCCGATCGATCTCCGGGGTGAGCTCGATGAATTCGAGGAAGTTGCTGCTTGTGGTACCGCAGCAGTATTGTCGCCGGTTGGCAGAATATTTTTTGATGACCAGTGGCACAGTTTCTATGGTGACGGAAAAGAAGTCGGACCAGTGATGCAAGAACTCTACGATCTGCTGGTGGGCATTCAGAAGGGTGATAAAGAAGATCCCTATGGCTGGATACACCAAGTTCAAATTTGATCTCAGCGCCTCCTCTACGGCCTTAATTTGCACGCGCTAGTCATATCTCGCCGCATGCGTTCAAATACTGGAGGCGATCTACCAACATCGATACAATAGGAAGTTCGATCGAATAATCAGACATCACACAACTTTTTACAGGTAGGTTTTACCAATGTTAAACGAAGAACAAATCCGCGAACTGGTAGCGACTCATGGTGCCGCAGTAAACGAAGGCCGTACCGTCAAGCAACTGATCGAAGACGGTGAGCTTCCACGCCTAAACGGATCTACAGTGCTCGAGGGTAAAGTCTCCGATTCCGTGTTTGCCGACGACTTAAAAAACCCCTCTGGGATACCGATTCGTTTGATGTTCCGAAACAATCGAATATCCACCCACGATGTGAATCGCGGGGCAATCCCCTTCAAGGATCAAGTCCTGGCACTTAACCATGACCACATGCACAGGCTGGTGAAGCCCGTGCTGGGGTCTTCGCAATTCGAGGTCGACGGGCTTTCCCCCGCCTCGACCGTGATCCCCGCTGAGAACCTTAATCTCTTGAAGATTGAGAATGTCCTGCGCCTCTTCATGGCGGAGAGTTCGACGTCGACCTCGTTATATCAGCACTGGTTAACAGCGAAGGACAAGGGTCAAAGCACGATGACTTATGCTGGGCATGAGCTCGATGTCACTGCCCTGGTGCCCAATGGCCGGCTCCCCTACCTGATGGATACGCCGAGCACGAAGGAAGAAGTTGATCACACGACTGACGTGGATTATCTAATCCAGGACAGTGTCTGCACGCAGGGCCAGTATAATCAGATCCGCAATGCGTCCTTGATGGCCTTCGGTATCGTGACGCAGCATCTGGCTCAAAGAAGTATGGTGCTGGTCGATACCAAGACTGAGCACGGGGTCAACGCGGACGGTCAAATCGTGTCCGCAGATGAACTCTACACGATGGATTCCTCCCGATTCTGGAGGCTGGACGAGGATGGCACTCTGCTAACCCGAGATGGCAAACCTCTGTCGTTCTCGAAGGAGTTCGCCCGCGGCATGGTGAAGGAAAAGGGACAGCAATTCTCCGATGAGCAATCGAACGAGATCGCAGTTCGCTACATCCAGGGGCTACAGCATCTCACCGGTGAGGACTTCGACCCGGATCTGCGTCCGCGTGATCAGCGCATCATCGAGTCCACCAACCTTATTCTGGATTCGCTGTTGTAGGGCTATGTACTATTGGTCATTGGATAACAATCCCATCAGCGGTGTCCTGTGACGTGCTGTAATACTGGCGGGCATAATTGTTGCCTGTATGGAATCGGTCTTGGTTGATCTTTACTGCGGCTAGGTAGTTCGCTGATCAATGAGTCATCTCATGGATCGGCAGTTCGTCCTTCAGGCTGTATTAATGGCGCTATGGCAGAACATTTCCTAAACGGTGACGACTTTCTTACTAAATTCCTCAAACTGATTGATTGTTACTTCGCTATTATGGAATCGAGCCTTTATTTCCAAAGTACCGCCCATTGCTTCAATGTATCTTCGAAGGGTAGAAAGATACATATCTGTACTCTTCTCTAACTTAGAAATAGCCGGTTGTTTGAGTTTCATCTGTGTGGCTATGTCATCTTGGGAGAGTTCAAGAGCACGACGAAGCTCCGCCAAAGCTAATTCTTGGAGCATGACATTGGCTTTGATTGAAGCCCTCTCTTGAGACTCTTCAGACATTTTGTCTTTTAGTTCTCTGAATTTTCTTGCCATGTTAGGCTCCTTTCTCTTGATCTATCTCTTCTAGATGTTTCCTGTACAACTTATCTGCCACTGGAACGTATTTCTTATACCAACGGTCATCGCCCGATTTATTTCCACCTATTAAAAGGATAGCCATTCTCCTAGGGTCAAACGCATACAGTATCCGATAAGGATCTCCTTTGTGCTGTACCCTAAGCTCTCGCATATGATCGTAATCAGATGCATTCACCTTGGATGAGTATGGGAATCCTAGGGTTACTCCACTAGCCTCTAGGACTTCCACAACTGCTGAAATCTCCTCCTGTATACCCACAGCCCCGGACCTGGTGAATGAACTGTAGTACAGACGAGTGGGCTCAAGCCGTCATCGCGAGATTTTGTAAAGTCTGCGCACATGCGGTCGCGGCTTCAGACCCTTTGATCTTGAAATGATCAAAGAAGAATGCCTCGTGCTCCTTACCGGTAAAGTGGTGCGGTGTTAGTACAACTGAGAGAATTGGCACATCGGTTTCAAGTTGTACCTGAATGATGCCATCAAGCACTGCGCTGGAGACGAATTCGTGCCGGTAGATACCGCCGTCGACGATGAGTCCGGCTGCGATAATAATGGCATACCTGCCTGTGTTTGCCAGGCGTTTGGCTTGTAACGGAATTTCCAGACTGCCGGGGACATCAAAGACATCAATCAGATTGTCGTCAATCCCAAGATTTCGAGCGTCATTAACAAACGCAGTCAGCGCCTGATCGACAATCTCTTGATGCCAGGATGCACGAATAAATGCAATACGTTTGCCGCCTTCAAGTCCCGTGAAGCACGTTTCATTTGAGTTGCTAAGAGAGTTCAAAAGATCCTCCTGTATTTGAATAAACCAGGGGAGACGGGAAAAAACCACACGCATAAGCAGGCTGTTCCCAATTCTCTATATCCGGACTTTAACCGTCGGCTTCGGCATCTAACCGAATCTGCTGACCTTCAAGTCGGTCGACCTGAAGCGCTCGCGGGCTGATGTGGGTCGACACATTTACCGCCGGTGGGGATTCTCACCCTACCCCGAGAATGTTGCTGCACAGATGCAGCGAGGTGAACCATAGTCGAAGGCCGCTTAATCGTCAAATCTATAGGGGCGTATCAAAATTTCACACCGGTTTGTACACTACCTCTTTGAACCGCTAATACTGAATGCAGTGCTATGAAGAGGATTTCCCAAGCCAGCGACCTAGAGGCACTTCTGAAACAGACTCGCAGCCTCTCTGGCATTGAGTTTGCGGAGGTAAACTGGAGCGGTTTCGATGCGGAAGACCTCTGCGAACTGCAATTCGATCACTGTACATTTGAGAGCAATAGTTACCGAGATGTTAAGTTTGAAACCGCTCAGTTCACTGACTGTGCTTTCATCGCTTGTGGTTTCGACAGCGCCTCTATCAAAGAGACCAAATTCGATGGCTGTGTTTTTTATGACAAAGAAACAGAACGCAACTGCTCTTTCAAGTTCACGCAGTTTGATGACGTTTCGTTTAAGCACTGCGACCTGACGATGGCTAATTTTTCGCGAGCCAATCTTTATCGCGCTACCCTAAGCCAGTGCCCTGCTACCGGCATCGATTTTTCCTATGCATCGGCCTGCCATCAGGTAGGCAATACCGTGATGCTGGCTGATGCCTGGATTAATGATTGCAATATGTCGTACGCGGATTTTCGTGGCGCAAACTTTAACGATTGCGATCTTTCCAGCAATCGATTCAGCCACTCAGTGTTGGACCATGCGTCTTTTGAGAACACGCTACTAAACGATTCTGACTTTCATGCAGTGACCGCTGAGGGCTTATCCATCAAGGGCGCTGACCTGCGCGATGCACAGATCTCGGGCCTCGACATTCGCGCCATCGACATGACCGGTGTTCGCATCAATGACTATCAGCAACGAATCTTACTGGAAGCCATTGGATTGATCATAGACTGACCTTGCCGCTAGAGCACCGCGACATTGTCGACGGCAGTGTTCACCATCACCTTAGATGCTCGCGGCCGAGTCGCTATCAAGGGGACCGTCGAGGCAACACGATTCTGGAGAAACGGTAATACCTCGTCAGCCGTGACCGGCTTACTGTAATAGTAACCTTGAATATAATCGCAGCCATTTTCACGCAGTAACTGTACCTGTGGTTCCGTTTCAACACCTTCGGCCAGCACTTTCAAATTAAGATTCTGGCCCATGGCGATAATCGCTTTGGTAATTTCTCGATCATCAATATTGGTGGTGATGTCGCTAATGAACGAACGATCGATCTTCAGCGTATTGAGCGGGAAGCGTTTCAAGTAAGAAAGCGATGAATACCCGGTGCCAAAGTCGTCGATCGATATATTGACCCCGAGGCTACGCAACTCTTCCAGCATTTGAACGTTCGCATCTACATTTTTCATCGCGATGCCTTCAGTGATTTCAAGACTCAGCGAACACGGTGAAATACCAGATTCCAAAATAATCCCTTCAACCAGTTTCGATATGTCGTTTTCAAACTGACGCGACGACAGGTTTACAGCCACCCTAAAATCATCAAAGCCCATCTCGTTCCACATCCGGATCTGAGTACACACCGTGCGCAACACCCATTCTCCGAGCGGCATGATCAGCCCCGTCTCTTCCGCTATGGGGATAAATTCAGCCGGTGAAACCATGCCTTCAATGGGATGCGGCCACCGGATCAATGCTTCCATGCTGGTTAGTTTTTCAGAATGAATATCGACGATGGGCTGATAGTAGACCTCAAAGGCGCCATCGAGTATCGCCTTTTGCATACCTGCCTTGCGATCAATAAAGCGTTTCGCATCCTCATACATCTCTGTATCAAATATGACGTAGCTGCCTTTTGCATCAAGTTTGGCGCGGTGCAGGGCGGTATCGGCATCTCGAATCATCTCATCGGCATTCACATAGCCACCTTGGTTGAGCACGATACCGACACTGGCCGAAATATTAACCGAGGTCTCACCCAGTTGAAACGGTGTCTCCAGGGATTCTAAAATTCTGTTACAGGCCTGAATCGAACCAGTGACAGCATCGACCGGGTCCAAAAGGACTGCGAAAATATCACCGCTAAATCGAGATACCGTGTCATCTGGTCTGACGGTATGGGTGAGGCGTTCGGCAACTTCCCGAATCAACACATCACCCTGGTCATGACCAAGGCCTTCGTTAATCACACCGAACGAATCCAAGTCGATGAATAACACCGCGAACTGCTCGGGCTCGTCACCACGGCTTCGCCTGCGACGGTTCAAAGAACTATCGAGGCGATCAACAAACAACGAACGATTCGGTAGCTCAGTCAAGTTATCGAAGAACGCATTGCGACGAATAGTTTCCTATACAGGTCAGGGCGGTCTCTAGCAGCTGTTGGGTTTCCTTCAGCTCTTTTTCGATACGGAACTTGTACAGCGCCATTTCGATGTTGATCTGTAGTTCCCGAGTCTCTACCGGCTTGATGATGTAACCAAAAGGACTCGCTTGCTTGGCCTTGTTGACGGTATCTTCGTCAGAATAGGCGGTCAGGAAAATCACTGGCAGATCATTTTCACGCTGAATTTCAAGCGCCAAATCAATACCGCTCAATCCGTCTTTCAAATGGATATCGGAGAGCAGTAGATCTGGTTTGGTCTGCCTCGCGAGTTCGACGCCTTCCACGCCGTAGGCCACCCCGACGACATCCCAACCCATATTGGTCAGTCGGCCCTTAAGCTCCCGGGCAATCAGCGCCTCGTCTTCGATGACGAGTATTTTTTCCAATAGCGTTTAGCTCCCAAAGCGTAGTTTTGCTTCTCTCCGGCGTGCATGCAACACGGGTTCGGTATAGCCATTGGGCTGATCCCTGCCTTTAAACACAAGATCACATGCCGCTTGAAACGCAACGCTATCGTCATAATTCGGCGCCATGTTGCGGTAAGCATCGTCCCCGGCATTTTGTTCATCAACAACCGCAGCCATCTTCTTCAGTGTCGCAAGCACTTCTTCTTCAGAACAAATGCCGTGTCGCAACCAGTTCGCGATGTGTTGAGAAGAAATTCGAAGTGTAGCCCGGTCTTCCATCAAGCCGACATCATTGATGTCTGGAACTTTCGAACAGCCCACGCCCTGATCAATCCAACGCACGACATAGCCAAGGATTCCCTGGGCGTTGTTTTCCAATTCCTGTGAAACTTCCTGACTGGAAAGGTTTTCACCCGCCAAGACTGGAATGGTCAGCAAATCAGCCAAAGGCGCCCGGGCCCTTGTTTTAAGTGCTTCTTGCTGGCTCGGCACACTAACCATGTGGTAATGCATCGCGTGTAACGTTGCTGCAGTCGGCGATGGTACCCATGCCGTATTAGCACCTGATTCTGCGTGCCCGATTTTCTGCTCCATCATTTGCGCCATCTCATCGGGCATGGCCCACATACCTTTGCCGATTTGCGCACGGCCGGAAAAACCTGTCTCGAGGCCCACATCGACATTCCAGTTTTCGTAGGCAAGTATCCAGGTCTGCTGCTTCATCACGGTCTTTTTGACCATGGGCCCTACTTCCATGCTGGTATGAATTTCATCACCTGTTCGGTCAAGAAACCCGGTATTAATAAAAATAACGCGTTCACTGGCACGACGAATGCACTCTTTCAGGTTCAGCGTGGTTCGTCTCTCTTCATCCATGATGCCGAGTTTCAGCGCGTTCTTGGCGAGGCCAAGGGCTTGTTCGACGCGGCCAAATAAATCAACTGTCAGCTGAACCTCGTCAGGACCATGCATTTTAGGCTTAACAATATACATGCTGCCTTTACGGGAGTTGCTGTATTCATTTTTGCCTAATAGATCATGCATCGCGGCAAGGCTGGTCACCATGGCGTCCAGAATACCTTCGGGAATTTCGCTGCCGTCGGCGAGCAGAACCGCATCATTCGTCATTAAGTGGCCAACATTGCGGATCAGTAACAGACTACGACCATGCAGCGTCAGCTGCCCGCCATCAGGCGTGGTGTAGGTCCGGTCGGCATTGAGTGTGCGACGAACGATGGTGCCGCCTTTATCAAATTCTTCTGCGAGGTCACCCTTCATCAGACCAAGCCAGTTACGATAG